>Ga0056134_10000060_pt1 | contig 25114 bp, 27 predicted proteins | sample WorMetGr2BELIZE2_FD_71115 | JGI IMG/M metagenome (GOLD analysis project Ga0056134, IMG submission 71115) | Marine gutless worms symbiont microbial communities from Max Planck institute for Marine Microbiology, Germany - Inanidrilus... ...
CAAGGCCGCCTCCGAAAAACCCAACTGACCCGTCAGACGATGCGACATCACAACCCCCGATCAACCTCTATCCTCAATCGAAGGAATCACACCAAACGGATTTATGCAAAGCTCTCGATGATATCAAGAAGTCGAAAAAGCGAGCCGCCTTGCAAAAGGCGTTCGGCCGGCTCGAAAAGAAGGGTGAGAAGATCCGTAGCGCCCTAAAGGCCGAAAAGTCGAGAAAACGGAAAAAGGAACTCCAGCACAAACTGGAGACCAATGAGCGCCACCTGAAAAAGGCCAAGAAGATCATCAAAGAAGTCGGCTGATCCCACCACGCGCCATCACCGATGTCGTGCCGAAGGACTACAGGGGCCCCTGCCGGCGGCCGCCTTGCAGCCTGCATTTGGACCAACTGGGGATTTCGTTGTATTCCCTAATGTTCCGTGTTCTGGCGCCAGGAGGGACCCTTCATGGAAGAAACCGTACGCGAGACCTGGAACCTGATGATCGAGGTGGTCGTGACCTACGGCCTCGACGTCGTCGGTGCGATCCTGATCCTCATCGTCGGCTGGTGGATCGCCGGCCGGTCGCGGGCATGGACGCGGATGGCGCTCGAAAAGACGGGCCGCGTCGACGCCATGTTGACCGGGTTTCTGGCGGCCGCCGTTCGCTACACGGTCCTCATCCTCACCGTACTTGCCGTCCTCGATCGCTTCGGCGTCGAGACGACCAGCTTCGTCGCCATCCTCGGTGCCACCGGCATCGCCATCGGCCTCGCCTTGCAGGGGACGCTCTCGAACGTCGCGGCCGGGGTCATGATCCTGTTGCTGCGGCCGTTCAAGGTCGGTGATTTCATCGAGGGGGCCGGCCATAGCGGAACGGTGAAAGAGGTCTCGCTGTTCGTCACCCATATCGCGACGCCTGACAACGTCGGATACTTATCATTCTCCCCAACACCCAGCTCTGGAACACGGCCATCAAAAACTTCAGCTATCACTCGACGCGCCGCCTCGATCTCGTCTTCGGCATCGGATACGACGACGACATCGACAGGGCAATGGGCGTTCTGAACGAGATGATCGCCGCCGACGAACGCTGCCACGACGACCCGGAACCGTTGATTGCGGTCAGCGAACTGGCCGACAGCTCGGTCAACCTGCTGGTCAGAATCTGGTGTGCCAGCGGTGATTACTGGGCGCTCAAGTGCGATTTCGTGAAGGCCGTCAAACAGCGCTTCGATGCGGAGGGAATCTCGTTTCCGTTCCCGCAACGTGACGTGCATCTCTACGACGAGAGTAAAACCGCCTGATCCCCGGCACCCCGGTTTCAGGTGCCGATCAGATGCAGCGCAACGCGACGCTCATGCGGCCGAACCCGGTGCTCGAAAAGATAGATTCCCTGCCAGGTCCCCAGTGCCGGCCGGCCGCCGGTGACCGGTACAGACAGCGAAACGTCGGTGAGCGCGCTTCGGATGTGGGCCGGCATGTCGTCCGGGCCCTCGATGGTGTGGCGATAGAGCGACGGGTCTTCCTTGACCAGGCGCCTGAAGAACGTTTCCAGGTCCCGCATGACGTCAGGATCGGCGTTTTCCTGGATGGTCAGGGAGGCCGACGTATGGCGGCAATGAAGGGTCAGGAGTCCCGACGAGATGGCCGTACGATCGACCCAGCCGAACACGTCTGAGGTAATGTCGACCAGTCCCTGGCCGGCCGTGCGGATGGAAATCTCCGAGTTTTCCTGGCGCAGGTCCATGCCCGTTTCCCCGGTGTCGTCGAAAGCCGGGCCCATAATACGCCGATCGGCTGTAAACGAAACGGCGGGATTTCCACAGTGCGGGGTTGCGCCGTGAGCGCCTTCGCGATACCTATGGTCGGGCATGGAACATAAAATGAACATTCCTTTCGAAAACCCGGACCTCGATGATCAAACCCTGACGCCGGCCGAGGGGATCAAGCGCGGCGTGAGCCGTTATTTTCGCGATTTGGGAAACGCGGTTCTCCGCGAATTCCGGTTGTCGAACGGGCGCCGTGTCGATTTGATCGGGCTCGACGCCAAGGGAAAATTCACGATTGTCGAGGTCAAATCCTCGCCTGCAGATTTCCGCACGGACGACAAGTGGCCGGAGTATCTGGCCTATTGTGATTCGTTTTACTTCGCGGTGGCTGCGGGCTTTCCGATGGATCTCATTCCCGAGGATTGCGGATTGATCGTCGCCGATGCCTATGGCGCCGTCGTGCGCCGCCCGGCGCCACCGCAACCGATGAATGCGACCCGCCGCCGCGCCCAGATATTGCGCTTCGGGCTGGCCGGGGCCGGACGTCTGGAAAGATTGCTCGACCCGCAACCCTGAGGTCGCGTTGGCCGCGATTATCGCCGGTCTTCTTAACTGCGGCGTTTGTCGCCACCCGCCATCTTGCGTTGGAGATAGGCGCCGGCCTTTTTCTTGCGGTCGGCCTTGATCTCGCGAAGCAAATCGGCGGTCCGGCTCTTCATCCCGTCGATCAGCTTAGTGTCGGTGTAGTTTTCGCTCGCTGCCGGGATGATCTCGTCAAGATCGATGATGTATTTCATGACGTGGATCCCGTCGTCCTCGCGGGTGAACAACTGCTGGACGATGACGGTTGCGCATTCCTTCAGGATCACGGGCGAACTGGCCATCATCACCAGTGGGATGAAGCCCTCATTGGCGTCCTCGAAGACAAACTCCCAGTCGGTCACGCCGTCGGGCGTCTGCGGCCATTTCGGCTTGCCCATTTCCCGCATTCCCCTTCCGTAGATTGCACCCGCAAGGCGCCACATCGGACGGTAGACTCAAAGGGATAAGAAACGGTTAACCATAGCGATGCAGCGTTTCACCGGAGCGGCGCAACCATCGTCGGCCTTCCTTTGCCCGCTCCGTCAGGCTGTCCACGAGCGCCCAAAAGCCAGGGCCGTGATTGTGCTCGACCAGATGGGCGACTTCATGAGCGACGACGTAATCGAGGACGAATTCCGGTGCTAGGGCGAGGCGCCAGGAAAATGACAAGTTGCCCGTCGATGCGCATGATCCCCAGCGCGACCGGGTATCACGTAGGGTGATCCGGCCGGCGCGGACGCCGAGTATGCCGGCCTTGTCCTTGACCTTGGATGCGATCATGCGCTTGGCTTCGCGCTTGATCCAATCGCGAACACGCCTGGGAACGTGTTCGGGCCGGCCACTGACGCAGATCTCGCCGTCTTCGATCCACACGCCACCGCGTTTTCCGGAAACCCGGCGAATGGGATAGTCGCTACCGAGGAACGGGATCACGGTACCGTCGTCGAACGGTATCTTCGGTGTCAGCGAATCCAGGGTGGCCAGCACCCAACCCTTTTTTTCTTCGACGAAGCGGATCGCATCGGTTTCCTTGGCGCCCGGTGGCAAGGTCACCGAAATGCCGTCCGCCTCTCCGTTCCCACGCCCAGGTTTCAGGCGGATGATCAAGCGGCGCGCCTGTCCGTTACGCCTGAGGGAGACCGGCACAGCCCGGCCATCGAGATCGACCGTTCGGATCCGCCTCCGCGTCGCCAAGACTCGCCGCCCGGTTCAGGCCGCTGCCGGAATCTCGTAATCGATGCCGTCGAACGCGGCAAGGAGGCTCGCCTTTTGCTCTTCGGAGAGCCGGGTCAACGGTGGGCGGACGTTGAGCCACTCGTCGTTGCCCGTATGCCGCGCCATCAGGGTCTTGAGAGCCGGAGGCAAGGGGAACGCACTGATTTCCCGGCGGACCGCGACGAGGCGCGCTTGCGCGTCGTCGACATTACGGCCCGCTAAATGGCCGGCATAGACATCGGCGGCGAGCTTGGACCCGACATTGGCGCAGGCCGTGATGCATCCGCCACCGCCGCCTTGGAGTACGGGCAGCAGCAAATCGTCGGCGCCGGCCAGCACACAGAAACCGGGGAAGTTGCGGGCCAGGCTCAGCATGTTGTCGAGATCACCCGAGCTGTCCTTCACGCCGACCACGGTCTCCGGATAGTCCCTGCGCAACATTTCGATCAAGCCGTGGGTGATCGGCGTCGCCGACATACGCGGGAAATGATAGAGGTAGATCTTCAGACGTTCGTCGCCGACCTTCTGGATGACCTCGGAAAAGAAGGCGTGAAGCCCCTCGTCGCTCGGATTCTTGTAATAGAAAGGCGGCAGCATGAGGACGCCGCGAGCGCCGGCGTCGAGGGCCTTGCGCGTCAATTCGACGGCATCCGTAACGGCGCAGCTCCCCGTTCCCGGCAGGAGTTTCTCTCCCGGGATGCCGTTGTCGACGAGGGATTCGATGATTTCGATGCGTTCGGGCAACGAAAAGGAGTTGGCTTCTCCGGTGGTGCCGAGGATGGCGAGGCCGTCGCAACCGTTGTCCAGCAACCAACGCGAATGGGCTGCCATCAAGTTGTGATTGGGCCGCAAGCTGGTGTCGAGCGGCGTCAGGGCTGCGGCTAATACACCGGTGAAACGGTCGGGCGGCAGGGTCAAGGGGTCCTCCATATCAATCTTCGGTACTATTTCAGCCAGCTTACCACATGGTTCTCAAGATCGTCGGTGTCGCGCTCCGAGACGACACGCCCGCGGACGGAAATACGGGCTTGGTGAACGGTCTCCGGATCACCGGAAACGAGCGGATGCCACCAAGCGAGATCGCCGCCTTCGCCAAGCACCCGGTAGGCGCAGGTGCTCGGCAGCCAAGCAAATCTTTTGTAGTTGCGGTGAGTCAGGATCTGACAGTCCGGAACGAACCGCTTGCGGTCGTCATAACTGACGCAGCGGCAGGTGTCGAGGTCGAGCAGCCGGCAAGCGACATCCGTGTGGAATATCTCTCCGGTATCCTCGTTCACGAGCTTGTTGAGGCAGCAACGTCCGCAGCCGTCGCAAAGGCTTTCCCATTGCTCCCTGGTCATCTCGGCCAACGGTGTGGTTTTCCAAAAAGGAGCGGCTTCGCGATCGCGTTTTCGGCGTGCAAACATGGTTCCACCCATTGGGCCGCCAACACCCGGCGTATGCGGCCTTCCTCCTGGTAACCCAAGGACGGCGCCATGGCAAGGCGAGGAGACGTCAATCCGACCGATCGATTAGGTGGGCGAAGGAACCGAATACGGTCCCCGAGACGTTTCCAATCGCACCCAACGACCGACCGGCGGCATCGCTCGCCTGGAAAAGCGGGTCGTCGGTTCCTTCCGAGACGATACTGGCATAGTGAAACTCGTGACCCCGAAAGCGCCCGCCAAGCCCGCCCAAGGGTGTCGCCGCTTGCAGTTCCAGTTGCCGGTAACCGAGGTGCAACCGGCGTTCGGCGAAGCTGGTTTCGAGCGGCAAGAGGCCGGCCATTTCGTGGCGGGTGCCGCTGCCATCGATGAGTCCCTGGCCCAGCACCATGTATCCGCCGCATTCGCCGAAGATGGTCGCGCCCCCGGATGCCGCCGCCTTGAGGCCGGTCAGAAAGTCGCCCCCGCCGAGATGCCCGGCATGGCGTTCCGGATATCCTCCAGGCAGGTAGACGGCATCGGCGTCGGGATCAGGGCCGGCACCGGAGAGCGGCGAAAACCGGAACACTTCCGCTCCGGCCTTGCGCCAGCCGTCGACGATGCCGGGGTAGGTGAAGGCGAAAGCCGCGTCATCGGCGATGGCGATGCGCTGTCCCAGGGGCGGGATCGGAACGCCGTCATCGGCGCCGGACGGGGTCCGCGACGGGCGAAACACGCCGGTGAACGTGCCAAGGTCGACATGGTGGCGGAGCCAACCGGACGCGGCGATCAGAAACGGTTCCAAATCGTCGATTTCCTGCGCCTGGACGAGGCCCAGGTGGCGTTCCGGCAAACACAAGGCCGGTTCTCTCGGCAGGCAGGCGAGGACCGGTATATGCGCCAGGTGTTGGGCCATGGCGTCGCGCAAGATGGTGCCGTGTCCGATGCCGGCGACGCGGTTAAAGACGACGCCCGCGATGTCGACACCTTCGACATGGGTCGCGAAGCCGCGGACCAGGGCGGCGACGGAGGCGGCCTGGGCGGAGGCATCAACGACAAGGACCACGGGCCAACCTGTGAGACGGGCTAACGATGCCGTCGATCCGTCGGTTTCACCGTTGTCGCCCCCGTTATCCCCCCTTGCACCGTCAAACAGCCCCATCACCCCTTCACAAACGACCGGTCGGTCGTCATCGGCTAGGTACCTGAGCCGATGGGCAAGGGTCGCCGGCCGCATGGCCCAGGTGTCCAGGTTGTAACAGGTCCGTCCGCTGGCCGCCTCGTGGAATGCCGGGTCGATGTAGTCGGGACCGACCTTGGCCGGTTGCGCCGGTATGCCCTCGTTGGCGAGGAGGCGCAACAGCGAAAGGGTGAAGAAGGTTTTCCCCGAGTTCGACGCGGGCGCGGCGATGATCAGGCCGCTAGCTGCCGGGTCGCTCACAGGTATCCACGAATGCGATCGGCCATGACGTCGGGTTCGGTGCCGTGCGAGAAGTGCGTTACGAATTTCCCGTCGGGCCCCATCAGGTAGATGATGGAACTGTGATCGATCAAGTAACTATCCGGATCTTCGTCCTCGGACTTCGCCTTGGCATAGTAGACCCGGTAGGACTTGGCGACGGTCTTGATTGCCTGTTTCGATCCGGTCATCGCGACCAGACGCGGATGGAAGTAGGACGCGTATTCCTTCAGGTGTTCCGGTGTATCCCGGTCCGGATCGACGGAGATGAATACGGGCGTGATTTTCTCGGCGGCATCGCCAAGGCTGTCCATGGCGTCCGAGATGTCGGTCAGGGCCGTCGGGCACACATCGGGACAATAGGTATAGCCGAAGAACACCAGCATGAACTTGCCGTGGAAACTGGTGTCGGTCACTTCGTCGCCGTTGTGGTTGGTCAGCGTGAACGGCCCGCCGATCGCCGGCGCCGTTTGCTGTTGTTGGGGGCCCCTGACGGTGATGCCCGGGACCTGCGTTCCACCGGGCGGCTGGGTCCGCAGGAAAATCAACGCGACACCGCCGAATATGGCGACCATCGCGACAATGAACCCAAGCCGGGTTTTCAACAACGGCACTTTGGCCTTGTTCCCCGTAGTCCTATTTTCCGGATTCGCGCCGGGTTTCGTTTGGGGCGACGGGGACGGCCCGCCAGCGGCCTCGGATTTGGGTTTTTCGTCCATCGCATTCTCACCGGGAAAATCGGCGCCACTATGAACCGACAGGCACCCTGCATCAAGACTGTAGTCCGCCGCCCGCGAACACGAAATCGTGGGCACCAGCGCTTTCGGATTGCCCGGAACTGCTGCTAGATTGCCGCCATGGAGCGACGCAAGCCGGATAGCCCGTTGCGAAAGGGATGGACGACAGGTGCCTGTGCCGCGGCGGCGGCGAAAGCGGCCTATCAGGCCCTTTTGACACAGGCTTTTCCCGATACCGTATCCCTGCGGTTGCCGCGCGGCGAGACGCCGGTATTCGCTCTCACGACGCGACAAGCCGGTGACGGCTGGGCGCTCTGCGGCATCGTCAAGGATGCGGGCGACGATCCGGACGTCACCCACGGGGCGGAAATCCGCGCCGAGGTCCGCCACGCGCCGACGGGCTCCGGAATCATCTTCGCCGCCGGCGAAGGCGTTGGCACGGTGACGTTGCCTGGCCTGCCCCTGGCCGTCGGCGAACCGGCGATCAACCCGGCGCCTAGGCGTATGATCGAGGGGGCCCTGGCCGAAGCCGCCGACGATGCCGGCGCCGCCGCCGACGTCTTAGTTACCGTCTCTGTTCCCGGTGGCGCCGAATTGGCCGAACACACGCTGAACGGTCGCCTCGGCATCGAAGGCGGATTGTCCATTCTCGGGACCACCGGCGTTGTCGTTCCCTATTCCTGTGCGTCCTGGATCCATTCCATCCACCGAGGCATCGACGTCGCCCGGGCCCTGGGGACGCGGGAGGTTTTCGCGGCCACCGGATCGACTTCGGAACGGGCCCTTCGTGATATCTTCTCACCACCCGACCACGCGATCATCGACATGGGGGATTTCGCCGGTGGCATGCTGAAGTACCTTCGCAAACATCCAGTGGCCGCGCTGACCATCGGCGGCGGCTTCGGTAAATTGGCCAAATTGGCGCAGGGCAACCTTGACCTGCATTCGGCGCGCTCGCGCCTCGACATGGGTCGGCTCGCTGGGACGGCCAGCGAGGCGGGCGCCGGCGCGGCCTTGGTGCAAGCCATCGAGCAGGCGAATACCGGTCTCGAAGCCCTGGAGGCCTGTCGAGAGGCCGATGTCGATTTGCCCGGCCGCATCGCCGCCGGCGCCCGGGAGGCCGCTCTCGCAACCCTGGCCGGAGACACCGAAGTGCGGGTTCTCGTATTCGATCGGCAGGGACAGAAGGTGGGTTCCGCCGGAGATAGGATGGGTCATGACTAAGAAAATTCTGATCCTCGGTGGCACTGCGGAAGCCGCCGCCCTGGCCGAACGGTTGCATGAGGCCCAAGCGCCCTTCGAGGTAACGACATCGCTTACCGGTCGCACGCGGTTCCCGAACCCGATCCCGGGACGGGTTCTGACCGGCGGTTTCGGCGGTATCGCCGGCCTGAAGGCCTTCGTCGAAACGGAGAAGATCGACATTGTCGTCGACGCCACCCATCCGTACGCCGAGGTCATATCGGAAAACGCCTATGTCGCCTGCCTGGCCGCCGATGTGTTGCGGGTGATGCTGATCCGTCCTCCCTGGCCGCTGCCACCTGACGGCAAGTGGCTCGAGGTCGACAATATGGAGGCCGTGGCCGAAGCCTTGCCCCGGGTTTCAAAGAGGCCCTTTCTGACGATCGGGCGGCGCGGTCTCGAGGCGTTTTCCAGTATGCCCGATATCCATTTTCTCGTGCGGCTGATCGAGGAGCCGCGAGAGCCCCTGCCGCTCGCCGATTACGAGTTGATCACCGGGCGCCCGCCGCACCATGTGGAGGAAGAAAAGGCGATTATCGCGGATCATGGTATCGATTGCCTGGTGTCGAAACACTCGGGTGGGTCGGCGACCGAGGCTAAGATCACCGCCGCCCTCGAGGCCGGAATCCGGATTGTCCTGCAGCGGCGCCCGGTCCGGTTGCCCGGATTGTGGACCGAGTCGGCCGACGAGTGTTTCGATTGGCTGATGTCTCAGGTATAGAGCGCAATGAGCTGATCAATCGGGCGCGACGTCCATCTTCTCGAGATTGACGCGGGCGCCTTCGGCAGCGACCGATTGCGGATCGATGTCGAGGACCAAGAGCCAATCGATCCGCGCTCCGGCCGTGTCTCCGGCGAGGCGCCTCAGGATACCGCGTTCGAAAAGCGCATCGAGATGCCGGGGTTCGATGGTGAGAGCGTGTTCGATATCGGCGCGCGCCTCGCCGAACGCGCCTAGAAAACGTTTGGCGGATCCGCGAAAGGCGAAAGCATCGGCCGAGTTGGCATCGATCGACAGCGCCCGGTCGAGATCGGCGACGGCGCCGGCATAGTCTTCGCGCGCTGCCTTCGCCTGCGCCCGGTCGACGAACAAGGCGTGGTCGTCTGGCGTCAGATTGAGGGCGGTCGTCGCCGCCGCTTCGGCACGGGCGGCATCGCCGGCCAGCAGCCAAGCCTGCGAGGCTTGGGAGAGAATCCCGGCCTTCATCGCGGCGTCGGCTCTTATGGTCTCGGCAAGGACTTCGAGGCGGCGGGCGCCGTGTTCGTAGATTTCGAGGCCGATCAAGGCCGTCGCCGTACAATGCTCCGCCGCTTCCCCGCCACCGAGGTCACGCCAGGCAATAACTTTGGAAAAGGCTTTTTCCGGGTTTGTTTGAACCAGGTTCATGCACTCGGAGTATTGAGCTTGGTGGTCCACTTCCTCAGCCTCTGCCGACGCCACAAGAGCGGCGGCAGCAAGGAATAGGGCCGCAACAACAAACACCAGCGTGTCATGTCTTGATCGGGTCATTACAAAGCCTATCTGACCCGTTATAAGGATTTTGGCAAGCGGCAGGAAAAGGCGGTGCGGCCGATGACGCGTTTGGAAACAGAACCGGGCCATCTATTTTGTTTCGGCCTCGGCTTCAGTGCCGGGGCCCTTGCCCGTCAACTGGCTGATGAGGGCTGGCGAGTCAGCGGCACCTGCCGCGGTACGGACAACCCGTCGCAAAGCTCCGCGTACCGTATGCACGTCTTTGACGGCAGCGGTCCGATCAAGGTTGATACACCGTTGTTCTTCGATGTCACGCACGTCCTCAGTTCCGTCCCTCCTGGTCCGGACGGCGATCCGGTCCTCGCTCATTACGGACGCGCTCTGGCCGAAGCCGAAGGGCTGCAGTGGATCGGCTACCTGTCGACAACGGGTGTTTACGGCAATACCGACGGCGCCGTTGTCGACGAGACGGCCCCCTTGAACCCGACATCCAAACGCAGCACCTATCGTGCCCAGGCCGAGACCGCCTGGCTCGATCTCTGGCGCAACCACGGCCTACCGGTTCACGCCTTCCGTCTCGCCGGAATCTACGGACCTGGCCGCAATGTTTTTGCCCAAGTTCGGGAAGGGCGTGCCAGGCGTATTGACAAGCCCGGCCACCGGTTTTCACGGATCCATGTTGACGATATCGCCGCCGTGCTTCGCGCCTCGATCGACAATCCCAATCCCGGCGCCATATATAACGTCTGCGACGACGAACCGGTGCCGCCGGCGACGGTCGTCGAGTTCGCCTGCGAACTCCTGGGTGACGAGCCGCCTCCGCTGATCGCCTTCGAGGACGCGGCCGAGACGATGTCGCCGATGGCGCTCACCTTCTGGAACGATAATCGCCGGGTCGACAATCGGCGGATCAAAGAGGAACTGGGCGTCGAACTGGCCTTCCCGACCTATCGCGAGGGATTGCAGGGTATTCTCGATGGGGAAGGCGCTTCCGCGACCAAACCCTGACCTTCCGCTGGTTTTACGATCATGATTTCTCTGTGATCGCGGTCACAGAGAAATATGGGGCTAATCTGTAATAAAGTGTTCAGGTTCGCATGTCTTCATGATCCGGACCCGCGATAACGCTTGTCAATGCAATCGGTGAAAGCACCCAAACCGACATAAAGACTCTCCCCGTCCAAAACTGAAAAAAATGATCAGAACCGCAATCCATCCAAGCTGGGCATTACTCCTGCTCAACTACTCCTTTTACGGGGCTCTTCAACGCGTGATGTCCAATATCGAGGATACGGTTCGCGTTGTTACTACCCATTTCCGGTATGCCCGTACCGTCCGGCACCTGCAATCGTTGGATGACGCCATGCTAACGGATATCGGCGTTGACCGGCGGGACATTGCAGCCGTCGTCAGAGGCAAGATCGACGTTCGACGGTGACTGGGTTTCCGGTCGGTCCACCGGACCAAACCCGCTATTCTTTCTAATTATTGCGAGGCGTCGACAGTCGGCGGGAGATTGGTCTCGGCGTCAGGCGGCCGATTGAGGCCGCCTATCCAGGGTTTCGAGTAATCCGGCAAGAACTCGACACAATCGGTCGAGATCATGGGGTTCGGAGAGCCGATGGTCCCCGTTTTTCACGAAAGTCGTCTCGACGTCCTCGGAGCGCAGCCGTTCGGCGATCCGCTGGCTGGTCGGCCAGGGAACGTCCTCGTCCAGTATGCCGTGAATCAGCCGGACCGGCACGTCGAGAGGGATTTCCCGGTCGAGCAGGAGATGCTGGCGGCCTTCGATGACCAATTCGTGGCTGATGCGGTAAGGTTCCTGGTCCTCATAGCAATTGGGAATGTCGACGAAGCCGTCTTTTTCCATTGCGGCCCGTTGTTGATCGGTGAAGGCATTCCAAATTAGGTCTTCGGTGAAATCCGACGCCGCCGCAATGCCGAGCAGACCGGCGACCTTGTCCGGCCTGGCCAAGGCCGTCAACAGCATGATCCAGCCGCCCATGCTCGAGCCGACCAGGACCTGGGGGCCGTCGGCGACATCGTCGAGAACGGATACGGCATCCGCCGTCCAGTCTCCGATGGTACCGTCCTCAAAGGCGCCGGACGATTGACCGTGGCCCGTGTAGTCGAAGCGCAGGAATGCACGTCCGGTGCCCCTGCAAAAGTCTTCCAATGCCAATGCCTTGCCGCCGGTCATGTCGGACTTGAACCCGGTAAGGAACATGACACCGGGTGATTTCCCCTCTACCTTGTGGTAGGCGATTGTCGCCCCGTCGGCGCATGATAGAATTTGCGGCTCAGCTTGATTATCCATGGTCGTGTCTTCTGCGTTACGGACTTTCCAAGAAACGGAACGATGAACCAAAAAACCGACATTACCACCAACTTACGCACCGACCCAAGGCCGGTAGCCGGTGGGGCCGATACTCGTGCCACGGACACGGCCGGGCGGATGGCGACGGTCCTCCAGGTTCTGCCGTCGCTGGGCGCCAGCGGCGGCGTCGAGCGGGGAACCGTCGAAATCGCCCAGGCGATCGTGGAATCCGGCGGACGGGCGCTGGTCGCATCTGCCGGCGGTCCTTTAGAGCATGAACTGCACCGCGTCGGTGCCGAGCACATCACCCTGCCGCTCGCTTCCAAGAACCCGTTCACCCTTTATTCCAATATCGGACGCTTGGCCCAGATCATAGAGGATGCCGGCGTCGATGTTGTGCACGCCCGATCTCGGGCGCCGGCCTGGAGTGCCTATTTTGCGGCCAAGCGTATGAAAAGGCCTTTCGTCACCACGTTCCACGGCACCTATTCCTTGGGCGGTGCGTTGAAACGCCGATACAACGCGATCATGACCCGCGGCAACCGGGTGATCGCGATCTCATCATTCATCGCTGGGCATATCCGGCGCTACTACGGCGTACCCGCCAACAAGATTCGGATCATCCACCGCGGCGTCGATCTATACCGCTTCGACCCCAACCGGGTCAGCGCCGAGCGCGTCGTCGCGCTCGCCAACGCCTGGCGCCTGACAGACGGCTATCCCGTCGTCATGCTGCCCGGCCGTTTGACCCGGTGGAAGGGACAAACCGTATTCATCGAAGCCATGGCCAAACTCGACCGCAGGGACATCCGGTGCCTTCTCGTCGGCGGTGATCAGGGCCGTGAGGAATACCGCAAGGAACTTGAGCAACTGGTCGAACGCCACGGCTTGGGCGAGGTGGTGCGCATTGTCGATCACTGTGACGACATGCCCGCCGCCTACATGCTGACCGACCTGGTCGTCTCCGCCTCGACCGACCCGGAGGCCTTCGGGCGGATCATCGTCGAAGCGCAAGCGCTTGGTCGCCCGGTCGTCGCGTCCGACCACGGCGGTGCCAAGGAGACGGTGGTCGAGGGTAAGACCGGATGGCTGGTGCCGCCTGGCGACAGCGAGGCGCTCGCCGCGGCCGTCGAGAAGGCCCTGGCCCTGTCGAACGAGGCCCGCGCCGAGCTGTCGGATAAAGCCATCTCCAACGTCCGCGAGAATTTCACCAAGGATGCCATGTGCGTCAAGACGCTCGACGTCTACAATGAAGTCCTGAGCTGACGGGTCCCCTGTGGCGCCAAGATCGATCCTGGTCATCAAGCTCGGCGCGCTTGGCGATTTCGTTCAGGCGACCGGCCCGTTCGCGGCGATCCGCGCCCATCACCGATTGGACCGGATCACGTTGCTGACGACACGGCCCTTCCAGGCCATGGCGGAAGCGTCCGGATACTTCGATGCGGTCTGCTTGGACGACAAGCCGAAGGCGTTGGCTCTCGGCCAATGGCTGGCCCTGAGGAAAGAGCTCAGGAATGGCCGGTTCGAACGGGTCTACGATTTGCAGACATCGGACCGCAGTTCTTTTTATTACCATCTGTTCCGCCCCGGTCCGATGCCCCAATGGTCGGGTATCGCCAGCGGCGCATCCCATCCCCACGCCAACCCCAATCGCGACCGCATGCATACCATCGACCGCCAGCGCGATCAGCTGGCAATGGCCGGCATCACCAACGTACCGGACCCGGATCTGTCCTGGGCGTCGGCTGATCTCGGGCGGTATTCCTTGCCGCAGCCCTATTCGCTGCTCGTCCCGGGCGGCGCCCCGCATCGCCCGGCCAAACGCTGGCCGGCAAAACACTTCAACCGCCTGGCCCTTGATCTCGCCCGGCGCGGTATATCGCCTGTGATCCTTGGCGTCGGTTCGGAGGTGGGATTGGCGGCGGAGGTCGCCCGCGATGTTCCGGGTGCCGTTGATCTCACCGGGAAGACCGACTTATTGGAACTGGCCGCCCTGGCCCGCCAGGCGACGGTCGCGGTCGGCAACGATACCGGCCCCATGCATGTGACAGCGGCAGGCGGGTGCCCGTCCCTGGTCCTGTTCTCGGCCGAATCGGACCCGGCCCTGTGTGCACCGCGCGGCCGGCATGTGGTGGTGCTGAGGACCGACGATCTCGCCGAGCTGTCGTTCGGCCGGGCGGAGCGGACTGTCGAATCCCTAATCAGCGGTTAGTCGGTTTTCATACAACAGATCGAAATAGGGCCGGCTTTTCTCGGCCAGCGGTCGGAGATGATCGGGGATGTCGATGACCGGTTCCCGGTAGGGTCCGAATCCCGTCGATCGGATGACCGCGTCGTACCAGTGTTCGGCCCACACGCCGTCGCTGTCGCGGGGGCCGGTCGGCCAGGACAACATCGTTTCCGTGAACGGAATGCCGACCCGATGGCAGAGTGCCGTCAGCATGCCGAACGGGTTTTTCAACAAGTCGTTGGATTCAATGATCGGAGGGATTTCGCCCGTCCGGTCGATGACGAACTGGAATATCTCCGCCTGCTGGGGATATCCGAGGTCGTCGAGGGAGCCGACGGCGGCGCGTTTCTTCCAATAGGACGACAGCACCTCGTCGGGATCGCGGATCAGGAAACAGTTGATCACCCCGGCCAGCCATCCGCGATCGATCTCCGGCAACAGGTGATGGGTCATGTGCTTCTGGTAGTAGACCGGCTTGTCGTCCTGTATGGGTCCAGTGATCGCCTTGACGACCGTTTGCCAATCGGTCGGCTGCGAGGCGATGATCTTATCGCGGCCCGGATGGTCGAGACCGGTCTCGACCAGGTAGTGGGCATAGAGCGGCTCGTCGACGACGACCGTATCGTCCCGGTTCTCGAAGGCCCGCATCATCGCCGTCGAGATGTGGCGCGGCCCCGACCACATGGCGATGCGGGTCGGGGTCATGGGGCACACTCGCGCTTGATCCATTCACCGTAGAGGGCCTGCAAACGCGCCGTCGTCGGACCCCGCGATCCGTCACCGATAACCCGCCCGTCGATCTCGACGGCCGGAACGACACCGGCGAAGGTGCCGGTCACGAAAGCTTCGTTGGCACCGTAGACTTCGCTCAGGCTGAAGTTCCTTTCCGACACCTCTAGGGCATTGTCGCGGCAAAGCTGCATGACGTTGGCCCGAGTGATGCCGGGCAGACAGTAGTCGCCGGTCGAGGTCCAGACGGCACCGTCGCGGACGATGAAGAAGTGCGTCGAGTTGCATGTGGCGACGAAGCCATGGGGGTCGAGCATCAGGGCCTCGTCGGCACCGGCCTTGGCCGCCTGGATACAGGCCGTGATGCAATTCAGTTTGGAATGGCTGTTGATCTTCGGGTCCTGAACGTCCGGATAGCCGCGGCGCACATGAACGGTGAACAGCTTGATGCCGCGCTCGATGGTTGCGGGCAGCGGTTCCTTGTGTTCGGCGATGATGACGACGGTCGGGTCACCGATGGTGAAGCGGGGATCCTGATAGGGAGTCGATTTCATGCCGCGGGTGATCATCAGGCGCACATGAACGCCCGATTCCATGCCGTTGGCTTCCGTGGTTTTGAGAACTTGATCCCTGAGTTCCGCCGGCGACAATCCGATGTCCATATCGAGGGCCTTGGCGCCCTCGTAGAGGCGTTTGGCATGTTGGTTCCAGAAGGCGAGGCGGCCGTTGTGCAGCCGAATTCCCTCCCAGACACCGTCACCCAATACGAAGCCCGAGTCGAACACGGACACCGTTGCCTGGTCGCGCTTGACGAGGTTCCCGTTGACCGAAACGAGAATGTCCCGATTGCGTGGATCGTCGTCGAATTCGTGCGTGCCTGTGGCCATCCACCCCTCCCTGAGCCGTTCGCTGAAAGTATCGTGTTGATGGCGCGCCGCCAAGGTTGACAGGCGGTACGGGTCCACTACATTCCAGCCGTTTCGAACCGAACATGAAAGTACGAACCATGGTTGCCATCACGCTTCCCGACGGAAGTCAGCGGCAGTTCGACGGCCCCGTAACGGGCGCCGAGATCGCCGCCGATATCGGTCCCGGCCTGGCCAAGGCCGCGCTCGCCATCCGCCTCGACGGAGAGGTCAAGGACCTGGCGACCCGTATCAACACCGACGCGGAAGTCGCCATCATCACCGACAAGGACGACGCGGCCCTGGACTTGATCCGCCACGACGCCGCCCACGTGTTGGCCGAGGCCGTGCAGGAACTGTTCCCGGGCACCCAGGTGACCATCGGGCCGTCCATCGAAAACGGCTTTTTCTACGACTTTGGGCGTGATGAACCGTTCACGCCGGACGACTTCGAGAAAATCGAGGCCAAGATGCGCGAGATCGTCGATCGCGACGATGCCTTCGTTCGCGAGGTCTGGGACCGCGACGAAGCGATACGCACCTTCGAGGAGATGGGTGAGGCCTACAAAGCCGAACTGATCCGCGATCTGCCGGAAGACGAGGAGATCGGGGTCTACCGGCAGGGCAAGTGGTTCGACCTCTGCCGCGGTCCGCACCTGCCGTCGACCGGCCGTGTCGGCAAGTCCTTCAAGCTGATGAAGGTGGCCGGTGCCTATTGGCGCGGTGATTCGTCGAAAGCCATGTTGCAACGGATCTACGGCACCGCCTGGAGCAACGATAAGGAATTGAAGGCCCACCTCCATATGCTGGAGGAGGCGGAAAGGCGCGACCACCGGCGCCTCGGCCGCGAGATGGGTCTCTTTCATCAACAAGAGCAGGCGGCCGGTTCCGTCTTTTGGCATCCCAAGGGATGGACACTCTATCGGACCGTCCAGAACTACATGCGCACGCGCCTCGATGCGGCCGGCTACGTCGAGGTCAATACGCCGCAACTGGTCGACCGGGCGTTGTGGGAGGATTCCGGGCATTGGGAGAAGTTCCGCGAGAACATGTTCATCGCCGAGGTCGACGAAGGCCGAGGCGGCGGCGAAACCCATGCGGCCGAGGACCAGGCTCTGCACAACGCACCGCCGAAGCTGCTGGCGCTGAAGCCCATGAACTGCCCGTGCCACGTGCAGATATTCAAGCAGGGAACGACCAGCTACCGCAACCTGCCGATCCGCATGGCTGAGTTCGGCTCGTGCCACCGTTACGAACCATCCGGCGCCCTTCACGGCCTGATGCGGGTCCGCGCCTTCGTCCAGGACGATGCCCACATCTTCTGCCGCGAGGACCAGATCGAAAGCGAGACCAAGATTTTCATCGACCTGCTCTCGACAATCTACCGCGACTTCGGCTTCGAGGACTTCGTCGTCAAGTTTTCGGACCGACCCGAAGTGCGGGCCGGCTCGGACGACGTCTGGGATCGGGCCGAGGCGGCGCTCCGCGACGCTACGCTGGCAGCCGGGGTCGAACTGAAATTGAACCCCGGCGAAGGGGCCTTCTACGGTCCGAAGCTGGAGTTCGTCCTACGCGACGCCATCGGGCGCGACTGGCAGTGCGGCACCCATCAGGTCGATTTCGTGCTTCCCGAGCGTCTCGATGCCTCTTACATCGGCGAGGACGGCAATAAACACCGGCCGGTGATGCTGCACCGGGCGATCCTCGGTTCGTTTGAACGCTTCATCGGGATCCTTATCGAGAACTATGCTGGACGCTTTCCGTTCTGGCTGTCACCGCTGCAGGTGGTCGTCGCCACCATCACCAACGAGGCCGACGACTATGCACGCGAGGTCCTGGCGGCGGCGACGGCGTCGGGCCTCAAATGTGAGCTCGATCTCCGGAACGAGAAGATCAACTACAAGGTCCGTGAACACAGCCATGGCAAGGTTCCGGTCATCCTGGTGGTCGGCGCGCGCGAGGCTGAAGACCGCACGGTCGCCATGCGCCGGCTCGGCGGTAAGGCTCAGGAAATCCTTGCGCTTGATCAGGCAGTCGCTACACTTAAAGAGGAAGCGGTCAGTCCTGCCGAAAAATAAGACCGTACGCGGCAGTACTAACGGCTTTTTTGCACGTTTGGCCAAGTTTTCCGGAACTTTCGTGCATCATGCATGAACGAAGAAGAGGAGATTTTTAGATAGTTCGACGTCCGATTCAGCAGCCGCCGACCCGAGAGGGCCCGCGGGTGAACGACCAAATCGACGCGGATTCAGTCCGTGTCATCGATGCCGACGGCGAAAACGTCGGCGTAATCTCCGTACAAGAAGGCATAGACATCGCGTTCGACGCCGGGCTCGACCTGGTCGAGGTGTCGCCGCATGCCAGTCCGCCTGTCTGCAGGGTCCTGGACTACGGAAAATACAAATACCAAGCGCAGAAAAAGGCCAACGAGGCCCGCAAGAAGCAAAAGGTCATAGAGGTCAAGGAAATCAAGATGCGGCCGGGCATCGACGAGCATGACTATCAGGTCAAGATGCGTAGCGTCCGCAAGTTTCTCGAGCACGGCGACAAAGTCAAAATGACGATTCGCTTCCGGGGCCGTGAGATGGCTCATCAGGATCTCGGTATGAAAGTCCTTGATCGGGTGCGCGAAGACGTTGATGAGCTCGCCAAAGTCGAGCAGTTTCCAAAAACCGAAGGCCGCATGATGACCATGGTGATCGCGCCCCGCTAATCAGGGGCGGGTCCGGTCGAACGGCGGGTGCGGGCAGGAAGACGGCGCGGGAATCCGCGCCGTTTTACATCGTCGCCGTGAAAGGGATTGGTGATGTCAGTATTGAAACTGGGAATTCCGAAAGGCAGCCTCGAAGGCGCCACCATCGAGTTGTTCGACCATGCGGGCTGGACGATCACGCCCAGGTCCCGCAATTATTTTCCACGCATCGATGATGATGAAATCGAATGCGCCCTGGTACGTTCCCAGGAAATGGGTCCATACGTGGCCGGTGGTACCCTCGACGCCGGTCTTTGCGGCATCGACTGGGTCATGGAGACGAAGACGGAAGGCGACCTCGAGGTGATCTCCGACCTGGTCTACTCCAAGGCCTCCGACCAATACGCCCGCTGGGTTCTCGTCGTCGACCGCGACTCGCCGATCCAGTCCGTCGAGGACCTGGAAGGCAAGACCATCGCCACCGAACGGACAGGTTTTACCGAACGTTATCTGGAGGAACGCGGCATCAAGGCGAACGTCGAGTTTTCCTGGGGGGCGACGGAGGCCAAGGTCGTCGAAGGCCTGGCTGATGCCGCCGTCGAGATCACCGAGACCGGCTCGACGATCCGCGCTCACGGGCTTCGAATCGTTTGCGATCTCCTGAAGACCCACACCGTGTTTATCGCTTCTAAGGCGGCGCTTGCCGACCCCTGGAAACGCCAGAAAATCGATCAGATCGCCGTACTTCTGAACGCCGCATTGACGGCCCGGCAAAAAGGGCTGCTCAAGCTCAACGTCGCCGAGGCCGACTTGGACGCCGTCGTTGCCCTGTTGCCGAGTCTGCATGCGCCGACCGTCAACCGACTCAGCGACGCGGGTTGGTTCGCCGTCGAAACGGTCGTCGATCATCGCGAGGTGAGGGATTTGATTCCGCGCCTGAAAAAGGCCGGCGCCGAAGGCATCATCGAGCTCGATTTGAAGAAGATCACGTAACGCCGATACTGATAGGTCCGGGACGGCCTAGTCCCCTGACGGCGAAAAAAACGCGTAGGCGGACATGATGTGGGCAATGGTCTCCGGATCATCGGCGCCACCGAGAGGAAGGTGAACGGCCTCATGATCCACGTACTCCTTCCCTTCGACGGCCCAGATCTTTCCGCGCACCCAAGTCGGCCCGTTCCGATCGATGGCGCTGCGGTATCCGATGGCGGCGACATCGAACTTTTGGCCGTAGACCTCCCGCATCGACCGGCCGGTGGCCTCGAAACCAAAATTCTCGGTGAGCCCGGTTCCCCAGAACCGGTTGCGTAAATCCCGGCCGCCGTCGACAACGTCTTTGACCGTCACATAAGGCGCGGCCGCATAAATCTCCATAAGTGACAGGTCACGCCAATGCGGAAAGGCGCGGGAACCCTTTTTCGACGTCCAGTATTCATAGACGCTGCGATTGTGATCAGATTCAAGAACGGACGAATCGACGAGCGGCTGGATCGAGTCTCGAATCCAGCGTTCGGCGGCCTTGTCGGCGCCGTTGACCTCTCCTCTTTCTGCGTTCGGTTCGATTGCCGGGGCGCTCACTCAATCGCTGACCGGTCAATTTTAGTGCCGTCGTCCTTTCGATTCCACAGGTTCCCGAATAGACCCCTGGCTGAACCTTAAATGTCCTCCGGTATCATCTTGATGGCGCCGCAGGGGCATTCGGCGGCGCACATTCCGCAACCCTTGCAGTAGTCGTATTTGAATTCGAACCGTTTACCCGGACCGAGTTTGGTGATCGCATTGTCCGGGCAAATGCCGTAGCAGTTGTCACATTCGAAGCAATTGCCGCAACTGAGGCAGCGCCGGGCCTCGAAAAGCGCATTCTCCTCGGTCAGGCCCTTGATCACTTCCTCGAAGCCGGTTTGCCGGCGGACCAGTTCGAGTTGCATCTGCTGCGTCTGTGGTGCGTCGTCGTAGTACCAAGGGTTGAGCATATCGTACTCGGCGACTTCGGGCCTGGGCGGCTTCACGTAGATTTCGCCGCGCAGCCAGGCGTCAATGTTGCGGGCCGCCTTCTTGCCGTGGCCCACAGCAACGGTGACGGTGCGTTCGGAAAGCACCATATCGCCGCCGGCAAACAGGCCGTCGCAGCCCGTCATCATCCGCTCGTCAACGATGACCGTCCCGTCGCGTTCCGTGTCAACGCCCGGTACGTGTTCGAGAAATGAAGTGTCGACGTCTTGGCCCAACGCCAAGACCAGTGTGTCGGCTTCGAGGGTTTCGAACTCACCGGTCGGTTGCGGCCGGCCGTCATCGTCGATGGCCATCTTCTCAACCGTGAACGTCGTCTCGTCGATTTGCTTGATGGTCCTCAACCAATGGATCATCACCCCTTCGACTTCGGCCTCGTCCGCCTCGAATTCATGAGCCGGCATTTCCTTTCGCGACCGTCGGTAAACGATCATGGCCTCGTCGGCACCCAACCGCTTGGCCGTGCGCGCGGCGTCCATGGCCGTGTTGCCGCCGCCGTAGACGATGACCCGGCGGCCCAGTTGCGGCGGTTCTTCTTCGGTTTCCATTTGGCGCAGCATGGTGGCGGCGTCGAGGATCTTGCCGGCGGCGTTGGCGGGGATCTCGACCCGCTTGCCGAGGTGTGCGCCGACGGCGACGAAGATCGCGTCGAAACCCTTCTTTACGAACGCCGCATCGATGTCCTCGACCTTGGTGTTCAGTTCGAGCGTTACACCCATGTCGACGATGCGCTGGATCTCGTAGTCGAGCACGTCGCGCGGCAGGCGGTATTTCGGAATGCCGAAGCGCATCATGCCGCCGGCCATGGGGCCGGCCTCGCGAATGGTTACCGTGTGGCCCATGCGTGTGAGTTGGTAAGCCGCCGACAAACCGCTTGGTCCGGCGCCGACGACGAGCACTTTTTTGCCCGTGGGTTCGGCTTCAAACTCGGGCATCCACTTTTCTTCCCAGGCTTTGCGCCCGAGGAACCGCTCGATAGCATGGATGTCGACCGCCTCGTCGAGGGCGGCCCGGTTGCAAGCCGTCTGGCAGGGATGGTAGCAGACCCGGCCCATGACGCCTGGAAGCGGGTTGTCCTCCATCAGTTTCTGCCAAGCGGCGTGGTAATTGCCTTCCTCGGCGTGAAACAGCCAGCGTTGAATGTTCTCGCCGGCCGGGCAGGCATTATTGCACGGCGGCAGACGGTCGAGGTAAATCGGTTTCAGGGTGCGCCACGAGCCGGTCTCGTTGGACAGGCTTGTGCCCGGGTCAAGGGTGATGGCGAAGGGAAGCTGTTTCATTGATCCACTCCGTCGAACATCAGGTTGTAGCGTTTGATGTTGTGGTCGGCCATTCGCTGCAGGCTGTCGATGCGCTCCTGATCGCCACCCTTGAACAGGTGGGCGAAACGTTTCTGGAGTTTGAGGTATTCGGTTACCGGAACCCGGCGGCGAATCTTGTAGGAATCGGTAACCACGCCTTGCTCGGCCTCGAACAGCGGGAAAATGCCCGACTCGATGGCCATGCGCGCGACCTTGATGGTCGCGTCCGAAGCCGATCCCCAGCCCAAGGGACAGGGCACCATGATATGGATATAGCGCGATCCCTCGATGCTCATCGCCTTGTCGATCTTGGCCTCCAGGTCGTGCAGTTTGGCGACCGATGCGGTGGCGACGTAGGGGATGTTGTGGGCCATGGCGATCTGCGGCAGGAACTTGCCGGTGCCGAAGATATTGCCGGGCGCGTCGCCGATGGCCGGCGTCGTCGCCGTTCTCGCCGTCGGTGGTGTGGCCGACGACCGCTGCACGCCGGTGTTCATGTAAGCCTCGTTGTCGTAGCAGATATAGAGCACGTCATCGTTGCGTTCCCACATGCCCGATAGGCAGCCGAAACCGATGTCCGTGGTCCCGCCGTCACCGCCCTGGGCGACGACCTTGATGCCCTTGTTCTTGACCCGGTAGGCCGCGGCGACGCCGGTCGCCACCGCCGGCGCGTTGCCGAACAGCGAATGCAGCCAAGGGATCTGCCAAGAGGTTTCGGGGTAGGGTGTGGTGAAGACCTCCAGGCAACCGGTGGCGTTGACGGCGACCAGCTTGCCACCGGCCGCCATCATGGCCGCGTCCAGCGCGTAGCGCGCGCCCAGCGCCTCGCCGCAGCCCTGGCAGGCCCGGTGTCCGGACGTGATGGCGTTCGAACGGTCCATGGAAGCCTGGACACTGCGGTCGTCCGCGTCCATCAGGCGGTTGCCGACGGTGTGGGTGCCGGTCTGGTAGAATTTGACCTTCTGGATTGCCGGTTGTTCGCTCATCTTTCCATCCCCCTATTGAGCCACCATGCCCGGATTGAGCGCCCGCAGGATATTCTCGGCGATGGGGCCGGAATGGCGCGTCTCCTTGGCTTTGGTGAGCTGTTCGTTGACCGCCTTCCAGTTGAGGTCAAGGAAGGTGATGTCATCGAGTTCGTCGTTCAGCGCCCGGCTGAGGATGTCGATCAAAGACTTCCGCGTGATCGGCCTTCCGCCGAGGCCGGCGATCACCGTGTAGACCGGCAGCGTTTGGCCGCGCAGTGACATACGGACATTGGAGGCGACGACGCCGCCCAAGCCGGGAGCCAAGCTTTTCTCCAAGCAGACGATCCGTTTCGCTGAACCCAGTACGTCGCGCAGCGCTTCCAGGGGGAACGGGCGGAACGACGTGATGCCGACGGATCCGATGGACGAGCCGGCCGCGCGCATGGCGTCGACCACTTCCTTGACGGTCCCATTGACCGATCCGAGGGCGACGACGACGGTCTCCGCGTCATCGATCTTATACGGATTGACGAGGCCGCCGGTCGAACGGCCAAAGACATCCGCGAATTCCTTCTGGACCTCCGGTATGGCGACCAACGCTTCCTGTTGTTTGTGATGGGCCAGATAGCGCACTTCGGAGAACGCCTCGGGACCGACCATGGCACCGATGGAGTAGGGTTCGGCGGGGTCGAGAACCTGCACCGGGTCGAAAAGCGGCAGGAACTCGTCGACCTGGGCTTGTTCCGGGATATCGATGCGCTCATAGGCATGGGTCAGGATGAAGCCGTCCATGCAGACCATGACGGGCAGGCTCAAGGCCTCGGCCAGACGGAACGCCTGGATGTGCAGGTCGACCGCCTCCTGGTTGGTCTCGGCGAACAACTGGATCCAGCCGGCGTCGCGCATGGACATAGAGTCGGTATGGTCGTTCCAGATGTTGATCGGCGCGCCGATGGCCCGGTTGCCGATGGTCATGACGATGGGTAGACCGAGACCCGCAGCGTTGTAGACCGCTTCCGCCATATAAAGCAGGCCCTGGGACGCCGTCGCCGTATAGGCTCGGGCACCGGCCGCCGAGGCGCCAATGGCGACGCTGAGTGCGGCGAATTCGCTCTCGACGTTGATGAATTCACAGTTCTCCAGCTTGCCGGCTTTGACCAGGGCACCGACCCCCTCGACGATGTGGGTCTGCGGCGTGATCGGATAGGCGCAGACGACCTCCGGTCGGCACAGGCCGACGGCTTCGGCAACGGCAACCGATCCTTCCGTTTGTTTCAGCATCTCTCTTGTTTCCTCTCCACCGCTTCGCCCTGGGGCTCGCGGTACCTAAGGTTTGGTTCAAGCGGCCTTGGCGACCGCGTAGGCCTCCCGGGCAGCAGCGACATTCGCCTCGCCGATGTCTCCCGGGAACTTCTCCAGGATCGCGGCCTCGACCGATTCCATCTGCAATTGCCCGGTGATCGCCGCAAAACCGCCGAGCAAGGCGGCATTGGGGACCGGCCGTTTGACGTGCTTGATGGCCAGTTCCGTGGCGCTGACATCGCGCACGTTGTGGGCCGGAAAATCCGCGACGAAACTCTCGATGCCGAGTTCGGTGAAGCTCTTTGTCGAGTTGATCAGGATATAGCCGTTCTTTTTGAGGCCGCCGAAAACATCGACCGAATGCAGCAAGGTCACGTCCTGGATGATCAGGGCGTCCGGCTCCTGGATCGGCTCGCGAAGCCGGATCTCCTCGTCGTCCATGCGGCAGAACGAGATGACCGGCGCCCCCATGCGTTCCGAGCCGAAACTCGGGAAAGCCTGGGCGTGCTTGCCTTCGCGGAAGGCGGCGATGGACAGCATCTCGGCGGCCGTGACCACACCCTGTCCGCCCCGCCCGTGTATGCGGATCTGAAACATCAATCTCCCCCATGGGCTCAAACGGGTTGAGCCGACCTATTCGTAATGGATTGGTAACCCCGAACGGCGGCATCCTATCCAAAGCCCCTTGGCGGGTCTTTGATCTGGGTCATTTTTTTGGGGGGCGTGCAGCGATTTCCCATTTGTTTGATCAAATGCTGCACTCGTTCCCTATCCCGACCTCCATCCCCC
>Ga0056134_10000067_pt1 | contig 23599 bp, 19 predicted proteins | sample WorMetGr2BELIZE2_FD_71115 | JGI IMG/M metagenome (GOLD analysis project Ga0056134, IMG submission 71115) | Marine gutless worms symbiont microbial communities from Max Planck institute for Marine Microbiology, Germany - Inanidrilus... ...
GGCGCCCAGGAACGGCGCCAGTTCGCGGGCCATGCGTGACTTGCCGCTGCCCGACAGGCCGCCGACGGCAACCAGGCGATTGGGCGCGGTATCGAGGTAGGTGAGCGCCATGTCGAGGTATTTGCGCGCCTCGTCCTGACGCCGGGCGCGACGGTCCGGGTCGCTCAAGGCCCCGGCCTGGGCACCGTCTACATGGGCACGCACACCGGCGCGCATGGACAGGAACAGCGGCAGCACAGAAAAGACGCCGGTTCTACCGGCGACCATGCCGGTGGCGTCGAGGTAGCGGTTGAGGACGATGTTGGCGAGGCGCCGATTACCGCGGAAATCGAGGTCCATGATCAGGAAGGCGAGATCGTAAAGCACGTCGATATCGGAAAAGGCGCGGTTGAACTCGATGGCGTCGAACAGCGTCGGCTGGTCTTGATAGAGACAGATGTTCCTGAGATGCAGGTCGCCATGGCAATGGCGAACCAGTCCGGCGCCGCGGCGCGTATCGAGGATATCTTTGAGATCGTCGACCCGCCGCCGTGACGCCTCGTTCAACCGCGCCACCTTGACCGCGTCCAGAACCCCTTCGGCGACCAGTTCGAAACTGTCAGCGTTGCTTTCGATGATGGCCGACGTGCCGGCATGACCGCCGGCCTCCCCGGTCGCCTCCACCTTGCCATGGAATTCGGCGATGGCGTCGGCCGTGCGTTCCATCAGGCGCCGCCGGATCTTGCCGTCGGCGGCCATGCGGTCGAAGAGGTCGTCCTGGTCGAAGCGGCCCATCTCGACCAGCCACTCGACCGTCTCCCCCTGCCCGGCCAAAGCCAAAGTGCCGTCCGCTTCGCGTGTGACCGCGACGATGCCCTTGTAGAGATCGGGCGCCGTGCGTCGGTTGATGGCGACCTCGGCCTCGCAAGCCGTGCGCCTGGCCTCGAGACTGGAGAAGTCGAGGTAGGGAAAACGCACCGCGCGTTTCAGTTTGAAGACGCGGTCACCGCCGGCGAAGACGAAGGAGACATGCGTCTCGAACTCGGCGATCTCGGAGACACCGGGTCCGAAGGTCTCGGGGCGGCGCAGGAAATCGATGACCGGTCCCTGATCCCGGTTCGCGTTGGCGACGTCAGCGGAATTCAACGTGTCCCTCGTCGAGGCCTTCCGGGTCTTCGTGGACGATGACCTCGGCGTTGGGGAATGCGGCTTCGATCTTTCTCTCGACTGCGTCGGCGATCTCATGGGCGTCGCTGAGGCGCATATTGCCGTCGAGTTCCAGGTGCAATTGGATGAAGACCTGAAGGCCGGACGAACGCGTCCGCAAGTCGTGCATGCCGAGCACGCCTTCCTGGCCGAGCACGATGTCCTTGATCCGCAAACGGTCCTCGTCCGGCAATTCCCGGTCCATGAGGATCTGGAAGGCCTCGTGACCGATCTGCCAAGCCGAATAGATGATATAGGCGGCGATGCCGATGGCGAAGGCCGGATCGGCCCATTTGAGGTCGAGGCGGCTGACCAGGAACAGCGACAGGATGACACTGAGATTGACCAGGATGTCGGTCTGGTAATGCAGCGAATCGGCGCTGATCGCCGTCGACCCGGAGCGCGCCACCACGTACTTCTGGAAGATAACCAGCCCTATGGTGGCGACGATGGAGAACACCATCACCGCGTATCCGATGGTCGTGTTGTCGATGCCACGCGGATGGACGAAGCGCTCGCTGGCTTCCAGAAACAGAAACACGGCGGAACCGAAGATGAAGGCCGATTGCGCCAGTCCGGCCAGCGCTTCCGCCTTGCCGTGGCCGAAGCGGTGCTCCCTGTCCGCCGGTTGCAGCGCATGGCGCACAGCGATCAGGTTGACCAGACTGGCCGCCGCATCGAGAAGGGAATCGATCAACGTCGACAGGATGCTGACCGAATCGGTCATCAGCCAAGCGACGAATTTGGTGACGATCAGGACCCCGGCGACGCTGACGGATGCATAGGTGGCCCACTGCATGAGCCGGCCGACGGCCGCATCCGGCGTCGTCCCATCCGGCACCTCAGTGTTCCGCGCCGTCTCAACCGTCATGGAAACAGCTTCTCCATGGTCCAGGTCTCCCCGTCACGGACGTAAAGCGTGCGGTCGTGCAGGCGGAACAGTTCCTCCTTCCAGAACTCGATGCGGTCCGGGACCACTCGGTACCCGGACCAGAACTCCGGTCGCGGCACCTCACCGACGTTGAGCTTGAGCGTATATTCGGCGATCCGCTTTTCGAGCACGAAACGGCCTTCCATGGGCTGCGACTGTTTCGAAGCCCAGGCACCGATGCGGCTGTCCCACGGACGGCTGGCGAAATAGGCATCCGCCTCATCGTCGCTGACAGCCTCGACCGAGCCATCGATACGGATCTGGCATCTCGTACTTTTCCAATGAAAACAAAGTGATGCTTTCGGATTTTCATTTAATTCTTTAGCTTTGCGGCTACCCAGGTTGGTATAGAAGACGAAACCGCGCTCGTCCGCCCCTTTCAGCAGCACCATACGCACGGACGGCGCGCCTGAGGCATCCGCCGTCGCCAAGGCCATGGTGTTCGGGTATTCCGGTTCGCCCGCTTCCGCTTCGCGGAACCACTCATCGAACTTGTCCAGAATTTCGCCTGTGGTGACAGTCATCACAGAATGCTCACTAACGCCGCCCTATTATCTTCACAATGTGGGTCTAGGAACCGAATTCACAATCTGTTGTCTATCCTGTCGCACCGAGCGGGTCCATACTTGGACTCGCGAGGAACGCCCAGTCAGACTAAATTTAATAATAGGTACTACCTTTCCAAAACAAACGACGTCGCAAAAGTTAAAGAGGAAACGGAAATGTCTCGACAACCTGTGATCAAGGGCGTCGCCTTAGCGTCGCTTTTGGCCGTGTCTCTGTCCGCCTGCCAGACGGACGTGCAGAACAATCCGAAACAGACCGTGGGGACGCTTCTAGGCGCCGGCCTCGGTGCATTGGCGGGCTCGCAGATCGGCGGCGGCAAGGGCCAGCTGGCGGCCGTCGCCATTGGGGCGCTGGGCGGCGCCTATCTCGGCAGCGAAATCGGCAAGAGCCTGGATGCGGCCGACAAGTCGATGATGCAGAAAAACGCCCAGGACAGCCTCGAGTATGCGCAGACCGGCACGACGACGGCCTGGCGCAATCCTGATTCCGGGCATTCGGGAACCTTCACGCCGACCAGCACCTATCAGGCCGCCGGCGGCCAGAACTGCCGCGAGTTCGAAACCACGGTCTACGTCGACGGCAAGGAGGAGACCGGGACCGGCCGCGCCTGCCGTCAGGCCGACGGCACCTGGAAGATCGTCGGCTGAGGAAGGCATCGAACCGGAGACCAGGCGTCGCTTGGAGGGCGGACGGCCCTGTGGCATAGTGCGGGACCGAGCCTTCCCAGGTAGCGCGCGTGCATGAGAGACCCTTACCGTATCCTCGGCATCCCCAAGTCGGCGAGCCTCAGCGAGATCAAGGCGGCCTACCGCAAACTGGCCCGCGAGAGCCACCCGGACATGCACGGCTCCGACCCGCGGGCAGAGGAGGATTTCAAGGAAATCTCGGCGGCCTACGACATTCTGTCCAATAGCCGCACCCGGGCCCAATTCGACCGCGGCGAAATCGACGCCTCGGGAGCACGGCGGGCCGCCGCCGCCTATTCGAAACGCCAGGGTTCGGCGAGCCGGCCCAGCCGCTCGAAACCGAAGAACGTCATCAAGATCAACGGCGCCGACGTCGAATACTCTCTCAAGATCGGCTTCCTCGAGGCCCTCAAGGGCGGCGTCAAGCATATCAGCACGACCAACGGCAAGAGGCTGCGCGTCACCGTGCCGCCGGGCATCAAGGACGGCAAGATCCTGCGCCTCAAGGGCCAGGGCATGGGCGGGTTCGGCGGCGGCAAAGCCGGCGATGCGCTGGTCGAGATCCTGGTCTTGCCGGACCCGATGTTCCGGTGCGAAGGCCACGATATCCGCCTGGAACTCCCGGTCAGCCTGCCAGAAGCGGTTTTGGGCGCCAAGGTCGAGGTGCCGACCATCAACGGCACCGTGTCCCTGACCATTCCGCCCGGCTCCAATACCGGCACCATCCTCAGGCTCAAGGGCAAGGGCCTGGCCGTCGAAGGTAGCCAGGGCAAGGAGCGTGGCGACCAGTACGTGGTGCTCAGGGTCCTGCTGCCGAAAAAACCCGACGACGAGTTCGTCGAGTTCGTCAAATCTTGGTCGGAGCGCAATCCTTACGAAGTGGCGCGGGGCAAAAGCGGTGATTGAACCGTTTTCGGTTCTCACATTAATGAGAAACTTCAGACCCGCCGTGAGTAGTTAGGCGCCCGCGGGGACTACACACCTATAGCGGGCGTCGGCATTTCGACGAACACTTGATCGACGTGTCATGTCGTCACAGGTCCGCCGTTTAACCAAACCCGACATCATGGTGTACGTTCAAGGGCCGCTGATCGGGTTCATCAGATAACAAGTTTATATACGACTTTTCTAACCAGCCGAAAAACACCCTAGAGTGAACATCGTAAGCGTCACTTTCGGGGATCAAGCACATCCAAGTTGTGAACAGTGTTTTGACACTTACTTATTCCGGACGAACAGAAAGTCGCCGCCGTCGTGGCCGGAGTTGCGGACGTCCGAATACTCGGGCGTCTGCTGTGCATGCAGGATGACCGGCCGGCGGATGGCACCGAACAGGCGCGTCCCGTCAATGACGTCCGGGTTGTCCCGCAAGGCGTTGAGGAATGCCGTCGCAAAGGGCGAGTTGCCGCTGCCCGTATCATCGGCCACCGGTTCCAGGCCGCCCGATACCATGGCAACGCGGGCCCGCTTGGAGGCGATGCGCTGATAGTAGTTGGCATCGCGAATACCAACCACGGCCGAGCGAGTGAGGGTCCCGGAATAACAACTGTCGGCGACGACCATCACATGTTTGGCGGAGAGAGACTTCAGCGTGTCGGTAATGTCGGCATTGGAAAGCCAGCGGGCGCGACGCCCTTCCTGGGCATCGACCGGTAGCCAATAACCACGGTCGGTGACTTCGTCGAGCCAGCCGTGACCGGCGTAATAGATGAGCAGGTTGTCGTCGCTGTTGAGGGCCTGCAGGTAGTCGTCAAAGGCATCGAGAATATCGCCCCGCGTCGGGTTGATCAGGGTGCGCACCTCGAAGCCGTAGTCGGTCGACAGCATTTTCGAGATCGCAGTGGCATCCTTTGTCGCCGTATCCAGTTTGGGCAGGTGTTTGTAGTCATCGATCCCGATGACCAGGGCATGGTACCTGCCGAAGTGGATATTGGCGTATTGATCGCCGATGCCGCCGCCTTGCGACTGCCGTTTGATAAGATCGCGGATCTGATTTTCGGCCAATTCAATGAACAGACCATTGGGGTGCTTTTCCAGGTAGCGCTGGAAATCGGAAATACGCGACGAGAACTTGATCTCCTCCCACATCGCCGAATCCGACGCCACTTCGCTCACGGACGGCGCCCGAGCGGCCAATTGCTGGTCCTTCTTGATCTGCTTCACCGCTTCGGTGAGTTTTTTCCGATCGGAATGTTCCGGGTGTTTGACCAGTCGCATGAACCAATCGTTTTTCCCTTCCGGGTAGCGCATTTGGAACCCGAACCGCTCCACGATGATCTCTCGGCAAGTCCCCGCCTCGAATAGTTTTTCCGTTACCCCAAATTCGACCACTTCCGCCGAAATTTTCGTGTTCTCAAAGCAGACCGTGTCTTCCTCGATCAACCAATTGCCCTCGGTTTCGCTTTGAGTACGGGAATAGCCTCCGGCACAAAGCGTGTTCCCTCGAAACGTCCCATCCGTCGAAAACCGGATCGTTCCATCCCACGATCCTCGACTGCTAATTCCGCAGGTCTTGGAAATATCCCAATTACTGTCATTGAGAAGATATTTGAGCTGAGCGCCGGTCAATTCCCTTGCCGCCGAAGCGGGATCGGCGGAAACTAGAAAGGCTGCCAGAACAGTGACGAAAAGCCCAAACGATCCAGTATATACCATCTGAATTCCAAGCTCTCCCAGATTGAGAATAAGATTATACTACAGAGACAGATTGAAATGTATGTTGCGGTCAATCGTTTGCGGCAATACTTGTTTCTGATGCTGCGGGAATAGCGGACTCGCCGGTGGAAGCGCGCGCGAAAACTTTCCGTCGATCAGTTCAGCGAATTATGCCAAGAAGAAGCTGCCGGCCCTGATCTAGGCACCGTTTATTTGCCATCCAAGCCGCTTTGTAAGCGTCGGTGGGTAGATCTGTTGGTACGAAATGTAGCGTGAACTTCTTTGCGACTCGTATTTCTTTCAACTCAACTCGATACGAATCCCCGTCAGATAGAGTTACGCCCAACGGCCACTCAAGTGTGCTTGATGATGCCGGCCATCTGATTGCGGCGCTGCTTTGGTCTCGAAGATTCGTCAGGTCGAAGGTATTCGCGTATGTACTTTTCGCACGCCATAAGATGACGGGAGCATCCGATAACACACATTTGTCGCTCCCGCGTTCGATATCGATTACCCACGGGTCGGCTGGTGATGGTTCGCCAGGGGCTCGCATAACTGCGATCAGGTGGGTTCCCGGTTCTGTCGGTGTTACCAGTTTCGAAAGAGTTTCAAGAAGGCTCAAGTTGTCAATCGGGTTCATCGTCGCTTTCAAAGGTCCGTTGTGCGGGCCTTGAATGGTAAGTCTCTTGCCGCTTTCTGAAACGAGAACCATGGAAGCCCCTTTAGGTAAGTCAAAGGAGTCTTTGGATTCGACAATTTGACCTGGTCGGAAATCAGGCACGCTGCTCTTGATAATCACCAAACTCATCGTGTCCAATGCAAGCGCATTCGTGTTGTGAAACACGAAAACGGCGAGCGCTAACGCCAATCTTACTTCCAAGCTCATCAGACCTGATCCTCTTCACGATCTCAAGTACAACACACGAAGCCCGACCGACAACACGCCGGCCATCACATTAAACAATAGAAGAGCAGGGTATCTGACTGAACCATCAAGAAGGGATTTTTCTTTCGCTTCTCAAGCTTGGAGAGCAAGTAGATAGGGCACTAGGGACTACTTAGTAATAGTAGCTCAAGCTCCGAAAGCAGCTCGCAAATCAGATGTCGAGGTATCAGGGTTTAGACGTCGTTGATTGGGTAATAGGAGAAGCGCCCGGCAAGCGCGACCGAGTCCAACCTGGGGGTGGGCCGTCGTCCAGCTCGCAATCGCCGCTCTTCGCCTCTCAGATCCGCAATAGGTCGCTCGCGAGGTCAGCTATGCACTTGCAATGGTCATGAAACGCTTCGGTTTAGGTTGCCCCAGTGCAGCGGACGCCGAGGTCCGCCTTGGCCTCAACACGGACAATCAAGACCGCGGGGATTTCTCACTATCTCTGAATATTTGGAGGATTGTCCTGTTTTCTCTGAGAAAGTTCCTCACTAACTCTGAGAATCCGGCCTGATCGGGCCGATCTGTATCAATATCTCTGAGAACCCACAACCGCCGGCTTCATCCTTCTCCCGCCTCCGGCCTTCAAAAAAAGGGCGCCGGGGCCCAGCCATTGATCAAAGGGCCTCCCGTCGACAACCCGAAGTTGGCCGCTTTCCCGCCGCTCTCAACCTATGTGCTTTTCAGATCCCGTCGAATTTTCCAATATGTGGTCTACTTCACCCCAATGGAACGATGATTCATGAAAGCCAGAGGGGCGTAGCCGAAGTTTGAACAACAACAACGTTCGCACCGTAATCACTGCGCTTTTGTGCTTGGCGATCGGGATCGGCACAACCGTTAATCTCGCCCAACACCTGAACCAGGAAGCCGAGGCAAACTGGCGGCGTCAAGCCAACCACGACGCCTTGTTGGCGACGGACTCCTTCGAGCGGTGGATGTCCGAGGTTGGACTCGTCCTGAGGGCCGTGTCGACCATATTCAGCAGCCGGCATCAAGATAAACGACGGCGACACCGAGGGCGTGCTGGTCGGCATCACCGATGTCATGGCATTGATCGAAGACCTTGAGACCAACGTCCTGCAAGCGGGAATGCGGCTCCGCCTGGCCGAACGCGATACGGAGGCCCGCGCCAAGGCTCTGGTGACCGCTATTTACGGCCCCCTGGAACCGCCGCCCGACACCGTCGAGACGATCACCGTTCGCTTGACGGAAGGCCAGGCGCGCTGGGAAATCTATTGGGACATCCTTCCCGAATATCGGGGCGGGCCGGAGACGCGACCGGCCCGCGTCGTTCTCGTTGCCGGGGTCGCGATAACGATCCTGATCACCATGTTGATCACGTTCCTGTTGTCCCAGAACGCGGTCATCCAGAAACGGATTCAAGCGCGGACGGAGGAGATCCGGTTGGCGAAAGACGAAGCGGAGGCCGCCAACCGCTCGAAGTCCGAGTTTCTAGCCAACATGAGCCACGAACTGAGGACTCCGCTCAACGCGATCATCGGGTTCGCGCAGATGATGGCCGACGAAATTTACGGCACCATGAACAACCCGAAATACGTCGAGTACGCAAAGGACATCCATGTGTCGGCGCGCCACCTGCTCGCCGTGATCGGCGACATTCTCGACCTCTCCAAGATCGAAGCCCTGCACGGGGCGGTCGATATCGACGACATCGAAATCGACATTCCGGGCGTCCTGCAGGACTCGATCATCATCGTCGAGACGCGGGTCAAGAAGAAAGGCCAGGAGATCGAACTGGCCATTCCGGCCGAACTGCCGCGCCTCTATGCCGACGCCCGCCTGGTCCGGCAGGTCGTCATCAACATGCTTTCGAACGCCAATAAGTACTCTCCCGACGGCGGCCGCGTCGTCGTCCGCGCCGGTGTCGACGATTTCGAGCGCATCATCATTTCGATCGAGGACAACGGCAAGGGGATCGCTGCGGAGGACATTCCGCGGGTTCTGGAGCCGTTTGGGCAAGTTCGCCACTCGTCTCACTTGTCCCACGAGGGCACCGGTATCGGGCTATCTCTGTCCAAGAGGCTGATGGAGCTCCATGGCGGCAACCTGTCCATCGATAGCGAGGTCGGCCGGGGCACGACCGTGACGTTGGCCTTCCCGCGGGAGCGGACACGGGCCGGGAAAGCGACCGCATAAGCAGCGTTTCGCTGCCGCCGTAGCGCCCGGATTGCGGATGTGCCGTTTGCGGACTAGGCCGCCGAAAGTTCCGTACCCGCGAAACGCGGATAGATTTCGGCAACGTCATCGCGGATGGTCCCCAGCAGCAGGGTCCGCTCGGTGTCCGTCGGCAGCCGGGTGACCGGCGTCTCCGCATCGACATCCAGGTCGAACCCGGTGTTGTCGAGCACCTCCTCGACGCTGTGGCCCGGATGCACGCTGATCAGACGGAAGCGCCGGCGTTCGGTGTCGAAGGCCAGGTGCGCCATGCGGGTGACCAACGCCGCCGGGCCACCGCGGCTGAACACACCGTCCGGCGCCGTGCCCGGCGCGCTGACGAAATCGACCTTATCGACCAACACCCGGCAGCTGTGCTCATCGCGGTAGAGGATGACTTTCGGCACCAGGTGATAGAGGTAGGCGGAGCCGAAGGAGCCGGGGAACCGGAGCTTGCTGGCGGGGTAATCGCCAATACCGACCAGGTTGATGTTGGCCTGACCGTCGATCTGGCCGCCGCCCAGGAAGAAGGCGTCCATGCGCCCCTGTGCGGTGCAGTCGAAGAGCTCGCGCCCACCCTCGGTGAAAGGATTATACTTGCGGCTGCCGAGCACGCTGACCAGCCCCGGGCCGCCGCGGGACCGGGCCAGCAAGGCGCCGGCCATGGGCAGCGGCGAGTTGGCGCCGACGACCACGTGGCCGTCGCCCGCCACCAGGTCCGAGAGCAAGGTGGCGACGACAAGCGTGTTATCGAGGCTCACTCGGCCGCCTCTCGATCAGCGAGTACGAATTCATCGAGATAGGCGGCGAAGCCCGCTGCCGACCGCGCCTGGGCGACGTAAAGCTCCATGTGTTCGACATCGGTCTCGTATTCGTCGGGAAATCCCAAAGGCCAGCACCCCCGCTCCTGCACCGACACCGCATCCACATAGAGGCTGGGCAGCGTCCCCGGCGCCAACTGCGGATCGGTCATCAGGTTGCCGTCAAACAACCGCTCGACGGTGACCAGGGTCGTCTTCGAGGCGTGCGCCATGGTCATGATCTCGCGCCTCAGCCCGACCCAGACGTTGCCGTCCCTGTCCGCCATGGGCGCGTGGGCCAGCGCCACGTCGGGCTCGATGGCGGCGACCAGCAGGATCGGTTCGGCCTCGCCCAGGGGGCTGTCGATGACCGTCCAGTCGTTGCGCTGGCGTGTCAGGTCGGAGCCGATGATGCCGCGGATCGGCATGAACGGCACCCCCTTCTCGGCCGCCTGCAGGCCGGCGTGAATGGCCGGACAGGTGGCGTCCTTGAGATGGACGTTACCCTCGGCGACGGCCTCGCGAAATCTGGGCGCCAGGCCGAACTCGCCCAATCCCAGCCCGGCCGTCTCCACCGTCTGCACGCATCCGGCGCCGACCAGGAGATCGGCGGCGAGGCCGAACTGCGGGGCGCCGATCAGGTGCAGGCCCTGGACCTTGCGGCGGATCAACGCGCGGACGGCAGCGAGCGGCGCGCCCGCGTAATCAGGCGCCATCACCAGCTTGGCGCCGTCCTCGATGCCCGCGACCAGCTCCTCGATATCGACCATGTGCGTGGGTGAAACCATAAACGACCGCCTGCCCCTTTAGACCGCCTCACGGACCGGGGCTTCGGCGACATTTGAGCCAACCAGCCGCGTCTCGCCCTCGATCAGTTCGCGGAGCGACACGTCGGTGGCGCCGCGCTGCGCCGCCTTCAGGTCACGCAGGCAGGAGCCCAGGCGTTCATGCCATCCATCGTCGCCGTCGCCACCTTCGCCGGCCAGTTCCATGTCCTCGTCGCGGAGCCCTAAGTGCAGGGCCTGATAGAGGTCGTAGAGCGTGACGCCGGCGAGATCGCGGATCAGCACCCAGCCGCCGCGTTGGGTGCGCTCGACGAAACCGTTGTCGCGCAGCCGTTCGAGAAGACCCTCGACGGTACCGTCGCTGATGCCGAGCTGGCGCAGGAGATCGCGCCTCATCACCTTGCCGCCGCTGCGGCTCTTCTCGAACAACAGCGCCAGGATGCGGATCGCCGCGACCAGGCGCGGCCCGGCCCCCAGTTCCCCTTCCACCGGCGGCCCGCCGGAGCTGCGCCAGGCGCCCAAGGATGCGGTCATCACCGCGCCCATGAGGACCACCGTCCACGACAGGTACATCCACACCAGGAAGATCGGCACCACGGAAAGGGCGCCATAGATGTTCTGGTAGGTGGGGAAGGTCGCCACGTACCAGCCGAAGCCCTTGCGGAGCGTGGCGAACAGGAGGCCGGCGACGAGGCCGCCGATGAGCGCATCGAGTGCATTCACCGGCCGGTTGGGGATGGTGAAAAAGAAGACGGCCAACATGACGATGACGATCATGGTCGGCACCGACTGGGTGACCAGACTCAAGGGCCCGGTGAAGATGTCGACGCCGAGCCACTCGGTGGCGGCGAAGAAATAGGTCGACAGCGAAAAACTCATGCCCAAAAGCAGCGGTCCCAGCGTGATCATGGCCCAGAACACCAGGAGCCTGGGCGCCAGGGCGCGCGGCCGTTTGATGCGGAAGATGGAATTGAGGTCGGCCTCGATGGTGCCGAGCAGCAGCACGGCGGTCGCCGCGAGCGCCACGATGCCGATCGCCGACAGGCCTGCCGTGTTCTCGACGAAACCGTCCACGTAATCCTGGATGGCCACCGCCGAATCGGGCAGCAGGTTAGCGAAAACGGCCGATTGCAGCTGGTCCTTGACGCTGTCGAAGACGGGGAAGGCAGCCAGCATGGAAAAGGCGATGGCGGTCAGCGGCACGATGGCCAGGAGCGACGTGTAGCTGAGGCCGGCCGCCATGCGCCAGCCGCGGTCCTCGGCGAAGCGGCGCCATACATAACCGGCGAAGGGCAGCACCTGGTCCAGCCGGATGCCCAGCTGCAACGGCCCCTGCCCGCCCCGGGTCTCGCTTTCCGCCACCCCATTTCTCCGCTTGTGTTCGAACGACCGCCTATACTACAAGGCACCCGGCCTTTTTGGCAAAAACCCCAATCGGTCCGCTGCCCGCTGTCGTGGTGCGACGCTGGTCCGAACGTTACAATCGGCAACATAACGTGATCACCACGCCTTTTGCCATTTCCGGGGCTTTGTGTACGATCCACTCGCCGCTTCATTGCGGCTCGATCCAGGGCGCGGGTGCTGCGCCGATATAACATGACGAGTGAGGGAAGAATGACGGCTGCGGGTTCGATTATGGCGGGCAAGAAAGGCCTGGTCATGGGTGTCGCCAACGACCGCTCCATCGCCTGGGGCATCGCCAAGGCGGCACACGAACAAGGCGCCGAGCTCGCCTTCACCTTCCAGGGCGATGCCTTGAAGAAACGCGTCGGTCCCCTGGCCGAGTCCGTCGGCTCCTCGATCGTGCTGCCCTGCGACGTCACCGATATGGCCAGCATGGACGCCGTCTTCGCCGAGATCGAAAAGACCTGGGGCAAGCTCGACTTTCTGGTCCATGCCATCGCCTATTCGGACAAGGAAGAGCTCAAGGGCCAGTACATCGACACCTCGGAAGAGAACTTCCAGCAAACCATGAACATCAGCTGCTATTCCTTCACCGCCCTTTGCCAGCGCGCCCGCAAGCTGATGACCGACGGCGGCAGCATGGTCACCCTCACCTACTTCGGCGCCGAGCGCGTCATGCCGCACTACAACGTCATGGGCGTCGCTAAGGCGGCCCTAGAAGCGAGCGTGCGCTATCTCGCCGAAGACCTCGGCAAGGAGAACATTAGGGTCAACGCCCTCTCCGCCGGCCCCATGAAGACCCTGGCCGCCTCAGGCATCGGCGACTTCCGCTATATCCTCAAGTGGAACGAGTACAACTCGCCCTTGCGACGCAACGTCAACCTCGACGACATCGGCGGCGCCGGGCTCTACCTCTTGTCCGACCTCTCCAGCGGCGTCACCGGCGAGACCCACCATGTCGATTGCGGCTACCATCTGGTCGGCATGAAGGCCGTGGACGCGCCAGATATTTCGGTGGTTTAGGGGCGGTTCACCCTTCGAATCCAGCGATCTTCCCGCGTCATCGTCGCGACCTCGCCAATCCCGTCTTTCCAGCGGTTCCCCAATTCAGGGTGCCGGCTCCAGAACGTTTATCATCCCAACAGATCGTCCAGCGCCGCCGGCAGGTCCGGGTAATCGAAGCGGAATCCGGTACCCAAAATCCGGTCCACCGACATGCGCTGGCCTTTCAGGAACAAGTCCGAAAGCTCACCTAGAGGAACCTTCAGGGCCACCGCCGGTGCCCTCAGGAACATCGGGCGGCCGAGGTGATCGGCGATGGCGCGGTTGAAGTCGCGCTGGGTCCGGGCGTCTGGGGCGGCGGCGTTGAAAGGCCCGTCGATGTCCTCGTTGTCGAGCATGTACTCGATCATGCGAAGGAGGTCGGTCTTGTGGATCCAGGGGAAATACTGATTGCCCGACGCTATGACGGCACCGAGACCGAAGCGGAGCGGGCGCACCAGACTGGGGAAGGCACCGCCGTCGGTGCCGAGGACGACGCTGATACGCGGTATGGCCAGGCGCACGCCCAGCGAGCGGATCTCTTCTGCCGCATGCTCCCAACGTTGGCACAGGGTCGACATGAAGATGTCCTCGGCCGGTTCCTCTTCTGTCAGCAAGCGCTCGCCGCCGTCGCCGTAGTAGCCGGCCGCCGAGGCGCTGATCATGACCTTGGGCGGACGCTCGAGACGCCGCGCCAGGTCGACCAGCGCCTTGGTGGTGCCAATGCGGCTGTCGACCAGCCGGCGCCGGTAGGCCGTTGACCACAGGGAGCCGGCGATGGGGGCGCCGGCCAGGTTGACGATGGCGTCGATAGCCTCGTGCGCCGCGATCTGGTCGACGTCGGTGACGAAGCGGTTGTCGCGACCGAGCCGGACGGCGGCCCGGGTCCGGTCACGCACATAGAAAACGATGGTATGGCCGGCCGCGGCCAGGCGGCGCGACAGAGCCGTTCCGATAAAGCCGGTCCCCCCCGTCATCAAAATGTTCATGGACACCCTCGGATTTTATACCTGCAAGACGAAAACGAGTACGTGGTTATGCACCTGCTACGAAGCGTCACCGCACTTCGGATCACCGGCACCCGCCAAAATCACGAGGTCACGGTGACGGGTTCCGATGCCGGGAGGCTTGCCGGCTACCCCATGGGTAATTGCCACATGTCGAAATGATCGCTCCCAACCGCTTCCCTTTCCCCGGAATTGGCTCTAAAAGTTTCGCCATGTCTTACAACACCTTCGGCCACCTGTTCCGTTTCACCACCTTCGGCGAGAGCCACGGGCCGGCCATCGGCTGCGTGGTCGACGGCTGCCCGCCGGGGATCGAACTCTCGGAAGACGACATCCAGCCCTACCTCGACAAACGCCGCCCGGGCCAGTCGCGGTTCACCACCCAGCGCCAGGAGCCGGACCGGGTGAAGATCCTCTCGGGCGTCTTCGAGGGCCTGACCACGGGCACGCCGATCGGGCTTCAGATCGACAACGTCGACCAACGCTCCAAGGACTACGGCGACATCAAGGACAAGTTCCGCCCCGGCCATGCGGATTACACCTACATCGCCAAATATGGCCTCCGCGATTACCGCGGCGGCGGCCGCTCGTCGGCCCGCGAGACGGCCATGCGCGTCACCGCCGGTGCCGTGGCCAGGAAAGTGCTTGGCAACGGGATTACCATAAGGGGCGCCCTGGTGCAGATGGGCGACAAGTCGGTCGACCGCGCCAATTGGGACTGGGACGCGGTTCCGGAGAACCCCTTCTTCTCGCCGGACGCCGCTTCCGTGCCCGTCTTCGAGGAGTATCTCGACGGAATCCGAAAAGAGGGCTCCTCCATCGGTGCCGTCATCGAGGTCGTCGCCTCGGGCGTGCCGGCCGGCTGGGGGGCGCCGGTCTACGGCAAGCTCGACCAGGACTTGGCGTCCGCGATGATGAGCATCAACGCGGTCAAGGGCGTCGAGATCGGCGCCGGCTTCGAGGCGGCGCGCTTGACCGGCGAGGAGAACGCCGACGAGATGCGGATGGCGGGCGACCCGGTCAGCTTCACCTCGAACCACGCCGGCGGCATCCTGGGCGGTATCTCGTCGGGCCAGGACGTCGTTGTCCGCTTCGCCGTCAAGCCGACCAGCTCGATCCTGACGCCGCGCAAGACCGTCGACACCGACGGCGCGGAAACGAACATCGTCACCACCGGCCGCCACGACCCCTGCGTCGGCATCCGCGCCGTGCCCATCGGCGAGGCGATGATGGCCGTGGTCCTGGCCGATCACCTGCTCCGCCACCGCGGGCAGTGCGGAGGATGACCGCCGGTCGGCAGGGGGTTTTCCCAGCCTCTCGCGGGCCATAACCCCAAGATCCGACATCCTAGCGCAAGCATCCAGATCCAGTTCACATACGATTGTCACCTTTTCCGGTCACAGTGGGCTGGATAACTAACGTTCTGGGTGAAAACCGAAACAGCATGATATATCTGGTTGCACAGACGAACCATGCCATTCAGGCTGGGACAGGGGGCAGCGTGCACAGACCGGAGCTTCCGGACGGGCATCGAGTGCGTTTTCGATGCCCGAGATTTGCCTACGACATCGGGGCAACTCCATCTCGCCCGCGGCCGGTGCCGCCGGGCTCTCGCCCGATGGGGAACCGGCGCAACCATCCCTCATCCTTGGCCGGATTTCGCCAACCGTTGCCCGATCTCATCCCACCCAAGTTTAGGAGTGCATCATGGCCGACGAACCAGAAAAAATCACTTTCGCCGAACTGGTCGAAAAACTCGGCGATCCCGACATACCGGAGTCCGATCTCAAGCCCTACCTGACGGTCGACCGCGACAACACCATCGGCATGGCGCCGGTCCTGATGCCGAACATGGACCGGATCACGCTCGAAGATGCGCAATCCTCCCATATGCGCGCGCGGGCCAACCTGGGGATGGGGTTTCTCAATGCCGTTTGCCGGTCGCGCCGCCAGAACCAGTTCGAGAACAGACTGGAGGACCGGGATTCCCGCCCGATCCTTCTGGCCGAGGGTGATTCCTGGTTCCAATATCCGGTGTGGCTCGACGACGTCATCGACCATTTGTCGGACCACTACAACATCATGTGTCTTAGCGCCGCCGGCGATCTGCTCGAGGAAATGGTCGAGGACGGTGAAATCTGGGACTACCTCGAGGGCTTGCGGGACGACGGCCATACGGTCCGGGCCCTGCTTCTGTCCGGCGGCGGCAACGATATCGTCGGAGACTCGCTCAAGGAGTTGCTCAACCCCCATGACGGGTCCGAAGATGCCGCCGCCCATATCAACCAGGCGATGGTGGCGGAAGCGTTCGGCGCCATCGAAGCGGGCTACCGCGCCATCTTCCGGCGCGTCCGGGACACCTTCCCGGACCTGCCGATCCTCATCCACGGTTACGATTACGCCCAGCCCTTGCCCGAACAGGGCTCCAACATTCCGCCGCTCGACGGCTGGCTGGGCGAGCCCATGCGCGACCTGAACATCCCCGACGGCCCGCTTCAGGCGGCGATCATCCATATCCTCATCAACCGCATCAACGACATCTTCGCCGGCCTCGACCAGGATGCCGACACTGGCGTCGCCGGTGTTCATTACGTCAACAACCGAAACACCGTCCAAGGCCGTTGGCACGATGAGATGCACCCCCTGGACGAAGGCTTCGGGGACGTCGCCGGGAAGTTCCGGCAGAAACTCAGCCAGCTCGGTATCTGACAGTGACCGGTCGCCGGCGCCGCCGTGTTGGGTGCCGGCCCTGAAAGGAGACCCGCCATGCCCGCCCCTCTGGACCCCGCTTCGGACCCCGCACTGGGAGACAAGATCCTCAATGTGCGACCCGACCCGATCGATCACCGCGACAGCACCTACCAGGCGGCACTGCTCGCCTTGCCCACATGGCACTACCCCGGCCCGCTCGAACCCCGCCGCCTCTCCGTCCGCAACCAGGGCGCCGAGGGCAGTTGTACCGGACAAGCGCTGGCCGCCGTCGTCGACCTGCAGAACATCGACCGCCATGCCGACGGGGCCGACGTGCCCATGCGGGTCAGCGCCCGCATGCTCTACGAGATGGCCCGTGACTACGACGAATTCCCGGATGACGACGTGCCGGGTTCGAGTGCCCGCGGTGCCATCAAAGGGTTCTTTAATCACGGCGTATGCTCCACCCGGCACGCTCCCTACCTGGTCGGAGACGTCAACTGGCAGTTGACGCCGAAGCGCCTGAAGGATGCCAGGCGGGTGACACTCGGCGCCTACTATCGTTTGAACCACGTCTTGAACGACTATCACGTCGCCCTGATGGAGGGCGGCGCCATCTTCTGCACGGCGATGATCCACAGCGGCTGGGAGCAAACTGAGGTCACCGCCCACAACGGCCGCATCATCTTGCCCGCCAACATGGGCCGCGATCATCTTCGGGGCGGTCATGCCTTCGCCATTGTCGGGTACGACCCGGAGGGTTTCATCGTGCTGAACTCCTGGGGTGGCCAGTGGGGCGGCTTCGACGCGCGCGCCGCCGCAAAGGCGTTGGCGAGACAAGGCCGTCAGGGACCCGCCTACGATACCTTCGCCACAAACCTGCCGGGCATGGCCCACTGGGCCTACGACGACTGGAGCCGCCATGTCATGGATTCCTGGGTGCTACGCCTGCAGGCACCGACCAACCGGCCCTCGGGTTTCGCCGGCGGCTGGTTCCCGGGGCCGGCGGGCGGCATTCCCGTGCAGCCGGCACCGCCGCCGGCCGCGCCGGCGGTAATTCAGGACATCCAGGGTCACTTCATCCACGTTCTCGACGGCCAGCTGCACCGCAAGGGCAAGTACCGCAATACGGTGAAAACCTTCGAGAATACGGCCAAGCTGCTACGCGACGACGAAACCCGAACCGACGGCCACCGTTACGATCATTTGCTGTTTTATGCCCACGGCGGCCTCAACGACTTGAACGACGCCGCCGAGCGCGCCGCCAACATGAAGGAAATGTTCATGAAAGAACGGATCTATCCGGTCTTCTTCCTGTGGCGAACAGGCTTGTGGAACGCCATGAGCGATGCCCTGGCCTCCGTCTTCGACCGGGTCCTCCGGCGCTCCGGCGGCGTTACGGACTTCACCGACAACATCATCGAAAAACTGGCCCGCCCCATCGTAAAACCGATCTGGTCGGCCATGAAGGACGATGCCAAGGCGGCCTTTTCCGACCCCATGGGCGGCGGCGGGTGGGCCGCCGCCGACGGGCTCAACAGCCTGAACTCCCTCGAGGTCGCCACCAAGGCCGCCGAAGACCTGAAGGCCAAGCGTGACGGCATCACCATGATCTATTGCCTGACCACCGGCCTCGACCTCTGCGGCGACGACGTTATCGCCGGCATCGAGAGCGTATTCGGGCCCGAGGTGCCGATCATCGGCGCCACCTCGGCCGACAACGGCAAGGCCAAGAAGACCTTCCAGTTCTACAACGACCAGGTCATGGACAGCGGCATCGTCTTGGTCGGTCTGGCCGACCCGTCCCTCGAGCTGGTCATGGGCATCCACCACGGCTCGGCACCGCTCGAGGGCATGACCTTCGAGGTCACCAAGTCGGACGGCAACCGCATCATCGAACTGGACGGCCAACCGGCCTGGCCGGCGCTGGTCGGCAAGGTCGGCCTGCCGCCGGAGACTTCACCGTCCGGCGCCATGGGCATCACCGGTCTCGGCGTCGATTTGTCTCCGGAAGATCAAGAGACTTACGACAATCCGCAGATCCTGCGCGTGCCGCTGGTCGTCAGCGACGACAACCAGTCGTTCCTGTGGCCGGTGCGCTGTGAAGAAGGCACCAAGGTGGTCCTCATGCAGCGCGACGAACAGCTGATCTTCGACGGTGTCGAGCGCATGACCGGCCGTCTCGACGAGGCGCTCGGCGGCCGCAAACCGGTCGCCGTCTTCCATGCCGACTGCATGGCCCGCGGGCGCCTCATGTTCGACCGCATCCTCAAGGATGAGATCATCGCCAAGCTGCAGTATCCGATCTGCGGCGACACCGCCGTGCCCTGGCTCGGTCTCTACGGTTTCAGCGAATACGCACCGCTCGGTGGCAGGAACCGGTTCCACAGCTACACCACCTCGCTGTTCTCCCTGGTCCGCAAGGCGGCCTAGCGCCGCCCGGACACGGCCGAATTTGACGACCATGTCGGATCCCAAGGAGCCCCGCAGCTACGAGGAACTCCTGGCGATCTGCGAGAAGCTGGAAGCGGAAAGCGGCCGCCACGTGGTCGTGCAGAGCGACCTGTTCGCCACCAAGGACCGCTTGGATCGCGAACTGGCACGCTTCAAGGCGATCCAGGACTACATCACCAGCGCGCTGGAGACGACGACCATCGGCGCCTTTCACACGCTGACCCTGGAATCGATCATCGAGGCTTTCGAGTTCGAGGTCGCCCTGGTGCTACGCACCGCCGGCGCCGGCGACACACTGGTCGCCGCCGCCGAGTTCGGCTTCGACGATCCGCCGGGCCTGCTGCCCTTCTCGCCCGATTGGATCGACCCGGAGGGCACGATCATCGTCGATGCCACCGATCCGCTCCTCGAGAACTGGGCCGAGCTCGGCCTGGCCCAGGCCATCCTGTGCCCGCTGACCGACAAGTCGGGCGCCTTCAATGGCGCCATCCTGGCCGGTGTGACGAAGGGCAGCGCCGACTTCTTCGAGCCCATCGCCGACGAACACAAGTCGACGTTCACGGTCATGGTCCGCCAGGCCAGTGCCTTGTGGACCAACCGCGAGCTCAACGACGAGATCAAGTCGCACAACGAACGCCTGGTCGACCTGACCAGTTCCTACAGCCGTTTCGTGCCGTTCCAGTTCCTCGACCTGCTTGGCCGCGACAGCATCGAGCAGATCGGACCCGGCGATGCGGCCAGCCTCGAGATAAACGTGCTGTTCGCCGACATCCGCGGCTTCACCACGCTCTCCGAACAACTGGGCCCGCAGGGCGCCTTTGCCATGCTCAACGAGTTCCTGGCCACCGTCGAATCGCCGATCGAGAACGAGAACGGCTTCGTCAACCAATACCAGGGCGACGCCATCATGGCGCTCTTTCCCGGCGAGGCCGACACGGCGCTGCGCTGCGCCATCGCCATGGTCAAGGAGACCCAGGCCCTGAACGTCAGGCGCAAGAGCCGCGGCGAGGTGCAAATCCGCTTCGGCCTCGGCGTCACCAGCGGTCCCTTGATGCTCGGCGCCATCGGCGGCGGGCAGCGATTGGAGTCGAACGTCGTCGGCGACACCGCCAACCTGTCGGCTCGCACCGAAGGCCTGACCAAGCTGTTCGGCTCGCAGATCCTGTTTACCCACCGCACCAAGGAACGCCTCCAGGCTCCCGGTGATTTCTCCTTCCGCGAGCTCGATCGGGTGATCGTCGTCGGCCGCGAGCGGGCCAGCACCATCTACGAGCTGATGGACGTCGACCCGCCCGACCTGCTGGCCCAGAAGCAGCAGGTCCTGGCCCAGTTCGAAAGCGGCCTCGAGCACTACCGGGCTGGTGACTTCACCGCGGCGTGCAAACGTTTCGAGGCCTGCGTGGCGCTGGCGCCCGACGACCCGGCGGCGGCCCTTTACATGGAACGCTGCCAGGACCTGGCCAGCCAGCCGAAGCCCGAGGACTGGAGCGGGCTGACGGTCTTGGGGCGGAAGTAACCAGGGTTCTCGACAGGTCGGCTAGGCGGTCGTTGCCGAAATCTCTGATCTGAATCATGGAATCTCCAAGCCGTGAACACTACTGTCAAAGGGAGAGAGGTGTCGGCAAAAGGGAGAGGGCCATGTTGCGCGTAAAAGACCTGATGAGCACGTCACTCGAAGTCGTCGCTCCCGACGCCCACCTGCATGACGTTCTGATCAAGATGAACCAGGCCGGGTATCGGCACCTGCCGGTCGTCGCCGACGACAAGCTCGTCGGGATCATAACCGACCGGGATCTGCGCCTGGCGGTCAATTCGCCCATCGTCCAAGCCGATACCGACCTCAAGCGGGAAACCGTCCTCGATCAGGTGCGGGTCGATCAATGCATGACTCCCGCCCCTGAGAGCGTGTCTTCGGACCGCCCGGCCCACGAGGTCGCCGATCTCCTGTCCCTCAACCGGTTCGGCGCCATGCCGGTCGTCGATGACGGCGAACTGGTCGGCATGATCAGCTACATCGACTTCCTCAAACATTTCGCGGCCAATCCTTAGGGAACGCGAACGACGATGTCTGACGGGCGGGACGACAACTCGCCCCCTTCGGACACCGGTTGAACTCGGCACGGCTTGCCAAGTTCTTAATCATGCCTATCTGGTACTGGATGGGCTTAGACCTTACTTTCAAGCCACGTCAAAAAACGGGAGCTTTCAATGCGTTTGTGGGTCACTTCCCTAGCGATTATTGCGTCGGTTTTGTCTGGATCGGTGTTCGCCGCCGAGATGACCGTCTACAAGAGCCCCTATTGCGGTTGCTGTGGCAAATGGGTCGAGCACGCGATGGCGGCCGGCCATTCGGTGAAGACCGTCGACACGGAAGACATGGCCGCGATCAAGAAGCTGCTGGGCGTGCCGGAACCGGCGCAGTCCTGTCATACCACCGTCGTCGAAGGCTACGTCATCGAGGGGCATGTGCCGATCGCCGATGTCGAGCGCCTTCTTGCCGAGCGTCCGAAGGCTCGGGGACTTGCCGTGCCGGGTATGCCGACCGGGTCGCCGGGTATGGAAATGCCGGGTGAACCAGCCGATAACTACGATGTCTATCTGTTCGATGGCGAGCGCGCCTCCATCTACTCCCGATACTGACCCTCTCGGCGGCACGCCCTTTCCGGACTGGGGTCGGCTCCGGCCTCAAAACCTCCCTTCGGCGGCTGGCGCCGCCAAGGCGGCCATCGAAGTCAAGACCTCGTCGAGGCTGGTTGATCCCAGTCACGGACATCGGAACTGGCCTTACGGGGCTTTTGCGGGTTAGCCCGAGGGAGACATGCGGTGGGTTACGAAGGCGAATCGTGCGGGAAGCTAAGAGCGAGCTTACACTTCTCGTGAGAACAACCGCCAGCGTTGACATGAAGGGGACGATTCCAGTCCAGAGACAAACAGCCTCTAATTCAGGGCGCCTAGTTCACGAAGTCTTTGGACCAGCCATTCCGATCGGCTGCCCATCTCGTACTGATGCTTGAAATCTCGAACGGCTTCGCCTTCACGTCCGAGAAGTTCATACACCCGTCCGCGATATACATAGGCCGTAGTGTGTTGGGGGTTCAGTTTGATCGCCTGACTGAAATCCTGGATCGCCTGGTCATGGAGGCGCTTTGCCGCATTCGCGTAGCCTCGGTGGTTGTAGGCGTCAGCTTCATCGGGTTTTAGTTCTATAACCTTGGTGAAATCCTCGATGGCCCATTCCCAAAGTTTCGCAGCCAGGAACGCCACACCCCGGTTGAAGTAGGCACTCTCATATTCCGGGTTAAGTTTGATGGCCCGATCGTGATCCTGAATGGCTCTATCGTAAACTTGCTTTCCATAATAGGCGTTTCCGCGCATCGAGTAGGTGATCGGTTCATTGGGATTCAGCTTTATGGCTTGATCGTAGTCTTCGATGGCCCGGTCATAGAGCCCCTTTTGTTGGTATGCGATACCTCGATTGTTGTAAGCGCCATCAGAATCGGGAGCTATTTTTATGACCTTATCGTATTCTTGGATGGCACGGTCGTATTGGCCCTGGTCTAAATACGCGCCGCCCAGAAAATAACGGACATTGGCAAATCCTTCTTTGGTGAGATGCCCTGAACCCAGCAACCAAGTACAGGCGTTAATCTTGACGTCCAAATCGGCAGATGACTGGCAACGATCGGTATTAATTTCGAGCTCATCCGCAAGAGACGTTCTCACGAAAAGAACAAGAAATACGGCAATTATAGTGAAAGCCCTATTCTTGAACATGTGCCCTCCGACGGCCGGGCTTTGGAAGCCCATAGCTAACTGATTTGTCAGAACTTATCGTTGATCTTGAAACCATAGCAACGATCGACTCGAGGTTGTTTGTTGCGCCCAAATTGTTCAGTCGACTTATAAACGTAAAACTCAGACTCCCTGTCGGCGAGTTTATAACCCCAAGGCTGTAACAAGAAATCGCAAGAATCGAGGATCTGATGGGTAAAAAAGACCCGTTGTTCGTCCGCTTCGAGAGCGAGCCACGAAGCTAAGCAAACCGCAGTGGCTATGTCCGAAAAGGGGGAGACAGCCGTCGTCCGATTGATCGGACCGTTTGTCCGCCGTCGGCAGGGCAGCGGCGTTGCTGCCCGCTGAGATTCCCGAGACGGGCCGTTTTCCATCGTCCTTTCCTTTATCCGTCGGATACTGTTGATAAACCCCTGTTGATCGGTTTCTGAGATCGTGATTCCGTTTCCCGAGTGATTCGGTGGAGGGCGGAACGATGATGGGGCGGTTGTCGGA
>Ga0056134_10000077_pt1 | contig 22106 bp, 20 predicted proteins | sample WorMetGr2BELIZE2_FD_71115 | JGI IMG/M metagenome (GOLD analysis project Ga0056134, IMG submission 71115) | Marine gutless worms symbiont microbial communities from Max Planck institute for Marine Microbiology, Germany - Inanidrilus... ...
CCATTGATGAACTGTGGAGCGCCATCGCCGAAGGGATCGAGAAAGTCACGCCCACCGAATGCGAGAACTTCTTCGCTGCCGCAGGATACGACCAGGATTAAATCGAATCCGCGCTAGAAAACTTTAGGAACGTAAAGCTCCTCGGGCAGCGCGCTACGCTCATAATCCGGATTGAACACACGATCGGGCAGGTCCACGGTCTCAGACGGCACGTCGTCGTAGGGGACTTGCTGCAAAAGGTGGTGGATGGTGTTGAGGCGGGCCCGCTTCTTGTCGTTGCCCTCGACGATAAACCACGGCGCCTCCGGAATGTTGGTGCGTTCGAACATGTCTTCCTTGGCCCGGGTGTAATCTTCCCAGCGCTTCCGTGATTCCAGGTCCATGGGGCTCAATTTCCATTGCTTCATGGGGTCGTGAATGCGCATCAGGAAGCGCAGTTGCTGTTCCTGGTCGGTAATCGAGAACCAGTACTTGATGACCTTGATATCGGAACGCACCAGGTTGCGCTCGAACTCGGGCACGTCGCGGAAGAAGTCTTCGACCTGTTTCTCGGTGGCGAACCCCATGACCCGCTCGACGCCGGCCCGGTTGTACCAGGAGCGGTCGAGCAGCACCATCTGGCCGCCCGACGGCAGATGCGGCACGTAGCGTTGGAAATACCACTGGGTCTTTTCGAGCTCGGTCGGCGCCGGCAGAGCGACGGTCCGACAGACCCGGGGGTCGAGGCGCTGCGTGATACGCTTGATGACACCCCCCTTGCCGGCCGCGTCGCGACCTTCGAAGATGACCAGCAGCTTGTACTTGGTGTGCACGACCCAGTCCTGCAGCTTGACCAGTTCCGTCTGCAGGCGCAGCAGCTCATGGAAATAGAACCGCCGGGACAGGGCCGACTTCTGATGCAGGTCGGTGATCGCCTTCAGGTCCTCGGCGATGCGCAGGTCGTCGATTTCCATTTCCAGCTCTTCGTCGAAGCTGTCCTGGAGTTCGGCGTCGATCCAGCTGGTGTCTACGGTTTTCGGTTCGGTGTCTGTCATGCCGGTATTCCTTGTCGAATGTCGGATCGGATTCTGTTGGACCTGGGTTAATTGGGTAACGCGGAAGTTCAAACTTTTTGTGACAACCGCCCTGTCACCCCGGCTGAGGCGGTTTTGGCGGGCGTTGGGAGAACCTCTGCTCGAATACCGCCTCGGCGATGCGGTTCTGCATCATCTCCAGCGAACCGCCGGCGATCATCCAGCCGCGCGTACGCCGGAAGCAGTATTCGACCAAGGTCTCCTCGCTGTACCCGGTGGCGCCCATGACCTGCACGGCCGTGTCGGCGGCGTGGAAACCAGCCCGGTTACAGGCCAGTTTGGCGATCGCCGTTTCCTCGGCGCCGGGCAAACCGTGATCGGCGTTGACGGCGGCTCGGTATAGCAACAGCCGGGCCGCGTCGAGGGCGACCCGGGCATCCGCCATTTTCCATTGCAAACCCTGGAACTCGGCCAGCGCCCGGCCGAACTGCCTGCGCGTCTTCGCATGCTCGACCGCCGCATCGAAGGCCAGTTGCCCCAAGGCCAGGGAGCGTGTCGCGTTGCCGATGCGCTCGACGTTGAAGCCGGCGATCTGTTTCTTGAAGCCGCCGGCACCGAGAACCACATCGGCTTCCGGCACGAAGACATCCTCCAGATAGACCTGGGCCCAGTGGTCGCCACCCATGTAGCGGACCGGCTGCCCAAGCGAGAAACCGTCCGTACCTTTCTCGATCAATACCGAGCCGATGCCGCCGACGCCGGGTCCGAAACGCACGTAAGCCAGGATCACGTCGGCCTCGGTGCTATGGGTGGTGAAGACCTTGGAACCGGAAACGCGGTAACCGCCGTCGGCGGCGGTCGCAGTGGTCTTCAGGTCGGTCACCGCGGACCCCGCTTCCGGTTCGGTCATGCCGATGGCGATCAGTTTGTCGCCGGCCAGCAACGGCGCCAGGAAACGCGATTTCTGGTCGTCGGAACCGTATTCCGCAAGAACCCGGATGGCGCCGAAATTGCCGGCCTGGACCACGTCGGCGCTTCTCGGGCAAGACCCGGCGACGGTTTCGATGGCGATCACCGCATCCATGAGGCTGCCGCCGAGACCGCCGGTATCCTCAGGAATGGTGATGCCGAGAAGGCCGTTTTCGGCCATGAGCTTGACGACGTCCCGGGGGTAGCCGTCGGCATGGGCCCGCGCGAGCGCTCCCGGGACCAGGTGTTTCTTCGCGAATTTCGCGACGCTGTCGCGGAAGAGCGTCTGCTCCTCGCTAAAACGGAAGTCCATCCTTTCCCCGGTTCCGGTTTGGTCCTTTGCGGTCGAACGCTGATATTAGGGGGGGAGACCGATATTTAACAGACGAGGTCGCATCCGGCCGCGTTTTCTTTCATCGGCGCCCCTGATAGGGTCCCCCCATGACCCGGCCCCTCAATCTCGTCTGGCGGCGCAAGGCGCTGGACAGCCTTATGGAGGCGACCTTCATTCGCGAGGTGCTGTTCGCCGGGGTCAGGCGCCCCATCCGTTGGATTGCACTGGAGGACGGCGACGACCTGCCGATGCTGGACGACATCCTGATCGTCAGCTTCGGTGACCCGGCCGACTACCTCAAAGCGCTCCGTGACCGGGGCCTCCACAACATCGGGCTTTTTCACCTCGGCGACGAACGGGGCGAGAATTCCATTGAGGCCTATGCCCTCGCCGACTACGTGCTGCGCCACTACCACTTCCCGGAACGCCTGCGAGCGGGGAAGGCCGGCGGCGGCGCGGAAGTCCTGTGGGTGCCCAACGGTTGAGGCCGCGGCATCGGCCCCTGCGACGCGGCCCGCCACCTACCCTTTTCCGAACGCCGCGTGCCGCTGTTCTTTTCCGGTTTCGTCGGCGACGCCGGTCGGCGCATCGACGAACGCGACGACATGCTCGCCGCCCTCAAGGAAAACGCGGTACCGGCATTGATCAGCCTGACCGGTGGTTTTGCCCAAGGTTTCAGCGGCCCGGCCTTCGCCGCCCATTTGGGCAATACGCGCTTCGCCCTGGCGCCGTCCGGAAATTCGCCGGAAACCATCCGCCTGTACGATTCACTGGAACTGGGGGCGGTGCCTGTACTGCTCGACAAGTCGTGGCTTCATGCTGAAGACGGCATCGCCGCGCTCGGTCCACCGCCTTTCATCCGGCTCAAGGATTGGGCGGCGGCACCGGCAGCTTTGGCGCCCTACCTCGGCGATACCAGCGCCGCCGAACAGTCCGGCGAAGACCTGCGACGTGACGCGGTATCCTGGTGGAGCCGGTTCAAGGTCCATTTGGCGGAGCGGGTCGCTGACACCATCGAACGGACGTTCACGAAGGTGTGGGAAAGCTGAAGGTAGACGGGCTCCATGCCGCGAAGCGCGGTTGCAGCCCGTGAATTGGCCCGGGAGGGGGCTTGTTGGGGCACCGGTGACGACCGGCGCCGCAACCGGGTTCAGGCGGCCTTGCGATCGATTCCGGTATCGATGGCGGGTTCCAGTGTTTCCAGTATCTCCGGATCCTTTTCCAAACCATCGGATACGTCGGCGCGCAGGTTCTGGACCATAACGGTCTCGATTTTTCCAGCCTTTATCAAACTATCGAACCAAGCGAAAGCACCGGCCTTTTCCGCAGATTTCCATAAGGCACCGATGCCGGCGCCCATGGCCTCCATCAGTCCATATTCATTCTGGGGTCGTCTCGCCGTGAACATCTGCCCTTTGAGAGTTAGCATGCCGTTTCTCCTTTTTCTCGCTTGAGAAGAAACTACAAAGCCGTGTCAACTCGGTTTCAGTTTGATGAAGGTTCCGTGACGCTTGCGCCCGGGACGGCCGGCGGCGATCACTTCAAGGAACGGTAATAGCCTTCAATGGCCTCCGCGGCGATGCGATCCAGGCTACCGCCGGATTCCATTGACTTCAACGTCAGCGCCAACTGTTTACCCAGTTCGCCATGACGGTTGTGGATGTAGGCGTAGACGCCAATCTCGTAGAGCACGCCGGCACGGCTGAGGTCGGACAGCTCCGGTCGCGTTCGGATCAGGGCCTCGGCCGCAGCCTCGTTCATGGCTGCATAGGCGACCCGCCTCTTGGCGACCAGTCGTAAGGCCGTTTCATCGTCGCCGGTTGTGACAACCGTTGCGCCCTTGGCGTGTTCGGCGAGACGTGTTTCCAGGGCCTTACGGCCGCGTTTGTGGGCGACGCGTTGGCCGATCAGGTCGGACCAGCCGTTGAGGCGCTTGCCGTCCGCGGCGTAGGCGCCAATGACCACGGTCATGACCGGAAAGTCGACGCGTACGAGGTTCGGGTATTGGCCCTTGGTGATCTTGTGGAAATCGCGGACCCGGCCCAATTCGCCATCGGTCTCGCCGGAATTGGCGAGATCGAGTGAACGCAAGCTCGGGTAGGCGATCGCCTCGAAGTCGAAACCCAACCGCCGGAAGGCTTCCGTCAGGATCGGTACGACAATGCGGCCCTGGTAGAGGTGCAGGGGTTGGCCGGAGGAAAAGGTGATGCGATCGGCACCGCCGGCCGGACCCGGCGCAAAGGCCGCCAACACACCGATCGCCAGAACCATGGACAGCGTCGTCAATGAATCACGCATCAGCCATTTCCCGCCTTCGCCCACCGACCGCCATCTTGCCCGGCACCGGGGAAATCAGCAATCGCGGCCTTTGCATATCGCCGTCGGGGATGGTCTTTGTGCCGGTCAAGACCCGTCAGTCGTGCGGCAGCCCCTGCATGCCGACGTATCCGGGCAGGGCCTCGACCCGTTTAAGCCAGGCCCGGACGGCGGCGTAGGGTTCCACGGACACCTCGCCCTCCCACACCAGCCCAGCGTAGGGATAGCAAGCCAGGTCAGCGATGGTCGGGCGGTCGAGGGCAAGCCAGTCATTGCCGCTCAATCGCCCATCGAGAACTGTAAGGGCGTCGTTGGCTAGGGATTGGGCGCCAGCGAGGTCGCCTTCACGTTTGAACTTGAGCAGAGCCCGCGCCATGGCCGGGCCGGCGAACATCTCATTGACGGCGAAGGCCAGCCACTGCATGACCTGGGCCTGACCGGCCGCGTCCGCCGGCCACCAGTCGGGGCTGCCGAACTTGCCGCCGAGATAGACGAGGATGGCTTGGGAATCCCAGATCACCAAGTCGCCGTCTTCCAGGGCCGGCACCTTGCCAAGGGGGTGGCGGGCCAGATGTTGCGGCGTCTTCTGTTCCTTTTCCAATAGGTTCACCGGCACGGTCTCGTATTCGATACCGAGCATCGACAAGCAAAGCCGAACCTTGTGACAGTTCCCCGAAGCAGCCGTATCGTAGAGTTTCATCGGGTTTCTCCCCCCTGACTGGTTGTTCGATACAGTTTTATGCGGCCAGACTAGTCGCCGCACACCCGTTTTGCACAGTCGAGAATGGCGGCGAGCGATCTCTCGATGTCATCTTCCGTGGTCGCCCAGGAAGACAGGCTGATTCGCATCGCCGTCCGGCCCTGCCAGACCGTGCCGCCACACCAGCAGGTTCCGTCTTCCTGGACCGACGTGATGACACGTTCCGTCGTCTCCGGCGGACCGAAGGAAACCATGACCTGGTTGAGGACGACGTCGTTGAGGATCTCGAAGCCCGCCGCTGCCAATCCTTCCGCCAGGTGCGACGCCTGGCGGCAATTGCGTTCGACCATTTCCGCGAGGCCATCGCGGCCGAGGGACTTGAGCGCCGCCCACACCTCGAGACCCCGCATACGGCGGCTGCATTCCGGCGTGAAGTCGAATGGATCACGCTCCTCGCTTTCATGGAGATAGGCGGCCTTAATCGACATCGCCGCCGCCAGGGCGGCCGGATGGCGGGTCACGACGATGCCGCCGTCATAGGGCACGTTGAGCCATTTGTGGGCATCCGTCGCCCAGGAATCGGCGGCGTCAAAACCGTCCATCAGAAAGGCACGGTCCGGTGCCGCAAGGGCCCAGATGCCGAAGGCGCCATCGACATGGACCCAGGCGCCAGCATCGCGAGCCGCCGGGATGATCTCGGCGGCCGGATCGAAGGCGCCGGTGTTCACGTTGCCGGCCTGCAGGCAGACGATGGCCGGACCGGTGATCTCGGGAAATGCGGCCGGGTCCATGCGGCCCTGCCCGTCGACCGCCACGCGGACGACCCGCTCGCGCCCGAAGCCGAGCATGGCCAGCGCTTTCAGGAGCGACGCGTGGGCCTCGGCACCGACAATCACGGTGACCGGTGGCGCGCCGAAGAGCCCGTCCTTTTCCACCAACCAACCGGCATCGGCCAGCACCTTGTGTCGAGCCGCGGCGAGGCCGGAGAAATTGGCCATGGTCGCGCCGGTGACGAAGGCGCCGCCGGCATCATCGGGAAAACCGAAGAGGTCGAACAGCCAAGAAAGCGCCACGCTTTCGATCCGTGCCGCCACAGGCGACGCCGTGGCGGAAAATCCGTTCTGGTCCCAGGCCGTGGCCAACCAGTTGGCGGCAACCGTGGCCGGAAGGGCGCCGCCGGTAACGTAGCCGAAGTAACGCGGCCCGGCGCTGGCGACTGTGGCCGGGCCCGCGGTCTCGTCGAGCATGCGCAAGATCTCCTCGGCCGTGGTTGGCCCCGTCGGCAAGGGCTCCTCAAAACGGTTCAAGCCGGCCTCTGCCGCCGGCGCCGGCGCGACGGCGCGGTCTGGCAAGCCAGCGAAATAGTCGGCGGCCCGATCGGCCGTTTCGGTGAGCAGTGTTTTCATGGGATGCCCTCCAGCGACGCCTGTCTCAAGATAGCGAGGCGAACGACCGGCCGACAACGAAGGTATTGTCACGGTGACAATTCGCGAATTGCGATCCGCAAAAACCAGGTGGCATCGGGTTGCCGGACAGGTAGGATCGGGCCCATGGAAATGCTGATGCCCGACAGCGCGACACTGGCATTGTTCGTCACCGCTTCGCTGGCCCTCTACATTTCACCGGGGCCGGACATGCTGTACATCGCGTCCCGCAGCATCGCCCAGGGGCGCGCTGCCGGTGTCGCCTCGGCAATCGGCGTCTTCGCCGGTTTGGTAGTCCATATGCTGGCCGCCTCCCTGGGACTCGCCGCCGTCCTCGTCGTCTGGCCGCTCGCCTACCTGATCGTCAAGTGGCTGGGAGTCGTCTACCTCGCCTACCTGGGGTTCAAGATCCTTTTCGACAGAAACGGTGGGATCACGCTTCCCGGCGGCGGTGACACGGCGGGCCCGGATTATCGGCGCCTGTTTCGCCAAGGACTTTTCGTCAACCTGTTGAACCCCAAGATCGCGCTGTTCTTCATGGCTTTCCTGCCGCAATTCGTCGATGCCGAGAAGGGCAGCATTGCGTTACAGATGTTGTTCTTCGGATCGCTCTTCAATGCCGGCGGTCTGCTGTGGGTCCTGTTCCTGGCCATCCTGTTCGGCGCTATCGGCAACCGCTTTGCGGGCGCAACCGGCATCTGGGGTTGGCAGCGATGGATTACCGGGTCCGTGCTGCTCGCCCTGGCCGCCAACCTCGCCTTTACGGAACGGGATTGATCGCTTCTTGTGACTAAGAGGCGTCCCTTTCCTCGGGCAGAAACACGTAGTCGCCATCGACGAGCCCAGGTGTCGGTTCCAATTTACCGTCAGTGGCTTCATGGCCGGTGAAACAGAGATAACCCTGCTCGGCAAAGAAGGCGTGGACATCGTCGACAGTATCGCCGGCCCGGCTTAGAGCCGCCGCATTGAGTTCACATATGATGACCGGGCGGAACCGGGATATGCAGGTCTCGGCACCCCGCAGGTCGCGCAACTCGAAACCCTCAGTATCCAATTTCAACAAGTCGAGGCGTTCGAGTCCGATCTGTTCGACGAATTGGTCGAGCGTGGTCACGGCGACGACGTCATGCCTGAGGTCGAAGCGCTCGGCGAGGTCGGACTCGCCGCCCAAATGGGAAAGCCCAAAACCAACGGCGCCAGATTTCTTGATCGGCATGCTGAGCAGCTGCGTTCCCTCTTGATCGCTGAGCGCCATGGGAATGACGGTGACGTTGGTCCGGCGGCTGAACAGCAGGCCGACACGTAATACGGCCCGCGTGTAGCTTGCCGGTTCGAAGGCGAACACGTGCCCCTGTTCGGCGAGACCGGAATAAAGCTTCGAGAACTGACCGGCGTGGGCGCCACCGTCGATGACGACGCCGTCGGGTGGGATCAACTTGCGGGGATAGGGAAGCGCTTCGCGATGATGCTGGCGGAACGCCGCTTTGAAGGCGTGTGCGAAAAAGCTGCCCGTCAGGCGAAATTGAACCAGTTGTTTCACGGGACCTCAACCAGGGCTTTTTCGCTGGTGACCGACTGCGCCAAGTAAACCGACCGATGCGAATTCGCTATAAATCCTTCTTCGCTTGCTCGATGACCTGAAACAACCCGTCGCCCGGGGCTTCCTTGGGTTTATGAAGATCCAGATAGTGCTCGAGAAAGCGGATGAACTCCTCGACGGCGGTGTTCGGGTCCTTGGGCACCTGGTCGTCGCGGAAAAAGGCGTAGGCCGAGAAATTCGCCGCCGCATGCCGCAGACCCGAGGCGATGTCCTGGACGTCGCTGCCGTTCTGGATATGGGTGTTCGCCATATCGATGAACTGATTGGCAATCTGGACACTGGGACTGCTATCGGTTTGGTCGGATTCTGCCATTTGAACACCTTTATCGATTGGAAGTCATTCAGTAGAGGCCGCCGATGCCTGTCGCCGGACCGGCCGAGGCGGCACCGCCCGGCGTCCAGCTCTCGCCTTCGAGAACGAAGGCCTTACCGGCCGGCTCGCTACCGGGTTTGAAGGCTTCGAAGATGACGTTCTTGTCACCCGGTTCGGCAAGACGGCCGCTTCTCGCGTTGATTCGCACGATCCGCACATTGGGCGGAATTCGGAACGGAATGGATGCCTCGCCCTTCAGAGCCAGAGTCATGAAATCCCGGAAGATCGGTGCCGCGACGGAAGACCCGGTCTCGCGTTTGCCCAGAGGAATCGGTTTATCGAAGGCGGCGAAGACCCCGACCGCCAGATCCGGAGAAAAGCCGATGAACCAGGTATCGCGCTCCTTGTTCGTGGTCCCGGTCTTGCCGGCGAGCGGCTTGCCGACGGCCTTGATGCGCCGGCCGGTGCCGCGATCGACCACGCCCTTGAGAATGGAGACGATCTGGTAGGCGCTGCCCGCGTCGGTGATCTGCTGGCGGGTGTCGGGAACGGCGGGCGGCGGCTGGTTGGTCCAAAAGCTGGCCCGGCAGCCACTGCACCCGCGCCGGTCGTGACGGAACACGGTGACCCCGTGCCGGTCCTGGATACGGTCGATGAAGGTCGGAAAGATGCGCTTGCCGCCGTTGACGAGCATGGCATAGGCGGTGGTGATCCGCATCAAGGTGGTCTCGCCGGCACCGAGGGACATGGCCAGCGTCGGCGTCAGTCTGTCGACGATACCGAACCGTTTGGCGTATTCCGACACTTTCTCCATGCCGATGGTCTGGGCCAGGCGCACGGTCATCAGGTTGCGGCTTTTTTCGATGCCGAGCCGCATGGTCGAGGGCCCGTAGAATTTCTTGGTGTAGTTGGCCGGCCGCCACTTGGGCAGTCCCGGACCCTGGTCGATGACGAAAGGAGCGTCGAGGATCAGGGTCGAGGGCGTGTAACCCTCGTCCAAGGCCGCCAGGTAAACGAACGGCTTGAAGGCGGAACCCGGTTGGCGCAGGGCCTGGGTGACGCGATTGAACTGGCTGAGATCGTAGTCATAGCCGCCAACCATGGCGAGGACTCGGCCCGTGTGCGGGTCGAGGGCGACGATGCCGCCGTTGATCTCGGGAATCTGGCGCAGCCCGTAAAAGCCCGGCGGATAGGGATTGTCTTCGGCATCGGCAAATACCGGCTCGACGGCGACGATGTGCCCCCGCTGCAGCACGTCCGACGGCGCCTTCACCTTGGGCCCGCGTTTCTGTCCTTCCTCCCAGGCCCGCGCCCAGGTCAACTCGGCCAGGGGAATCTTGCCGGCCGTACCGTCCTCGACACCGATCTGAGCCGCCTCCGCATCGGACCCGAGGACCACGGCCAAGGACCATCCGTGCAGGGCACCCGGCCGGCCGACCGATTTGATGGCCCGCTTCCAATCGCCCGGCAGATCGAGCCTTGCGTCGTCTCCGAGGGCGAACAGCGGGCCCCGCCAGCCGTGGCGGCGATCGTAGGCGATGAGACCTTCGCGCAGAGTTTTTTCGGCCATACTCTGAAGCTTGGGGTCAATCGTCGTGCGCACCGAAAGCCCCCCCTTGTAGAGCTCCTCTTCGCCGTATCGCTGGGCCAGCTCCCGGCGCACTTCCTCGACGAAATAGGGCGCCGAGACGTACTCGGTCTCGTCGCGGCTGTAGACAGTCAGCGGCCGCTCCTTGGCGGCTTCGGCATCCGCCGCGTTGATGTGGCCTTCGATCACCATCCGCTCGATAACCCAGTTGCGCCGCGCGATCGCCGCCTTCGGTTTCTTGATCGGATGGTAGTTGTTGGGGGCTTTCGGCAGAGCGGCGAGAAAGGCCGTCTCCTCGATGGAAAGCTGGTCGAGCGATTTGTTGAAGTAATTCAGAGCTGCAGCGGCGACACCATAGGACCCGTAGCCGAGATAGATTTCGTTGAGGTAGAGCTCAAGAATCCGGTCTTTGGTCAGGGCGCGCTCGATGCGGAATGCCAGAATCGCTTCCTTGATCTTTCGCGCCCACGAGACCTCGTTGGTCAACAGGAAGTTCTTGGCGACCTGCTGGGTGATCGTCGAGGCACCGACCGGACGGCGGTTCGATCCGAGGTTCTTGACGTTGACGATCACGGCACGGACGACACCGAGGAAATCAATGCCAGGGTGGACGTAGAAGTTCTTGTCCTCGGCCGCCAGAAAGGCCTGGATGACACGCCTGGGCATGGCCCGGATCGGCACGAAAACGCGTTTCTCGACCGCATACTCGGCGAGCAACCGGCCGTCACCGGCGTGGACCCGCGTCATCACCGGCGGTTCGTAGTCGGCCAACTGCCTGTATTCTGGAAGATCGCGTCCGAACTTCTGAAACACATAGACCGCCCCGCCGGCACCAATGGCGGCGAGAAGGAAAAGCGTGCCAAGGGTCGTCAGTAGGGCTCGGATCATCGTATTCGGATCATCGTATTATGTCGGGCTGTCACTTCAGGGCGGTCGCTGTCGGGGTCGTATGGGAGTTCCAGGCGCCGGCGGCTCGTAACGACGGCCATGGCCGGCCAACAAATAACCTTTATCACAAGAGCGGCACCGCGTAATCGCTTATCGGTAGATTATGGCCGCCTTGTGGCGCCAAACAATGGATAATACCGCTTCGCCCGGGCTTTAACGCCGGCTCGCTTCCTCGACCTGGCTGAAATACCCGTCGACAGCACGGGTGACGGCGATGGCCAACTTGTTGCGGTAAGCCTGGCTGCGCAAGGCGCGCTCGTCCTCACGGTTCGACAGGAACCCCATTTCGACGAGCACGGACGGAATATCCGGTGCTTTCAACACCGCGAATCCGGCGAAACGATGTGAATTGCGCAGCAGCTTGGTCTGCTTTTTCAGTTGCGGCAGCAGGGTGGTCGCGAACCGGACCGACTGGTTCGTCGATTCACGTTGCGCCAAATCGATTAGGATGTTGGCGATTTCCGGACTTTCGTGGGTCAGGTCGACACCGGCGATAACGTCCGCCTTGTTCTCCTTTTCGGCCAGTGCAGCGGCCTCCTTGTCGGAGGCCTTTTCGGAAAGCGTGTAGACCGACGGCCCCCTGATCCTGCGGTTCTTGATCGAGTCCGCGTGCAGCGAAATGAACAGCTCACCGCCGGAGTCGCGGGCGATCTGAATGCGGTCACGCAAGCGAATGAAAATGTCGCGATCGCGGGTCAAGACAACCTTGTAACGCCCGGTCGCCTCAAGCTTGTCACGCAACGTCCGGGCCATGGCCAGCGTGATGTGTTTTTCGTAGGAGCCGGAAAGGCCGATGGTGCCGGGATCCGGTCCGCCGTGCCCCGGGTCGATGACGACCACGCGTTTCGCCTTTTCGGGACGCAACGCTGGTTTTCGAGGTGCCAATCGGAAAGACGAAGCCGCCGCCTGCTCACGTGCACCGGAGGAAACCTTGACCGTTTTCGGCGGTGACGGCTGCCTGGCCGTCGCGACGGACCGTTTGGTGCTGCCCGGAACGCTGCGCGTCGCGGCCGCGACCACCGGCGCCTTCGTTGGCGCAACAATCGGTTTGGCGATTGCCCCGGGTTGCTCCGGTTTCACCTCGATCGGTCCCTTCTTCAGGAATTTGGCGAATTGCCGCTTTGTCGCCGGGTTCAAGTCGACGACGATGCGGTGGCCGTGGGTGCCGGACGGTCCCATCAGGAAGGCCTTGCCGATAACCGCAGGCGACTTCAAGTCGACGACGACACGGGAGTTGCCCGGTTTGTAGAGACCGTATCGCAGGGTTTCAAAGACACCGACCCGCTGCGGCAGCGGCCGCGGCGGCAGGCGCCAACCGACCTCCGGAAGATCGATGACCACGCGGCTGGGATTGCCGAGCATGAAGATCCGGTACGGAACGAGGCGGCTGATCTCAAAGACGACGCGCGTCGCCTTTGCGTGAGGGCCGACCCGAACGTCGGTAACGATCGCCTCGGCCGCACCGGCCGTATTCGGTACCGCCGCAACCGCCGCCGCAATCGCAACGAGCATCGATAGGGCGGATATCCATCGCCAAGGCCTAAACCGCATTACCCCCAACATTTTGGGCAATCCCTCCTAAACTCGACCAAATATACGGTGAATTCCGTCAGACCTTCAATCATCATCGTCATCGCAAAGCCGACTGTCCGGACTGGAACGAATATTCGATCGAGCCGATCCCCTTGAACAAAGATGATTGTCGAACCAAATTCCTACGGTTAGATTAACAAAGTGACGATTTAAGAACCGCCTGCATCGGCCCGGCTACGACTACGGGTTTGCGGCAGGCGGGTAGAGCGTCGCTAAAGGTTTTGTCCCGGTTTTGGGCCATTATCCGCATACGTTTGTATCGGGGGCCGCGGGACTTGAATGAGGTTCGAGGTTGGGCCTCGGGAGTTTTTCCAGTGTCGGTAAGAGCAGCGCGAGAAATTGACACCTCCCCATCACCGGTAATGCCGGCGATGGGACTGATCGCAAGCGCCTCCGGCACGATCGAAACAAGCGGTGACGGATCCGAGGGCCGGTCGGCCCGGGGAAATGTCGCGCTTTGGAGTTACACACCACATGACTACCCAACGTATGCTAATCGACGCATCCCATCCGGAAGAGACCCGGGTGGTCGTCGTCAAGGGAAACCGCCTGGAAGATTTCGACGTCGAAGTCGAATCACGTAGGCAACTCAAGGGAAACATCTATCTGGCCAAGGTGACGCGTGTCGAACCGTCGCTGCAGGCGGCGTTCGTCGATTATGGCGGCAACCGCCATGGATTCCTGGCGTTCAATGAAATCCACCCTGATTATTACCAAATCCCCGTCGCCGACCGGGAAGCGTTGATCGCCGAACAAAAGGCTGATTCGACCGAAGACGGCGACGAAGAGGGCGGCACCGGGGAAGGCAGCGTCGAGACGCTGGGCGGTGACGATCTTGAAGAGGTCGAAGCCCGGCGCCCGGCGAAACTGAGGCGCCACTACAAAATTCAGGAAGTCATCAAACGCCGCCAGATCCTGCTGGTGCAGGTGGTCAAGGAAGAACGCGGCACCAAGGGCGCGGCCTTGACGACTTACCTGTCGCTGGCCGGACGGTATTGTGTGCTGATGCCGAACACGGCGCGCGGCGGCGGTATTTCCAGAAAGATCAGTAACGCCAATGACCGCAAACGCCTGAGGTCCATTGTCGGCGACCTGGGCACCCAGGAAGGCATGGCCGTCATCGTCCGCACGGCCGGTGCCAAGCGCTCCAAGTCTGAGATCAAGCGTGACTATGAGTACCTGCTGAGGTTGTGGCACCAGGTCCGCGAACTGACCCTGGAGTCGATCGCGCCCTGTTTGGTCCATGAGGAAGGCGATCTGATCAAGCGTTCGATTCGCGACCTCTACAACAAGGACATCGACGAAGTCATCGTCGCCGGTGAAGACGGCTACCGACGCGCCAAGGACTTCATGAAGCTGTTGATCCCAAGCCACGCCAAGCGCGTGCAACCGGACAAGGAATCCGGCGTTCCCCTGATGCAGCGTTATCAGGTGGAGAACCAATTGGCGGCCATTCACTCACCTGAAGTGCAGCTCAAGTCGGGCGGGTACATTGTCATCAATCCGACCGAGGCCCTGGTGTCGATCGACGTCAACTCGGGTAAGGCGACGCGTGAGAGGAACATCGAGGAAACGGCCCTCAGGACCAACCTGGAGGCTGCCGAGGAGATCGCGCGGCAACTCAAACTGCGCGATCTGGCCGGCCTGATCGTCGTTGATTTCATCGACATGGAAGTCAACCGCAACCAGAGCCGGGTCGAACGTCAGTTGAAGGACGCCATGCGCTCCGATCGGGCGCGCATCCAGATCGGACGCATCAGTCCGTTCGGCCTGCTCGAACTGTCGCGCCAACGGTTGCGCCCGAGCCTGATCGAAACGAGCTCCGAGCCCTGCCCCCATTGCGCCGGCACCGGCATCCGCCGGTCGACGGATTCGACGGCCCTTCACGTCCTCAGGGGTATCGAAGAGGAGTGTATGAAACGTAAGGCCGAGACCTTTACCTGTTTCGTGCCGACGGCGGTCGCGCTTTATCTCCTCAATCAAAAACGGGCGGCCTTGGCCGAGATCGAACAGCGCTACGAAACCACGATCCTGATCGAGAATGACGACAGCCTGATCCCGCCCGACTTCCGCATCGAACGCGACGGCGATAGCGGCGAACGGGCATCGTCGGGCCGTGGAGCGGAGACGCCGGAACGCGAAGGGTCGGAAGAAGAAGGCGGAAAACGCCGGCGGCGGCGGCGCGGACGGCGGCGCGGGCGGCGCGGCGACAGCGATCAGGTGAGCGAAAAGGCGCCGCAAGCGGAGGCGCAGACGCAACAGGACGGCGAAGCGGCAACGGAAGCGGCCGATGAGCAAACAGGTGAACCGGCTTTGTTGGAGGCGCCCGCGGCACCCGAACTTCTCGAAGCGCCGGCCGAGACCGAGGCCGAGGTGATCCCGCTTCCTGATCGGAGTGGAGACGGTGAGGCCGAAGCGGAAGAGAAGCCGAAACGTCGCAGACGGCGACGGAAATCAGCGGCTAACGAAGACGCGGCGGTCGAGGCTAGTGAAGAGGAAGCACCTCCGGCCCGAAAAAGACGGAGCCGCAAGGCGAAAAAACCGGGCGATGACACCGAGGAAGCATCGTCAAAGGGGATCGAAACGGCGGAACAGGCTGAGGCGGGTACGACCGAAACTCCGGCCGATAGTGAAGCGGAATCCGGCGAAAAGAAGAGATCCCGGCGCCGTCGGGCGAAGCCGAAACCCGAGGCGGAGGCATCGGAACCCATTGTTCGTGAAGGTGCACCGGAACCGGCCGATCCCGAAAGCCCGCCGGAACCGGCAATAGCAGAGAGCCAACCCGAAGAAGACCCCGAACGACTGCGCGAAGCCGCGAAAACCGTGGTCATCAACGTCGGTGGCGGTGAAGGCGATGCCGAACCGAAGCCGGCGAAACGGGGTTGGTGGAACCGTTAATCCTACTCCGGGGACACTGAACCGGCCGTCCACGCCTGTAGGCGTCGGGCCGCTTCCGCCATGACATCGGTTTCGCCGGAGAAGGAAAACCGAAGGAAGTGGTTTCCGCGCGACGGATCGAAATCCGTTCCCGGCGTCACCGCGACACCGGTTTCGGCGAGAATCCGGCGGCAGAAGCCTGGACTATCGTTGGTCATGTGTGCGACGTCGGCATAGATGTAAAAGGCCCCGTCGGCGGAAGCGAGCTTTTCGAAACCGGCTTTCGGCAATTCGCGCAACAGCAATTCGCGGTTGGCCGCGTAGCGGCGGACGTTGTCATCCAACTCGTCTAGACAATCGAAAGCGGCAACGCCGGCGACCTGTGACGGGGTCGGCGGCGAGATAAATAGGTTCTGCGCCAGGCATTCGACGGAACGCAGCAGGTTCTCGGGCACCACCATCCAGCCAAGGCGCCAGCCGGTCATCGAGAAGTATTTGGAGAAGCTGTTGATGACGATAGCATCATCGAGAAGCGCCGCGACCGTTTGGGCCCGTTCGCCGTAGGTAATGCCGTGATAGATCTCATCCGAAATCAGACGGATTCCATGGGCAGCACAGAATTCGGTCAAACGCTTGAGATCCGGTTCAGCGATCATGGTTCCGGTGGGGTTGGATGGGCTGGCGATGATCAATCCGTCGAGACCGCCACTGCGCGCCATTTCCCGTTCGATGATTTCCGGCGTCGGTTGGAAGTTGGTGTCGGGACCGACCGGCAGGTCCACGACCTCAATACCGACGGCGGACAGGATGTTGCGGTAAGCCGGATAACCAGGGCTGGCCAACGCCACGCGGTCGCCCGGATCGAAGGCCGCGAGAAAGGAAAGGACGAACCCCCCGGAAGAGCCGGTCGTGGCGAATACCCGCCCGGGATCGACCGCGACCCCGTAGGTATCGGCATAGTGGCGGGAAATCCTTTCACGAAGCGGCGGGATGCCGAAGGCGTCCGTGTATCCGAGCTTGTCGTTGCCGAGTGCCGCCTGGGCGGCCTCGACGACCCCGGCCGGTGCGCCGGTTCCCGGTTGTCCGACCTCGAGATGAAGAACGTCCTCGCCCGACGCCTCGCGTTCGTTCGCGGCACGCATGACATCCATGACGATGAACGGCGGAATGGCACCGCGCTTTGCGATCTTCAAGACCATGATCTCAATCCGAACTCGATGCGATACCGAGGCCGCGGGGGTCGGACCCGGCACCGCAATCAATGATTTCGGCCGACAAGCCGCTCGAGCAATAGACGCTGTTGACGTTACCGAGCTTTTCGACAAGTGCGGTTCGGTGTCCGCGACGAATCAACCCCTCGAGGATCGGCCGCGGTGTTCCCTTCTCGGCATAGGTGACGCCGTCCGATCCGCCATGGTGGATCCGTCTCAGCGCCAACGAGCTCGACAGGTCCGCCTCCTCATCGAGCAGGACCTTGGCCGCCACGTTGACCAGCGCCGTCGGCGCAACGGCGCCGCCGGTGGATGCCGAGGCATAGAACACGCTGTTGCTGATACTGCTCGCGAGGATCACTGCGGCCAGGGACTCGCCCTCGCGCCCCGGGAGCGGCGGCGCGGCCATCAGTACGCCGGAGTCGCGTGCGAACATACCGGCGCCGAAAGGCCGGTTCATGGTCACCGAACAGGCGACAACGGACCCTCTCTGGTCGAGTACGGCGAGTGACGCCTCGCCGGCTTCCAGAACCGACTGAACGGGAGCCGGTGCGGCCCCTTTGACCGGGCGTCTTTGCTCGGAACTGTAGGTTCCCATCAGCTGTTCCGCGCGGTCTTCCGTGACCCTTTCGCTGGCAGTCACCGATCCGCCGGTGCGCGCCAACTGCTGCTTTTCGGCCAACGCCCTCTCGGCCGTTTCCGCAAGAAGGTGTGCTCGCTCACCCCCGTCGGCATCTTCATAGGCGTCATCGACATTCAACATCGCCATCATCTCGGCGGCAATCAGCCCGGCATCGCCGGTGCCCGCCGGAAAGTAGAGGTTGGTGCTGCGGATGAACGGAACCGTGATCGGTCGACCCCATTTCGGCACGAACGCCCGGAGGTCGTTGTAATTGAGGGCGCCGCCGGAATCCGTCACCGCCTGGGCGAACTGACGCGCGAACGGCCCGGAGTAGAAATCGCCACCGCCCCGGGAACGAATCCGGCCCAATGTCGCGGCCAGTTCCAATTGATCCAAAAACCCGCCCTCGCGGACCAGCCGGTTGTCGTTACCTTTGAGCGCCCCCCACATTCTGGGGTCGTTGCCGAGCAGTCGTCCGGCGATCCGGAGATCGGCTGCCAGCGCCTTGGAGACCTGTGTGCCGAAGCGTGCAAGATTTTCAGCCGGACGCAGCAACTCGCCCCATTTCAAGCGACCGTACTTGGCATGAAGCGCGAAGAAACCGCGCGGGTTACCGGGCACGGCAACCGGACGCAGACCGGCGGGCCGGTTGCTTGAAGGCGGGCGCGCCCGGAAATCGAGCACCTCGACGGCCTGGGTTTCGTGGTCGCGGATCAGACACATGCCGCCGCCTCCGAGCGACGCCGCCGAAGGCAAGGTAACGGACATGGCAAAATAGACGGCAACGGCCGTGTCGGCCGCTGAACCGCCCGCCGAAAGTACGTCCCGTCCGATAAGGACGGCGCCCGGTTCATCGGCCGCGATGCCCCCGATGAAACCCTTAACGAAACCGACCCGGCCAAGGGGGACTTGGTTTTCTTCGTCGCCGTCGAATGTCGTACAGGCCGATAACGACAGCGTTACCGCGAGCGCCGTGAATTGACGCCACCCCAAGCGGCGTTTACGCTTCCGGAGGCCTGTGGATGGGCCGACGCACAAACAATCGTCGCTGAGGGCGGATTTCGTGTCGAAACGAATCGCCGTATTTCTTTTCATATCGTTATTCTCCGTATTGGCCCTGGCGCCGCGCCATGCGGTCGCCAACGGACTATCGGTGATCCGTGATGCGGAAACCGAGAATACCATACGGGCCTTTGCCTCCCCCTTGTTCGCGGCCGCCGGTTTGGACCAGGACGCGGTCAACATATATATCGTCAAGGACAATTCCCTCAACGCCTTCGTCGCCGGCGGGCAGAATCTTTTCATCCACACCGGTCTCATCATGCAAAGTGGAAACGCCTCGCAGATCATCGGCGTGCTCGCCCACGAAACCGGTCACATCGCCGGCGGCCATCTGACCCGCATGCATGATGCGATCGCCAAGAGCTCGCGATCCGCCATCCTCGGCTTCATTCTCGGCGGTGCCGCGGCGATTGCGACAGGCCGCAGTGACGTCGGCGCGGCGATCGCTGCCGGCGGCCAATCGATGGCGATGCGGAATTTCCTCAGCTACAGCCGCGGTGAGGAATCCTCGGCCGACCAAGCGGCGCTCAAGCTGCTCGACGCGACCAAACAATCGGCCCGCGGTACGCTTGAGTTTCTTAAGGTTCTGGAAGGTCAGGAATTGCTCAGTTCGGCCAACCAGGACCCCTACGTCCGGACCCACCCACTGTCCGCCGATCGTATCCGGACCATCGAACATCACGTCGCCACCTCACCCTATTCCGACGTTCCGACACCCGAGAACTTCGTCCGCATGCACGAGCGCATCAAGGCCAAGCTGCAGGGCTTCATCAATCCGGTCGGTCGGACACTGCGGGTCTACAAAGCCAACGACAACAGTGTCCCGGCACGCTACGCCAGAGCGGTCGCGCACCACCGGAAAGCCCGCTTTGAAAAGGCTCTTTCGTTAATGGACGGACTGATCGCCGAACACCCCAACGACCCCTACTTCCACGAACTGAAGGGTCAAATCCTGTTCGAAAGCGGGCAGGTCCGGGAGTCCATTGTCCACCACCGGAAAGCCGCCGACCTCCTGCCGACCTCGCCGGTCATCCTGTATCAACTGGCAAAGGCCGAGTTGGAGACCAACGATCCAGCGTTCATCGACCCGGCGATCATTAATCTGGAAGCAGCGGTCGCCAAGGAACCGCGAACAGCCATGCTCTGGCGCCAGCTTTCCATCGGCTATGGTCGCAAGGGCGACATCGGGCGCAGTTCCCTGGCGCTTGCGGAAGAGGCCTTGATCCGCGGCAAGGCGGATGTCGCCCAATTCCACGCTGGTAAGGCGGAACGGTATTTTCCGGAAGGCTCGCGCGAATGGATTCAGGCTCAAGACATTTCGCTTGCCGCCAACGGCATGGCGAGAAAGAAGAATAAAGAGAGAAATGACGGGATACATGATCCGGTGCGCCCGCTGGGCCCGGAGCATGAAATTTTCGGCGAATCGGGTATGCGAAGCCGGGTTCCGCGGGTCCATCGTTCGGACGCTGGCCGTCGTGGCGGTCGGTTTCCTGGGCGCTTGTTCGGCCCCGCCGGCCGCCGTTCCGATGAGCGAGACACTCGACGTGCTGCCCCTTTCCGGGCGTTTCGAAATCGAAAACCTACCCCCGGACTGGATCGTGACTGGCGATGTTTCACCATCCCAGATTACCGGCGGCCGGGCTACCGGATACCCGATGATCGGGGTCACCAGCGGGGCGTCGGCGTTTCTCGTCGCCCGGCGCACGGATGCCCATCTGGCCGTGACACCTTTCCTCCACTGGGCGTGGTCGGTCCGCAAGGGGGCGGCGGAGGTGCACCCGGTACGCATCGTCGCCGGCATCCGGAGCCAACCGCAAGACAGGGAGAAACGGGGTTTTCTGGCCGGTTTGATGGCGACGATGAGCGGCAACCACGGGCTCCCGGAGCACGACCGTTTGATCGCCGTGCTGTGGGGACATTCCGCGTTGCAGCGAGGTATGGTGTCGCCAGTTACGACGATCGCCAAGGGCCGACAGCAGGTCCAATACACGGCGCGCGGTGGCCGGGAGAACACCGGTGCGTGGTGGGATGACTCCGTCGACCTATCCCGGCTATTCAAGGAATCGTGGCCAAACGATGATGTTCTGGCGGCGCGGGTCGTGTTTATCGGCATCGCCGCGCAATCGGCTCCGGCAACGCAGACGATGTCCGTCGGCGGGCTCAGGCTATCGCGTTGATATCCGTCACTTCTCTGTGAGTGGGCTGGGATATTCGCGCCCTTGGCTTGAAACCGGACGCCAGACATTCGATGATGCGCGCCATCAGTTTAACCCACTGCCGGATACCGAATTCATGCCAACGTTGCTCCGATCACTTGTTGTCGTTCCGCTTCTCGCCCTTTCGTTAATGGCCACGCCCGCACCGACTTCCGCCGCGGACGGGCTCAACGATGACCAACGCCGCGAGATCGAGAAGATGATCGAACGCTACATCATGGACCACCCGGAGGTGGTGATGGAGTCGATCAAACGCTTGCAAGACCGGATGGCACGGGAGGAAGAGGAACGGGCTAAGGCAAATCTGGTTGCGTCGCGCGACAAGTTGATCAGCGACCCGGCGTCACCTGTCGGCGGAAATCCCGACGGCGACGTGACCATTGTTGAATTCTTCGACTATCGCTGCGGTTTCTGCAAGCGCGTGTTTCCGGCCCTCATGGAGGTCATGAAATCGGACCCGAAAGTCCGCTACGTGTTCAAGGAGTTCCCGATCCTGGGACCTGAGTCGGTGATGGCAACGAAGGCCTCGTTGGCCGTTTGGCGCCTCGAGCCGGAGAAATACATGGATGTGCACGCGGCTCTTCTGGCGGTCAAAGGCGGCATGACCATGAACAAGATCATGAAGACCGTCGCCGACGCCGGCGTCGATCCGCACAGCGTCGCCAAGGAGATGGGGTCGCCGGAAATCGAAGCGATGATCCGCGACACCTACGAACTCGCCGACAGCCTCCGCATCACTGGTACGCCGGCTTTTGTCATCGGTGACGAACTGGTCCCGGGGGCTGTCGATATCGCGACAATTCGCCGCCTGATCGCCAAATCCAGGGGCGGTTGACTCCCGCAGCGCCGGATCGCCGTGGAGAGGTGATAAGAGAACGGCGCCGTCAGCGAACCGGCAAAAGCATGAATTCGTAGGCTCCCAGACGCTCGACCAGGAGCAGCAATCGGTCACGTTTGGCCGCCTTGGCGTCCTGGTAGGCGGTGATCACCTGGTTCGGCAGCCAGACGTCCTTCTGGTTGACCTGGACGATGACATCACCCCGTTTCATGACCGTCCGTTGGGCGTGCTCGGGATCGATCAAGGTGACCAGCACGCCCACAGCGCCCCAGCGCAGATTGAAGCGCTTACGGATTTTCGGCGTTATGGCGGCCAGGGTAAGGCCGGCATTGGGCAGATACTGTTGATAAACCCCTGTTGATCGGTTTCTGCGATCGTGATTCCGTTTCCCGAGTGATTCGGTGGAGGGCGGAACGATGATGGGGCGGTTGTCGGACGACCAGGGCAAGTTCTTCTACGACTTCGATCTCGATGAGCAGGTG
>Ga0056134_10000082_pt1 | contig 21386 bp, 21 predicted proteins | sample WorMetGr2BELIZE2_FD_71115 | JGI IMG/M metagenome (GOLD analysis project Ga0056134, IMG submission 71115) | Marine gutless worms symbiont microbial communities from Max Planck institute for Marine Microbiology, Germany - Inanidrilus... ...
GGCTCGCCTGGGTCCTGGACCGCATCGCCGACCACAAGATCAACCGCATCGACGAACTCCTGCCATGGGCCTACGCTGAACAAGCATCATAAGAAAGGGCGCGTTCGCCGGACGGTTACGTTTTTCCGCGTCACCGTTCCCCTGATCCTTCTCGCCAACGAGGCTGTGTTGAAGGACCGGAATCGCTTGGTAGGTCTTGCCGAAACACCGGGCGGCGCGCGTTCATGGAGTCGAGATGATCGGGAATGGGCACACCGGCTCGCACAAGACTATCGATTGAACTGGCAGGTAAAACAACCAACCAACCAACCGCCAACAGCTGGCCAACCTGCTCCAACGCGTCGATATGGTGCCGCCGTCTCTGGCGGCCGCCCAGATGGCGGAAGAAAGCGGCTGGGGAACGTCGCGGTTCGCCGATCTGGGCAACGCCTTTTTCGGTCAATGGTCCTGGAGCAAGGGCATTCGGCCGCTGGCACAGCGATCGGGTAAGGGTGACTATCGCATCGCCGTCTTCGACAAACCGGTTGGATCCGTCGCCGCCTATGTCCGCAACCTCAATACCTCGGCCGCTTACGCGGACTTTCGCCGCGAACGCGAACGGCTGCGCAAATCCGGTTCCAAGATCACTGGCGCCGACCTAGTCCACACGCTGATCAACTATTCGGAAAGACGCGAGGCCTATATCCGATCACTCAAGGCCATCATGCGGGTCAATCTGTTGGCCGGTGTCGACGACGCCTATCTGGCCGACGGCAAGCATGTCGTTCTCGTTCCCGTCGGCGACGGGGCGGAATGACCGATGGGACCGTGGTTTCACCCGGCTGTCCTATTCCCGTCGACGCCGTGGTCCGCCGTTCGTAGCCGACATCTGCTCTTGACGATGGTGGTCGTTCTCGCCCTCGTCGTGACCGTGACCGGACGCGCCGGTTGGGCGGTCGAGGATATATCTTCGTTTCAGATCCTGTTCTGCGAAAACCCGGATTCCGGCCACACCAACCGTTCGCTCGGCAGCCTGGGTTGCCGCGAGGGTTACGAAGAAATCTCACGCGGGCGCTACATCGAGCAGCGCTTCAAGTCCGGCCAATTGTCGGCGAGCGAACGCGCTTTCTTCGAGTCTCGAGCGGATGCCGGATCGCGCGACCAATTCGACGAAACGCTCAAAGCGGTGACGGTCGGCACGGTCATATTCATCAACGACGACGGCATTCTGGTGACCAACAACCACGTCGCCGAGGCGTGCAAGGATTTCGCCATCATTTCCCTGGTCGATCTGTTTCGCGCCGAGTTCTTGGCCCGCGCCGAAACCATGGATCTCGCCGTGTTGAAGACCACCATGCCGACACCGGGCCATGCGGTCCTGCGCGAGGACCGGGCGCGTATCGGCGAGCGGGTCTTCGCCTTCGGCTTTCCCTTCCTGACCAAGTTGCGGGCCATGGTCATGAGTCAAGGCATCGTCAGCGCGGCTCCGGTGCTCGGGATCGAGGGCATGTTCCAGATGACCACACCCATCCAGCCGGGCAGTTCCGGCGGACCCGTGGTGGACAAGAACGGCGCCCTGGTCGGCATATCCATGGCCAAGCTCGACAAGGGCGAGAACGTCAATTTCGCCATTGAGGCGTCGGAGCTCATCAAGCTGATGCGTCGTCAGGACATCTCCTTCGTTTCGAAGAAGCGCGATCGAACGGCCAAGGACCCGGAATGGATCGCCGAGCAGGCGAAAGATTACACGTTTCCGGTCCTTTGTTTGGGGTGACGACCGTTCAAAGCTGTGACGACCGGCGCTCCCGAAACGATTTCGGCGGGATGCCGGTCCAGCGTTTGAAGGCACGGGTGAAGTGGGCGGTCTCGCTGTAGCGCAGTTTTTCCGCGATCTCGCATATTCTCAAGGACGGGTCGGAAACGGCTTTCAAGGCGCGATTGCAGCGCCAACCATCGACGACCTGGAAGAAGGTCGAACCTTCGGCGTCGAGACGGCGCTGCAGGCTACGCGGTGAAATGCCGAAAAGGTCCGAAACGGAATCCAAGGTCGGCAGTAGGTTTTTGTTCGAGGCGTCGAGCACGGCGTCGATGCGGGCGATTGCCGAGGAATCCAATCTCGGCGCCGGTCCCGCCCTGTTTTCGGCATCATCAAAACCTGTCATCGAAAACGCCAACATCTCGGTCGGAAACGTCACTCCGACCGCACCACCGCCCTTTTTGACCACCGTTTCATTGGAGAGCAGGGAGTCCATCGATTGCGGAAGCTCCGCGTCGACGAAGATCTCTGTTGGCGCCCAGTCGGGACCAGCCGCGGCCTTGAAACCGTCGATCATCAGGCAAAGCGTCAAATGTCCGAACCAGGCTCGCGACAAACTCGGTGGGGCGATGAAATTGTCCAGGAAACGCGCACGTTCACCGTGAACGCTCCACGATGCGTCCTCGTAGCTCATCTGGCAGGCAAGCGAATGAAATGACCGCTCGCAGGTCGGTAAGCGCCATGATTTCCGTCCCGAAGCTGCCCATGTTGGCGAGGACATACCGAGACGTTACAGCATCAGGAAGGGTCGGTCCGGTCTCTTTTCGTGCCACGATCTCGAGAAACCGGTGCACGCAGTCGGCCGGCAGGAAGGCATCGGGATCATCGAGGCGAAAACGGTCCAAACGGCATTGTCGGAGCATCCGTTCGACCGGCGCGCCGGCTTCTGTCAACGCGTCTAAGATGGGTGAAACGCAAGCGGCGTGGATGACATGGAAGAGTTTCATTGCGGGCTATAACGATTTCCGTGCATGCCAGGCGAGTTATTTTACCGATGTCGATCTCACAAACGCTGTCGATGAAAATGGTAAAATTGGCGCGAATTGGCAACGTTCATGTCGTCTCTGCATGGATAAAATGGGTCTTAGGTGCGCGATGGGACAATCGCAGGCTCAGTGCGGAACCTTCGTGCGACCTTGAAATTACCCAATAAGAACCCGAGTTTTTCGAAAAGCTAACGTCTCCCATCGATGCAAATAACATCTCGCAGGAAGGTCACTATGAAAAAGCTGTTCGCTCTCCTCTTGTTGGTCCCATTCATCGCCGCGCCCGCCTATAAAGCAGAAGCGGCCGGCAAGGTTTGCTCCGAAATGGAACTCGAGCGCTCCGGTGAACTGCGCGGCACCGGTCGTTCCGTCGGTTTCATCATCGGTGTTCGCTGGGGTGTCGGCATGGTCCGCATGGACGACGGCCGTTCCTTCAAGTTCCAGGCGAAAGGCATCAAGCCGGCTGAAATGGGTGCCGCCGAAACCAAGTTCGTGGGCATCGTCTACAATCTCGACAAGCCCGAGGATTTCGCGGGCACCTATGGTGGTGTCGCGACAGGCCTGACCGCAGTGGCCAAGGGTTTCGGGGGGGCAGCGTACCAGAACGGCAAGTGTGTCACCGTGCAGATTAAGCGCTTCGATCCCAAGGGCGTACAGGGCAGCCTGCCGATGATGTCGGGCATTCATGTCGAACTGACCCAGTAAGCGCAGCGCCATCTGGGATGACGTCACCCTGCTCACCAGGTTGTCAGCGACCGGGCCAAACGGATGCTGTTGGCGGTCCGTGATCAACCGGAACTGATGGCCGTGCGACGGACGGAAAAACTGCGAATACCGAAAGTTCAAACGGAGAAGACCCTTCGCGACCCGACGGAGGTGACACGGGAGCTCAAGGTCTGGCGCGAGCGCGTGTCACGCGAGCTCGACGTAGCGGCCGAAATCCAAAGGGCCGCCCTTCAGCAGTTCGCCCGGAAGGCCTACCCCATATTCGCCCAGTGCGAGCCGGCCAGGGAGGTGTCCGGTGACTTTTTCGACGTCGTCAACTTGGACCCGAACAAGGTTCTGTTCTGCCTCGGCGGTGTGTCCGGCGACGCCGGATGTACCGCCGTCGTGATGGCGCAATCGATCGATCTCTTCCGCGCCGTGGCCCGGAGAAACGTGCCTGTTGAGAAGATCCTGGTGCAAATGAACGACTGTCTCACCGCCGATTTCACCCGTGGCATGTTGGTGACCCTAATCTGCGGTGACCTGGATCTGTCGACGGGCCGTCTGCGGTTCGTCAACGCCGGGCACGAACCGCCTCTGGTCTACCATGTGAACGATGGGTTTAGGGCTATCGAGGGGCGTGCACCGCCGCTCGGCAACGGTCAATACCGGCGGCGAAACCCATGGTGGGCCGAGGATATCGACGTTCGCGAATCACCGCTCTATCTGTACTCCGATGGCATCACCGAAGCGCCGGCAGGCGACGGAGGCAAATGGGGCATTGAGGGTTTAAAGAACTCTCTCAATCTGTATCGACACTTGCCTCTGAAGGAACGGGTATGCGCGGTGATGCAGGATGCCGTGGGCCGTTCGACCGAAAGGCACGACGATATGACACTGCTCGCCGTCGATTTGACCCCGTGGCCCTAGCCCTTGGTTTCGCGAGCATCGCAATTCAGTAACATTGAACAGGGCTTAACTGCAGCTAATATACTTCGGGTAGAACAATTGGAGTCTCAATTCCGACCGAGCCGACATTGGGCTTCTTCGTCACCATGATATCTCCACCAGGAAAGGTCGTTCCATCGTGAATACTCCGTCCTACTCCAGCCTCGTCTTCTCGGGTCTTGTCGTCGCCTTAGTTTCCGTGCTCACAGACCGGGCGATGGCGAGCGACGCTTACGAAACACCGCCGACCTTCAAGGCGTCGGACATCCTCCCGCGGGCCCTCTTGTCGGGCCCGCATCACCGCGTCCGTGAAGAGGTGGTCAACGACGGTTACATCAACCGCTACACCATCGAATCGAAATTCGGCAGTTTCGACGGCGTCACCTCGGCGAAACTGCGCAAACGTATCCGTGAGGTCAACGCTCTCGCCGTAATGGAAGAAGTTCGTGGCACCAAGGTGTTCCGGGAATCCATGCAGGAAGGGGGCGGCGATGTGCTCAGGGGCGTCAAGATGTTCGCCACGGCCCCGGTCGACACCGTGAAGACGGCCGTTTCCGGCGTCGGCAAGGTGTTTGGCCGGGTCAAGGAGCATATGTTCGGCTCCGAGCGGTCCGATGCGGAGGACGCGCGCTGGAAGGCGATCATCGGCTTTTCCAAGTCGAAGCGCGAATACGCCTACGACTTCAACGTCGACGTCTATTCGACCAACGCGGCCCTGCAGGAGGAACTCGACGACTTCGCCTGGCTCGGCTATTCGGGCGGCATCACGGTCGCCGGCCTGATGACGGCGGTGCCGGGTGCGGCCGGTGTTGCCACCAGTGTCACCGGCGGCTCGAGGCTGATGAACGAGGTCTATGCGACCACCGAACCCGTCGATCTTCGTAAGATGAACCGCGAGAAACTGCTGGCCATGGGCGTCAATGAGGACATCGCCGATCTCTTCATCGACAACACCGTCTATTCGCCGCGCCAGCAGACGGACCTGGTCTTCGCCCTGGAGGACCTGGAGGGTGTTTCCAACCGCCAGGTCTTCATCAAGTTCGCCATCGGCGCCAGCGAAACCGACGTCGCCTTTTTCCGCCAGCGCATGGCGCAGATGTATGCCGTCTATCACCAGAAAATCAACGCCGTCGACAAATTCGTCTCGCTCGGCCGCGATTCGGTGCTCAGGAATCTCGGCGTCGCGCAGACGGTCGATGGCGTCATCGTTTTTCACGCGCCCTTGGACTATCTCGTTTGGTCCGAGGAGATGGCCGCTGTTTTCCAGGCCATCGACCGCGAGACCAACACGATCGCCAACAAGGGCAAGGAACTGTGGCTGGCCGGCAACCTGTCACCGATGGCGCGCCGCAACATCGAGGCGGCCGGTTGGAAGGTGATGGTTGATCAGGAAGTCGAACTTCTCGGCCCCATCGAGGGCGCCAAGGAGCGTCTTTCCTATCGTTGATGTGTGTCATCGCCAATCAGGCAACATGGGGGAAGCCATGAAGAAGTTGTTTTCGTTTGTTCTGCTGACCGTCGGTGCCGGCGTACTGGCGTCGGCGGCTATTACGCCGGCATCGGCGCAATCGGTATTCGCCTATCCGAAGGCCGGGCAATCGGCGCAACAGCAGCAACTCGACCAGTCGGAATGCCGCCAATGGGCCATGGGGCAGACAGGCTACAATCCGAACCAACCGCAACAAATGGCCGGCGGCAGCTACTATTCGCCGCCGCCTCCACCTCCGGAATCCAGTTCCGGCGTTCTCGGCCTCGGGTCGGGCGGCATGTTCAAGGGGCGAGGAATGCTCGGCGATGCGGCCACCGGTGCGGCCCTCGGTGCTGCCGGCGGGGCCATCGCCGGCGACGCCGGCAAGGGGGCGGCGATCGGAACGCTGGCGGGTGCTTTTCTCGGTGGTATCAAACGACGCTCGCGCCAGCAGGAACGGGCCCAGTGGGAACGCCAGCGCCAGCAGCAGATGGCCTATCAACAACAGCAGGCAGCCCAAGCCCAACAGCAGGGATCGCAGAATTTCAATCGCGCTTTTGCTGCCTGCATGACGGCGCGCAATTACCAAGTCCAATGAAGTGCGGACAATGCGGGGGATTATGATGAATACATATATGAAAGGTTTTGCCGCCCTGGCAGCCTCGGTTCTCCTGGCGCAAACGGCCGACGCCGGCACCAACAATTACACCGGGACCGGCACCTATCTGACCCAGGAATTGACGATGAACCTGGGCAACGGCCAGACCGTGTTCAGTGCGCGCAGCGAGGGCATGGCGACGATCTCGACCGAGCCACCGGTGTTGCTCGAGGCCAAGTGTATGGGGCTCGGGCTGATCACCGGTGACGACAAGTTCAATACCAAGGTCTACTGCACGTTCCGCCAGAACGACGACGACAGTTTCGATTTGGTCGCCGATTCCGGTCCCGGTGGTGGGGAGGCCAAGGTGATCGGCGGCAGCGGCAAGTGGAAAGGGGCGACGGGGACGGCGACGTTCGAACGCACAGCGACGACGGAAAACGGGGGCAGCTTCTCCTACAAAATGACCATCTCAACACCGTGAGCGGAACCGGTTAGGATATCGGGAAAGCCGCGCATCAACATGCGCCGCGGACGTGTCGAGGCGACGCGTGGATTGGGGAAACGGGAGCAGGGGTAATCGGATGAAGGGCCTGATCGTCGGTTGGGACGCATCGTGAGCGAACTCCGCCAACCGACCATCATCCTATGCCACGAGTGCGATCTCGCCCACGAGGTGCGCCCACTGCCCAGTGGATTGAGAGCCTTCTGCCGACGCTGCGGCGCCCATCTCTACAACGCCCGGACGGATGTATTCGATCAGCCTCTAGCCTGGGCGCTCGGCGGTCTGGTTCTGTTCTTCGTCGCCAACTTCTTCCCGTTCATGACCTTCAAGATGGAAGGCCGGGAGCAGATGAACAATCTGGTCTCCGGCGCCATCGAGTTCTGGCAAGCCGGCTATGGGGAGCTGGCGATCCTGGTGTTTCTGGCCAGCACATTACTGCCGCTCTGCAGTCTCCTTCTCGTCGTCTACGTCTTGTTACCGTTGAAGTTCAAGAAGGTCCCCTGGATGGGCCCACAGGCGTTACGTGCCCTACTGGCCTTGCGTCCATGGGCGATGATGGAAGTTTATTTGCTGGGTGTTCTGGTCGCCATCGTCAAACTGACGGATTTTGCGGATATCGTCCTCGGATACGGGTTCTACGCCTTTGTCTTGCTGATCCTCACCGTGACAGCCGCCAACGTCACGCTACGCGCGGATTCCATTTGGCTACATGTGGGCTTGGATGTCGGTGACGGCGAAAGTCAACACGAGACACAGGCGCTCGCCAGCTGCCACGGGTGCGGGCATGTCGTGCCGCTGGAAGATGCCATGCATCGTGGCAGCAGTTGCCCGCGCTGTTTGGCGGCGCTGCATCACCGTAAACCGAACAGCCTGTCGCGGGCTTGGGCCCTTCTGCTCGCCGCATTCATCTTCTATATCCCGGCCAACATCTATCCGATCATGACCGTCATTTCGTTCGGCAAGGGCACGCCGGATACCATCATGTCGGGCGTCGTCCACCTGATCGAATTCAACCAATGGCCGATCGCTATTTTGGTGTTTTTCGCGAGCGTCTTCGTGCCGATCCTGAAGATCCTGATCATCGGCTACCTGCTGATCTCGGTCCAACGGGGATCCAGTTGGCGGCCGCGCCAAAGGACCGTCGCTTATCGATTGACCGAGTTCATCGGCCGCTGGTCAATGATCGACATCTTCATGATCTCGATCCTGGTCGCTCTGGTTAAACTTGACGCCGTCGCCACAATCGAAGCGGGGCCCGGCGCTGTCGCCTTCGCCGCCGTCGTCATCTTGACCATGCTGTCGGCGATGGCTTTCGGTCCGAGGCTGATCTGGGACCGTACGGAGGAGGCCAATGGCTGAACAAAATCCGACCCTGGCCGACCCGCAGGTAAAGGGCGGTTTCCCCATCTCGCCGATCTGGTTGGTCCCGATCGTCGCCGTCCTCATCGGCGGCTGGTTGGTCTATCAGACGCTTGAGAAACGCGGACCGAAAGTCACCATCAGTTTCGAATCCGCAGATGGTATCGAGGAAGGCAAGACCAAAGTCAAATACCGCGACGTCCAAGTCGGTCTCGTCGAAAACGTGCAAATCAAGCAGGACCTGACTGGTGTCGTGATCACTGCCGAGATGAAAAAGGAATCGGCACCCTTCCTCACGGATCAGACACGCTTCTGGGTGGTGCGCCCAAGGATCGATGCGCGCGGTGTCTCCGGCTTGGGAACGCTCGTCTCGGGCGCCTACGTCGAGATCGATCCGGGCCGCAGCGGGGAGCCGCAACGTGACTTCACCGGCCTTGAGAACCCGCCGGTCATCACCACCGACGAACCGGGCATGGAGTTCATCCTGGTCACCGAGAAACTGGGGTCTTACGTCACCGGCTCACCGATCTACTATCGCGGATTGGAAGTTGGCGAGGTGCTAGGCCACGAGCTACAGGAAAATCGAAAAGAGTTCTGGGTCCATGTTTTCGTTCATGCACCCCATGACCAATTGGTCCGCGATGATACTCGCTTCTGGAACGCCAGCGGCATCAATGCTTCGCTCTCTGCAGAAGGCATGGAATTGAGGGTCGAGTCCCTTCAGGCCCTGGCACTCGGCGGCATCGCCTTCGACACGCCAAGCGACATCAATGCCGGCAAACCGAGCGCCGCCGGCACCCGATTCCGGCTTCATGATACGGAGGAGGCGGTCGAGGAGGCGGCATTCACCCAGAAGTTCCGATGGATTCTCTATTTCGAAGGCTCGGTGCGTGGATTGACCGAGGGCGCGCCGGTCGAGTTCAAGGGCATCAAGATCGGCAACGTGGTCGACGTCAATCTGGAGATGGATCGCTCGATCACCGGCTACCGCATCCCGGTGCTTGTCGATATCGAACCGGAGCGCGTTTCGGTCGTCGGCGAAGGAACCGTCGGCCGCGCGATCTCTCGGGACGCCCACGTCAAGACCATGCAGGAGTTCGTCGGCGCCGGCCTGCGGGCGCGCTTGAAAACGGGCAGCCTGCTGACCGGCCAATTGCTGGTCGACCTGGATTTCCATTCCGATGAAAGGGCCGTGTTCAGGGGCGACGGTAACTACCCCGAGATTCCGACAATCCCGAGCAGCATCGAGGAAATCTCACGGTCCGTGACAGCGTTGCTCGACAAGATCCAGGCCTTGCCGCTCGACGAACTGACGGAGAGCCTGACCAATACGGTGAAGAGCGTCGAAACGTTGGTCGGCTCGGACGAAGTCAAAGGCGCACTTCGTTCCATTGAACGGACGCTCGCAACCCTTGATCGCGTCATGACCAATGTCGACAAGGAATTGACGCCGGAAGCCCATGCGGCTCTTTCCGAGGCGCATGCGACCATGAAGACGGTTCGCGAATCGATCGCTTCCGGATCACCGCTGCGCTACGACCTGGAAACAACGCTCCAGGAACTGGCCGCGGCGGCCAGATCGATCCGTCTGCTCGCCGAATACCTGGAAAGCAACCCCAACGCCCTCATCTACGGTAAGGGCGGGAGGCCCCAACAATGAGTGACAAGAGAACATCCCTTCGCCAATTCGCTTGGCTTTTCATCGTGGTCCTGTTGCTGACGGGTTGTGGGGCCGGCCCGTCGACGCCCAGCCGGTTCTACGTCTTGTCATCTCCAGGTGACCTGCTGGCGGCCAAGCGACCCGCAATCGGTGCTCAGAGCCTGCAACTCGGTGTCGGACCGATTTCCCTGCCACCCCATCTGGACCGCACGCAAATCGTCACCCAGGCATCGCGTCATCGCCTTGACCTGAAGGACCTCGATCAATGGGCGGAACCATTGAAGGACGGTTTTACGCGCGTTCTCGCCCAGAACCTCTCGGCCCTCCTCGAAACGGACAACGTTTTCCAATACCCGTGGCGGCGCCCTTTCACGGTGGACTACCAAGTGACGGTCGAGGTGATCCGCTTCGACACGGACCCGACGGGTGAGAGCGTACTGGCGGCCCGCTGGAACGTGGTCAACGGTGACGGGCGGGAGTTATTGTTCTCCCACACCTCAACTTTCAAGACACGAGTGGCCGACAAGGGCATAGAGCCGACGGTCGCCGCCATGAGCCGCAACCTCGCCGAGCTGAGCCGCGAGATCAGTACCAGCGTGGCGGCGTTGACGAAGTAATTGGCCTTGTCAGTCGGGCAGGGATACGGTGCCGTCGTTGTTCACGGAAACGAAACGCGAGCAGACGATGCGCCAGACGTGTCCGTCCGGGTCCTCGAAACACCCGTAATGATTTGCGCCCAGCGGGCCGTCCTCGTCGCGGCAGATGATCCTGCCGCCGGCTGCTTCCGCCGCATCCAACACTTTGTCGATTTCCTCGTTGGTTTCGACATGCTGGTCGAGCGTGACGCGTCCGGCACCGCCATGAGGGTCCTCGGGCAAACCCAACTCGTGCTTCAAAATGTCCTTGCGAAACAGGCCGAAAACCAGAGGCCCCAGTTGAAAGGCAGCGATGTTGGCGAAACTCAAATTGTGCCGCTGCCATCCCAACGCTTCGTAGAAGGTGCAACTCCGCTCAACATCATCGACCGCGAGCCGGACCATCGTCAATCTGGGATCCATCGCTTCCCCCCTCCAAATTCGTTGGCGTTGACAGCGTCAACCGCCGACACCTCGCGTTATCAAGGCACAATTGAATTGCAACAGATTTGCTTTTGTCGGGCAAGTGCCTGAAACACCACTGGAGATTTCGATCATGGAAATCGTGAAAAAGATCGGCCAATTTCTGTTCCACGAATTCCTGCAGGTATTGCCGCCGACCATCTTTTTCCTGGTCTTTGCCCACGTGGTCTATTTCAACACGCAGCTGATGCTGTCTCAGTTTAAGGTCGAACTGGGCGCAACGGCGGTTGTCACCGTTACAGCGCTGGTCATCGGTAAAGTCGTCGTCGTTGTCGACAAGTTGCCATTCGTTCGGAAGTTGGACACGAGGCCGCTTCTGATCCCGGTGTTATTCAAGGCCATCATCTTCACCGCATTCGTCACGTTGGTCCGCCTGGCCGAGCCTTGGGTGCCGGCCTTGATCGAAACCGGCAGCATCGCGGCGGCCAACGCGAAGGTCGGCGAGCACTATGTCTGGCGCTTGTTCACGGCGGCGCAGATTTGGATCTTTGTCGGGTTCATCATCTACTTCACAGCTTCGGAGACGTTCAAGGTCTTCGGCATGACCCGGAAAGACCTCCTGATCGCGTTTTTCCGCGAACACCCGAGCCACATGTCCTTTTCGAAACCGAACAACGCCGCACGGGGTGAATAAGATGCGGGATTGCCAAGATCGGGTTCGGGTAAGGATTAACAGGCTTAAATATCCTGAGTTTGGGAATTACATTATCACAAGGGAGAATTCCCAAGCCGTTTGAGATCACAGGGGAACCACCATGCCTGCCATCAAACTTTCGCGCCTCGTAGGCCTATCCGCCACGTTGTTGGTGACGATCTTGTGGTTGACCGCCGCCAGTCCAGGTGCAGCCTCGACGGCCGCATTGATGGCCGCGACGGCGGATCAAGGCGGTGCTGTGGCGCTACCGACACCGCAAACCCGCGAGGCCGTACGCGATCTGATCTCACGCATGCCCGACGAACAGGTGCGCGAGATGTTGATCCGTCAATTGGACGCCCAGATCGCGACGACGCCGCAAGTGGAGAGCGGCGACACCCTGATCGGCCGTCTCCCCGAACTGGTCGACCGGGTTCAACTGCGCTTCGAACAGGCGATTACCTCTCTGCCCGCCATCGGCCGGGAGTTGACGTCGTTCAATGAGCGCTTGGCCGCCGGCCGGGGTTCGGACACCACCTGGCTGGTGTGGCTCGGCATGATTCTGGTCCCGCTGCTCGCCTACGGCGGCGAACGTCTTTTCGTCCGATCGAAGTTCTGGGCCGAGAGAGAATTCACCGATGAAGACACCGGCGTTGTCGACAAGATCACGATGGCAGTGACCGGTTTAGTGCAGGATCTGTCCAAACTGTTGGTTTTTGCCCTCGTCGCTTTCGTCCTGCAACTGGCCGTATCGCAGGGTCACGAGGCGTCTCGCATCGCCATCATGAGTGTAGTCTGGGCCGTCGTCTTGTGGCGGGCCGCCGCCGCGGCGGCCCGCGCTATGGCGCTGCCGGCGCGCCCGGATATTCGGGTCGTGCCGCTAACTGATACGGTTGCCAAAGACGTCTACCAGGCCTTGAGCCTGACTCTGGGTGCGGCGATTTTGGCAATGCTCATTCCCGTCTCCATGGCCCGGTTGGGATGGGACGCGACGATCATCGAATCAATCAGGCTCTTGTTGACCGTAGCCTTGTTGTTGGTGGCATTTGGGCTGTTATACGTGTATCGCGATCTCGGTCCCCGCATGGCCTATGGCGACAACGCGGTCAGCGGATTGCCGGATACGGGGCCGCAGCGGTTCTTCCTGCGCAACTGGTACATCATCGCCGGCGTTTATCTAGCGATCATCGCGCTGATGGCGGTCGGCCAGCGCCTGGCATCGACGACTGAGAGCGCTTATCCGGGATTGCTCAGTTTCCTTCTGGTCCTGGGTCTGCCGTTGATCGACTGGGCCATGCGCCAAGGCATTGGCCACTGGTTCGCGCCGGAAGAGACGGAAAATGCCGAGGACGGCGAAGAAACCTCGTCCGAAGCGGCTCGGGGAACCGACTATGCCCCGGTCATTATACGCAACGCCCGCATCCTCCTAGTGCTTCTCGTTCTCGCCCTTTTGGGGCGTATCTGGGGGATCGACCTGCAGGCATGGGTTGCCGCGGTGCTTGGACAGACACTGGCCGATTCCTTACTCACCATCGTCGTGACCCTGATTCTCGCCTCCGCCCTCTGGGGGATCGTCAAAACGGCCATCGAACGGCACGCGCCGGAGACCGCACCTGGCGCCGATATGCACGACCTAGGTGATATGGGCGGCAAAGGCGGCAGCCGCTTGGAAACACTGCTGCCGTTGTTGCGAAAGTTCCTGTTCGTGGTGCTGATCGTCATGGTCGGCATGATTCTGTTGTCTTCGATCGGCGTTGACATCGGACCACTGCTGGCCGGCGCCGGTATGGCCGGTATCGCTATCGGATTCGGCGCCCAAGCCCTGGTCAAGGACGTGGTGTCCGGTGTCTTCTTCTTAATCGACGATGCCTTCCGGGTCGGTGAATACATCGACGTCGGCGACGTCAAGGGAATGGTCGAGAACATTTCGATCCGGTCCTTGCGCCTTCGCCACCACCGGGGGCCCGTGCACAACATCCCCTTCGGCGAGATCAACCACCTGACCAACTTCAGCCGCGACTGGGTGATCATGAAGCTCGAACTGAGGCTTCCCTTCGAGACGGATACAGAAAAGGTGCGCAAGCTGATCAAGAAGATCGGCGTCCAGATGATGGAGCATCCGGATTACGGTGGCAATTTCATCCAGCCTTTGAAGTCCCAGGGCGTCAACCGGCTGGATGATTCGGCGCTCATCGTGCGCACCAAGTTCATGTGCAAGCCGGGTCAGCAGTTTGTTATCCGTCGCGAAGCCTTCCGCCGCATCCAGGAGGTGTTCGCCGAGAACGGTATCAAGTTTGCACCGAAACGCGTGATCGTCGATACGCCGGTGAACTCGCCGGAGACAGCCGCCGCCGCCGCGCAGCTGGACGACGCTCCGCCGGAGGGAACAGGCGGCGGTTCGGGGCCCGGAAGTTAGTCGCGGATCAGGACGACGCCGAGGCCGGTTTTCTTGAGTTCGGACGAATCGATGTAGCCGTCCGAATTCTGATCAAACTCATCAAACGTTCGCTTCAGCACAGCTGGGTTTCGAATCTCGTTCAAGGTGACGACGCCATCCTTGTTGGCGTCGAAACGCTGAAACCGGAACTGGCCGGCGATCATTGAAGGCAGCCCCCCCTTGCTTTCTTTGGTGAGCGCGCGTCCTTCGTCAGGCGTGATCCGCCCATTGCCGTCGAGGTCGACCAGATCGAAGACGGCCGATAGCGCGGAGCGTAATTCTACGAACGACAGTTTCCGGTCGCCATCCATGTCGAAACGAACCGGTTGCAAAGGTGCAAACAGGGTTTTGGCCAGTATGACGGCGGCAATAAAACCGACGACGAAGCAAAGCCCACCTAATACCGCCAGTCTCACAACAAATCCCCGTTTCGTGTCCTCTGGATACCTAGAGATATCATCATATGGGAGGGGAGCGGTGGGGAACAATCACCGATCACCCGGTCATCCATAGGAAGAGAATTAAGGCCGCTCACGGTTTCTTCGTCTTGCAGGGATACGCCTCACTCAAGGCCCGTATGACGAGGCCGGCCGCCGGTTTGTTCAACTCGTTGGTATGGCGGCTCATCCAGGTGATTACCTTTGCCGCCCTGTCACCGGCTTTGACAGACCTCGGAATGCAAACCTTTCGACGGGTCTTTGGGTTGGCAATTTGGCGCGAAATCATTGAATCGGAGACACCGGCGATATAGCCCAAGCAGGCCGTTTGGGTTCGTCGAGACGATCTCGCGCAAAATGACAGGAGCTCGCTTCCGGTCGCCATATGGGCGTCGCCGATGGTTTGGCCGATTGCCGGCGACAATGACAACCCCCAGGCAAGGCAGGCCACTGATGATACACCGACGAAGGTAGAAAGGAGGCTGGGAGCAAACGATGCATTCACATTTCTTCTCCGATGGGATTAACTATTCTAAAGGCGGAACTCACAGGGAAACGAGGACAAAATTATGATGATTTCCGGCGCGCCGGACGGCAGAACAATCGAGTGCAAGCTAATCCTTTTCGGGCTCCTTGCTGGCTTAGCGGTGGCCTTGCTTGGGTTCTCGGTCCCGGCGGCTGCGGAGGAAACCCCGACTCTTCGCGCCTCTCAGCTTCTCGGCGTCGGGAGATTGACAGGGCCCAACTACGCGATCATGGAAGAGGTCCATAATGATGGCTTTCTCAACCACTACACCGTGATCGTCAACGGGCGCAGCTATGACGTCGCCGGCAATGCCCTGATGCGCGAGCGGCTCCACGAGCTTTCGGCGTTGCAGACCATGAACCTGATCGAGGGCAGCAGCACGTACACGAAAGCCGTCAGCGGTGCCGCCAAGGGTGTCGTTACCGGCGCCAAGAACCTGGTCACCAGCCCTGTCGATACGGTCACCGGAACGGTCAAGGGCGTCGGCTCCTTTTTCAGCAGTATCGGGCACTCCATGTTCGGTGGGCGCAGCGACCAGGAAGAGGGCGTATTCAAAACGGCTGTAGGCTTCGATGCGGCCAAGCGCCAATTCGCCTACCGGCTCGGTATCGACCCCTACACCAGTTTTCCGCCGGTCAAGGACCGCCTCGAAGAGTTGAGCTGGGCCAGCACGGCCGGCAACCTGACCGTCGGCGGCGCCTTTCAGGCGTTGCCGAGCCCGGCCAAGGGTGCGGTCAGCGGGTCCAAATTGACGACCGGCATGAACAAGCTGCTAGCCGACACGACACCGGCCGACTTGAAGAAGAGAAATCGCGAACGCCTGGCCAAGATGAATGTCCACAATTCGTTGACCGACGCCTTTCTCGAACATCCGAAGTATTCGCCAAGCGTCAAGACCTTGCTCATCGACGCGTTGTCGCGGGTCGGCATCTACAACCGGGACATCTTCATCCAGCGTGCCGTGCTGGTGCAGAGCGAGGATATGGCTTTCCATATGATGCGCTGGGCCCGGATGATCGATGCCTACAACACGAAAATCCAGAAGGCGCAGCGGTTCGTCCGACTCGGTCAGGCACCAATGCTCCAGCGCGCCGACGGCGTCATCGTCGGCCTGTTTCCGTTCGACTACTTGGCGTGGACAGACCAGATCGCCAACCGCCATGCCACCAACATGAAGGACATCCCCAACATCCAGGGGATCACCGGCGGCGAGATCTGGTTCGAGGGCGGCGTCAGTCCGCAAGCCCGAAAGGCCCTCGAGGCGCAGAACTGGGTGGTCAAGGAAAACGTCGGCGTCAGTCTCGGCCTCAACTAGCACCGCGATACGAAAAACCGCGACCAAAGACCGGTCGCGGTTTTCATCGATCTTTCGAACCGAATAGTGCGGTTCGGCCCGTCTGGGTGGTTGCCGAGAATCGAACCGTTTCGACGCGCCCGGTCACAACCGGCGAACTGACGGACCATGGCATCCAGGTGCAAGATGGCGTCAAGCCCGGCGAGTGGATCGTCACCGCCGGCGTCAACTACCTCAGGGAAGGGCAACAGGTCCGGCTCCTGGAGCAATAGACGCATCACCTGAACGAGGGGGCTCCAATGAATTTGGCCGCGATCGCCATCAAGAACCGCGCGGTGACCTATTTCGCCGCGGTGCTCCTGTTTATCGGAGGTGCCGCCAGCTTTTTTCAGTTGGGGCAACTGGAAGACCCGGCCTTTACCGTAAAGACCGCCTCCATCGCCACGACCTACCCTGGTGCCAGTCCAGCAGAAGTGGAGCTTGAGGTTACGGACCGCATCGAGTTGGCACTCCAGGAAATGGCGGAGATCAAGTATATCGAGTCGAACTCGCGGGCCGGCTTGTCGCTTATCAAGGTTGAGATCAAACCGGAATACTGGTCCGACAAATTACCGCAAGTATGGGATCAGTTGCGCCGCAAGATCCGCGACGTCGAGGGCAGCTTGCCGCCTGGGGCCGGACGACCGGATGTCGGCGATGACTTCGGTGACGTATTCGGTTTTCAACTGGCGATCACTGGTGACGGCTTCAGTTACGCCGAAATGGAAGACTATGCCAAACAACTGAAAAAGGAACTCAGCCTGGTCGACGGTGTCGCCCGTATCGATCTGTGGGGAGCCCAGCGCAAAGTCATTTACCTTGATGTCTCGCAAACCCAGCTGGCTCAACTGGGGTTGACCGAGGAGAACGTCAAGAAAACACTGCAAATCCAAAACGCCGTGGTCGACGCCGGCAGCGTCGACCTGACCAGCAAAAGGCTGCGAATCTCACCGACGGGTGCATTTTTGACGCCGACTGACATCGGCAACCTGACGATCCAGCCGAATGTCGTCGGTTCAGGCTTCGTCGACGGAACGCGGCGGCCAGGTGATCCGCATCCGCGATATCGGTACTGTCCGCGAGGGCTACGCCGAACCGCCATTCCAACTGCTGCGCTTCAACGGTCAGCCGGCGATCGGCATTTCCATCGCCAATGCGTCGGGTATCAACATTGTCGACATGGGGCGCGCAGTCGATGCGCGGTTGCAGGAATTGATTGGCAACCTGCCCATCGGTATCGAGGTCAACAAGGTCCACTGGCAGTCGGACATCGTCAGCGAAGCGGTCGACGGCTTCCTGATCAGCTTTGCTGAGGCGGTCGGCATCGTCATCGTCGTGCTGACGATCTTCATGGGCTGGCGCATGAGCATGATCATCGGCTTCGCCCTGGTCTTCACCATCCTCGCCAGTTTCATCCTGATGGCCGTCTTCGGCATCGACTTGCAGCGCATGTCGCTGGGCGCCCTGGTGGTGGCGCTGGGTATGATGGTCGACAATGCGATTGTGGTCGCGGACGGCTACGTGGTGCGAATCCAGCAGGGTATGGACCGCGAAAAGGCGGCTGTCGAGGCGGCCAATCTGCCGGCTTGGCCATTGTTGGGTGCGACCGTCGTCGCCGTCATGGCCTTTTACCCGATCTTCGCCTCGGTCGAAGGTGTGGGTGAGTATTGCCGGACACTTTTTACCGTCATCGCCATATCTCTGTTGGCCAGCTGGATCATCTCTATGACCCTGACACCGATCCAGTGCATGGACATGTTAAAAGGATCCGGCTCCGACGATGGAAAAGACCCATACGACACCAAGTTTTTCAATATCTATAGAGGCATGCTCAGCGGTGCGATCAAGGCTCGCTGGGTGACTGTTGCCGTCATGGCCGGCCTGCTGATCGCCGCCGTCGTCGGCTTCGGGCACGTGCGACAGCTGTTCTTCCCTGATTCCTCGATGACCAAGTTCATGGTCGATTTTTGGACCCCGGAAGGAACCCGCATCGGAAAAGTCTCGGCCAGTCTGGAGCAGGCTGAGAAGCGCCTGCTGGCTGATGAACGGGTCGCCTCCGTTGACGCCTTCGTCGGCTCCGGCCCGCCGCGCTTCTACCTTCCGGTCGAGCCCGAGCAACCTTACGCCTCCTACGGTCAGTTGATCGTCAATGTGCATGACCAGAAGCAGATCAATGGCCTGATCGACGAGCTCCGGCCCTGGTTCAAGGAAACCTATCCCGACGCGTTGCCGGTTCTACGCAAATACGGCGTTGGTCCCAGCAATACCTGGAAGATCGAGGTCCGCATCAGCGGTCCGGCCGAGGCTGATCCATCACTGCTGCGTAAGCTGGCCGGACAGATTACGGCCGTCATCGACGACGAACCACTTGCCGCTTATTCGCGCACCGACTGGCGCCAGCGGGTCCAGAAGGTGGTGCCTCAATACAACCAGGAACGAGCGCGATGGGCTTCCGTGACCCGCGATGATTTGGCCAAGACCACCAAGCGGGCCTTCGACGGCAGTACCATTGGCCTTTACCGGGAAGGTGACGATCTGGTGCCGATCATACTCCGCCACGTCGAGGAGGAACGCCAGAACGTCAGCGGCATGGATGTTCTGCAAATTCAACCGGATCTTTCGACCAATACCGTTCCGATCGCGCAGATCGTCGATGGCATCGTCACAACGTGGGAGGACCCGATCATCTGGCGCCGCGACCGGCGACGGACGATCACAGTCCAGTCGAACCCGATCCCGGGAACCACGGCGCCGACACTGCAAAAGAGTATCGTCGGCAAGGTCGAGGCGATCGAACTGCCGCCGGGTTATACACTTGAATGGGGCGGCGATTTCGAATCGAGCCGCGATGCCACCGCCTCGTTGATACCGGGCATCATTCCGGCGGTGGCGATCATGGCGTTTATCATCGTCATGCTCTTCAATGCCTTCCGTCCACCGTTGGTGATCCTTCTGTTGATTCCCTTCGTCGTCGTCGGCATTTCTGCCGGCCTGTTGGCTTTCGATGTACCGTTCGGATTTATGGCCCTTCTGGGCGCCATGAGCCTGTCAGGCATGATGATCAAGAACGCAATCGTTCTCCTCGATCAGATCAATATCGAACTGGAATCCGGCGAGACCCGATACGAGGCGGTTATCAAATCCGGCCTATCCCGTCTGCGTCCGGTGATGCTCGCCGCCGGGACGACGGTTCTCGGCGTTATACCACTATTGCAGGACGTTTTCTGGATCGGTCTCGCCGTCACCATCATGGCCGGCCTCACCTTCGGGTCGGTCCTGACCATGATCCTTCTTCCGGTGCTCTACGCGATCCTCCTCTATCGACTCAAGTCACCGGGCGGAGCCGTTGCGCCGCAGGCGGCGGAAGCCTAGCCTGCGCAAATCCTCGGCGCGTCGCAGGCGATCAGAACTGCAGCCGCGTCCCGGCGATGAACATGGAGATGTCGTTGTAGTTCGTTGCCGTGGTGTCGTCATAGGAGAAATTGCTGTAGACGGCAAATACGTCAATTCCGGCGGGCAGGACCTGATTGACGCCGATTTCCATAGCATCGCTCTCATCACCTTGTGCCCGCGTGTCTTCGTTCTCGCCGTAAATCACGGTGAAGCTGGTTAGGCCAAGATCGGTCAGGTTCGCTTCATAGCCAACGGCAACATGCCAATGTTCGCCATTGAAACTTTGTGTGGATTTCGAATCCTCGGTCGTCCAGCCAAACGAGGCGTTCAATCCGCTGTCGTGCTTGGCTGCGATAGAGCCGCCGTAAATGGCCTTGATCGTCGTGCTTTCCTCCGCCTGGTGGCGGTAGCCGCCAACGGCGGCAACCTGTACGCTGCTGAATACTCCGGCGAAATTGAGTGCGGCGTCCCAGGTTCCACCATCGATCAGCGAGGCGCTGGCACTGAATCCCGAGAAATTCGGAGTGTCGTATCGCACCCGATCGTCACGACCGCCGTCATACGACGTGCCGGCCGCGCCCAGTGTGACGCCTGTAACGGCGCCGGTCGCGCTATTCGTGAACTGGGTCCCGCACCCATAATCGCAAGTGCCGACATCAAAGTGGACGAGATGACCCAAGTGTTTTTCAAAGGCGTCGTCGGAAGACACAGAACTCTGGCCAATAGACAGGATGCCGAATGCCTTGTGTTTGAAATCGACCTTGGTGTGGCGGATTCCCCAGGTGCTGTCCCCGGAACCGGAGGAGGTGCTGAAAGACTCGTCGCGCGGACCCGTCGAGTCATTAAAATTGGCCCGCGACGCCGGGTTCGAGCCCGGAATATTCATCTCGATGAGGCCACCGACGTCAATACTCTCGGTCAGTTTGCCGGTAATGATCCAGCGCAGGCGTGACGCGGCGGAAGAACCGTCGACATGGAAGAGATGGCTGTTTTCACCGTCGTCCAAGTAGAGCAGCGAACGGATGATCTGACCGCTCATGATAATGCCGTTATCGTTGGCGCCGGCCCAATTTCCAGCCTTGGCGGTTCCGGACGAAACGACGGGGGCGACGGCCAATATGGCCGCGGCGGCGGAAGATTTGAGAGCGAATTTGAACTTCACGGCGGCATTCCCATTCAGGGTGCGACAAGCCTATCGCCAAATACTATGGCGAGGCGTTGGAAGATACATGAATCAATTGACGCCGCCGGCGTTCAGGGAACACCGTTCAATCGGCTCTATATATTGGGCTCTGAAAGCCACTCCTCGGCGTCTCTGTATTTGTCGACGGAAAACCGGCGAATGGGCAAATCTTCAACGATGTTCTGAGGTCTTTGCATATATCTGGACTTTAGTCCTTCAGTTTTATGAGTAGTTTCAGAATGCTAGGAATTGGTGATCCGCCTGGAGGGGAATGGGAATTTTTTGCTTCGAATTCGGTGTT
>Ga0056134_10000083_pt1 | contig 21336 bp, 20 predicted proteins | sample WorMetGr2BELIZE2_FD_71115 | JGI IMG/M metagenome (GOLD analysis project Ga0056134, IMG submission 71115) | Marine gutless worms symbiont microbial communities from Max Planck institute for Marine Microbiology, Germany - Inanidrilus... ...
AGATTCCATCAGGGCCAGCGGGCATAACGCCCCGCACCGACAGGCCGGATACAAAACTGCAATCTGCCTGGCCGTCACAGTGAAATCGGTCCTTGCGTTCCGGGAGGCGTCCATACAAAGGATCATGGCGATTAGGAACCCGTATGGGGCGAACCACTGAATGGGCCTCAGGAAGGGGAAGTCGAGCTTGTGGAGGCCCCAGGCCATGAACAAGATGCCGGTCAGGGCGTATCCGGAGCGCTGTCCGGTCGGTTGCGCCCTCAGGAACGCGACGCCGACCAGGATGAGCAGGATTCCGGAAGTGAAATAGAGGGGAATGGTACGCAACAGGAAATTTGGGTACACCAGCGTCGTATAGGCTGCCCACGCCACCGCCACGGCGGAGATGGCGGCGAAGTGGATTTTCGACACCCGCCGGCCGAGGAATTCGACACCGCCGGCCGCCAGCGCGATCGCGCTCATGACCTGCAAGGATTCGGCGAGGAAAATGGCGGCCGGCAGCCGCGTCGCCAAAAACCAATAGACGGTGGCGTACCGAATGCAGCACATGGCCATGCCGGCGATCCACCAGCTCAGCCCCTTGGGTGCACCCGGCGTGGTGCTGACGTAGATCAGAGCCATCAGCAGCACGCTGGATCCGATGAACGCACTGAAGACGGCGGTAGGGAGCGAGAGCTCCATCATGTCCCTCGGCAGCGACCGATTTCATACGACATTGCTCAGAGGATAACCGCAGGCCGATGCTCAGGGAAGATGTCGTTGTGGAGGATCATCTCGGCCTGATAATCTACTTTTGCGCGAGATTTCTCGCGTGCTTCCTTGCCGCCCATATAGAGGCTGGCGGAGAGTCCAACCTTGATGTCGGAGAAACCGCTGGAGGTTCAGGCGATGTTCTCGGGATTGATGACCGTCACCTTTTGGATCGTCCTTTCGGACACCATGTCGCCGGCGTCTTCGAAGAACTTCTTGTAATGCGGCGTTTCGCGATGAACGTCGAGAGCGGCGGAATCGGTATAGACTTCGTAGAAGAAGAAGGTATCCGGATCGTCTTCGGCCCGTGACACGTGGAACAAGTGGCAATCCTGTTCGTCGCGTACGGCCGCCGTGGCGTTTTTCAGGATATGCGGCTCGAACGCATCGCCCATGCCGGGCTTCAGCTTGATGGTGACGATGATGGCGAAACGGTTCACTTCTTCCTCCCTGGAAATGCGTTTATTCCGGGCGACGTTGTAACCGTAATTGCCGAGCTAATGAAGACCCCTTAAGGTTTTCACCGCTGATGGCGGGGGAGGAGACATGGCCAGGCTGGAGCCGATCGTGCGCACCGCGGACATCTGCGACAATCATCGCGAGGATGCCCGCATTTGCGAACTGGGTTTTTTCGATTTTGCCGGTCGCAGACATTTCCACGGTACCGTGGTCACGTTCGCAACATATGAAGACAACAAAGGTCTGCACGACATCCTGGCTGAGGGCGGCGAAGGCAGGGTCCTCGTCGTAGACGGCCGCGGTTCGCGGCGCCGGGCGCTCTGCGGTGGCAACATCGGGGCCGAAGCCCATCGTCATGGCTGGGAGGGCATCGTGTTCAATGGATGCATCCGCGACAGCCATGAATTCGCCGACCTCGATTTCGGCGTCAAGGCCATCGGAACGACAGCGATGCCGCCAAGACAGGACGGAATTGGACGGGAGGGTCAAACGCTGACCTTCGGCGGGATCTCGATCCGGCCCGGTGACTATCTTTATGCCGATCAAGACGCTGTCATCATTCTCGACGGGCCCGACCACTGATGAGTCGTTTCGGATACCGCGACAAAGGGGATTTCCAGGCCTTGCACGAAATCGTGGCGGCGGCCGAAGCCAACCTTCCGATCGAGGTCTGGGACTATCTGATCGGTGGTGCGGACACGGAGACGACCGTGAAGCGCAACCGTCGGGCCCTCGACTCGGTTGCCTTCAGACCGCGGGTCTTGAACGATGTCGAGGATATCGACCTTTCGGGCGAGCTGTTCGGGCACCGTTTGCGGCTCCCCGTCTTCCTGGCGCCCATCGGATCGATGCAAGATTTCATACCCGAGGGCGCCGAGGCCTCGGCCCGGGCGGCAGAACGCTTTGGTACGATGATGATGTTGAGTTCCTCCTCGTCCCCGGGGTTGGAAGCGGTGGCCGCAGCGACCCCGGACCATCCGAAGATCTTTCAGATCTACGTCCGCGGCGACGAGGCTTTTGTGAACGACCATATCAGGCGGGCCATCGACGCGGGCTATAAGGCGTTCTGTTTCACCGTCGATCTCGACTACTACGGCAGGCGGGAACGCGATCTCGCCAAGCGGCACAAGACAACAGCGCGGTCGACGGCCAAGGACGAGCACTACCAGTCGCGCTTCAGTTGGGATGATCTGAAACGCTACCGCGAGCGCTACGACATCCCCATGATCCTCAAGGGGATCGCCACCGCAGAAGACGCCGCTCTGGCCTGCGAACACGGAATCGATGCCGTCTACGTTTCCAATCACGGCGGTCGGCAGCTGGATCACGGACGTGGCAGTCTCGACGTCTTGCCGGAAGTGGTCGATGCCGTTGGCGGGCGGGCGCGGGTCTTGATGGACGGTGGCATTTACCGCGGCACCGACGTCATCAAGGCGATCGCGCCGGCGCCCCAGCCGTGCAGGCGTCCGATACCGACCGCGTCGGCGCGGCGGGGGCGGACGGTATCGTCCGCACCCTCGAACTGCTGGAGACGGAAATCCGTATCGGTCTCGGTCTTCTCGGGGTGCGATCTTTCTCGGAACTGACGGTGGACCATCTCTGCCCGGAGGAGCCGGTCGGTCCGTCGGATGTGTTCAGCGCCTTCCCGCTGCTGTTCGAGGACTATTGATCAACCGCCGCCTTCATTGCCCCTTCGATGAACGAGTAGATGCGCGTGAAGTCCGATCCCGGCAGCGTGGTGTCGCAGTCGTTCCAGGTCTCTGAAACCACCGACCCGACGCGGTCGGGTGTGCCGGCGGCTTTCGCGTTCTCCAGGTAGAGCCGAACGTCCTTCGCCAGCAAGGCCGTCTTGAATCCGGCATCGAAAGTGCCGGGAAGGATGCGGTTCGGGAACTTGTCCAGGGTCGCCGAGTTCTGCCCCGTCGAGACATTGACCACATCGAGCAGCGTCTTCATGTCGAGCCCCTGGGAGAGCCCGAAGAGTACGGCTTCGGAGGTCGCGGCCATGGCGGTCGCCGACAGGAAGTTATTGAGGACCTTCAGCGCTTGGCCCTGGCCCGGCGTGTCGCCGACGTGGAATCGGTTCTTCGAGAACGCGCCGAGGATCTCACGGTGGCGTTCGAATTCGCCGAGCGGACCGGCGCACATGACGGTGATGGTGCCGGCCTTGGCCCCTGCCGCGCCACCGCTGACCGGCGCGTCCACATAAATGATGCCGTTCTCACCGAGAACGCGGTCGATCTCACGTGCCGCCGGTGGTCCGATCGTCGACAGGTCGAAGACGACCGTCGGTCTCCGCTCCTGGCACTGAATCAACGCGCGGGCCGCTTCCAGGCAATAGGTGCCGTCGGGCAGGGACAGGAACAAGGTGTCGCATCGTCGGACCAGGTCCTCGAAGGATTCCGCAGCCACCGAACCGGCCGGCGCCCGGTCCGCCGTCCCCGCCTTATCGTAAACCACCGGGGATAGACCGGCCGCGGCGATGTTGCCGGCCATCGGCCCGCCCATCTGGCCGAGGCCGGCAAATCCGATCGCATCGGGCCCGTTCATGGGTTCGCGTCCATGTTCGAAACATCGATGCCTCGGTCGGCGTAGACCTCACGGTCCAGGCGGAAGGCTTCGATGCCGGCGGGGGTCCCGCAATAGACGGCGATCTGAATGAGGATTTCCCGGAGTTTCTCGAGGCTGACGCCGTTGGTGATGGCACCGCGAAAATACAGCTTGAACGCATAAGGGCGGTTCGACCCGGCCAGCATTCCCAGGTTGAGAAGGCTTCTTTGCTGTTTCGTCAAAACACCTCTTCCCCAGGTTCCGCCCCAGCAATACTCGGTGACCAGGTCCTGGAAATCGCGGTTGAAATCGTCCGCCTTGTTGAGGGCGGCGTCCACGTAACCCTCTCCCAGTACCTCTTTGCGGCATTTCAACCCTTTTTCGAACTGTTCGCGCGCCATGTTTGTCTCGCTTCCTCGTAATTTGCCGACCGTTCCTAAATCGTTCAACTGATTGAATTTCGCGGTCCGGCTTCCCAATTGACATCCTTATTCGGTGACTCTACCGTCGACTCAACAATAAAGACAAAGACCCAAACAGGGAGGGGTCCGTGGATACGATCCTAGAGATCGAAGACTTGCAGACGCACTTCTTCACGTCTGCCGGCATCGTCAAAGCCGTCGACGGTGTTTCCTACAACGTCGCCAAGGGCGAAACGGTCGCCGTCGTCGGCGAGTCCGGTTGCGGCAAGTCCGTCACCGCCATGTCGATCCTCCGTTTGATCCCCTGGCCGCCGGGTAAGATTATCGGCGGCCAGATTCGCTTCGACGGCCAGGATTTGTTGAGCCTGTCGGACAAGGAGATCCGGGATATCCGCGGCCGCGATATCGGCATGATCTTCCAGGAGCCGATGACGTCGCTCAACCCGGTGCTGACCATCGGCCTTCAGTTGACCGAAACCATGATCACCCACATGGACATCTCGGAGGCGGACGCCCGCAAGCGCGCCGTCGAGCTCCTCGGCATGGTTGGTATCTCGGAGCCGGAACGCCGGTTGGAACAATACCCGCATCATCTTTCCGGCGGCATGCGCCAGCGCGTGATGATCGCCATGGCGCTCAGTTGCGAGCCGAAGCTGATCATTGCGGATGAGCCGACGACGGCCCTCGACGTCACCATCCAGGCGCAGATCCTCGAATTGATGAAGGACCTGACCCGCAAACTGCACGTCGCGATGATCATCATCACCCATAATTTAGGCGTCGTCGCGCGTTACTCCGATCACGTCAACGTCATGTACGCCGGCAAGGTCATCGAAAAGGGCAGCGCCCGGGACATCTATTACAATCCGCGCCATCCCTACACCCTGGCCCTGCTCAAATCCGTGCCGCGCATGGACCAGCCGCGCCAGGAAAAGCTTGACCCGGTCGAGGGTCAGCCGCCGGACCTGTCCATGCTCGACGCCGGGTGTTCCTTCCGGCCGCGCTGCCGCTTCGCGACGGAACGGTGCGCCAATGAATTCCCGCCGCTGGAACAGGTTGGGGAAGAGCATTTCACGGCCTGTTGGGAAAAAGACAATCTCGAGAAGGCGGCATCATGAACAACGTTTCCGAGATCGACGTTCGCGACGATTCCAAGTTCCGGGGGCAACCGACGAACGAGGTTCTGATCGACGTCAAGGACCTGAAAATGCACTTCCCGGTGACGGAAGGCATGTTCATTCACCGTGTCGTCGCCACGGTGAAGGCGGTCAACGGTGTCAGTTTCCAGATCAAGAAGGGAGAGACCCTCGGACTGGTCGGAGAATCGGGTTGCGGCAAGACCACCGCCGGGCGCTGCATCCTCCAGCTCGAGGAGCCGACGGCTGGTGAAATCCTCTACGGCGGGACCGACCTGACCAAGCTCGAACGTAAGGACCTGATCGACTTCCGCAAGAAGATCCAGGTCATCTTCCAGGACCCCTACAGCTCGCTCAATCCGCGCATGAAGATCGGTGAGATTATCGCCGAACCGATGCGGGTGCACGGCATCATAACCGACGAGCAGCAACGCCAGGACCGGGTCAGCGAACTCCTGACCGTGTGCGGCCTGAAAGCCAATTTCGCCGATCGCTATCCCCACGAAATGTCGGGCGGCCAGCGCCAACGCGTCGGCATCGCCCGGGCCCTCGCCATGAACCCGGAATTCATCATTTGCGACGAGGCGGTCTCGGCACTCGACGTGTCGATCCAGGCCCAGGTCATCAATCTCTTGGAGGACCTGCGCGACCAGTTCGGCCTGACCTATCTGTTCATTTCCCACGACCTCAGCGTCGTGCGGCATATCTGCCACCGGGTCGCCGTCATGTACCTCGGCAACATGGTCGAACTGGCCGATTGCGACGAGCTCTATGACAACCCGCAACACCCCTACTCACAGGCACTCCTGGAAGCGGTTCCGATTCCGGATCCAGACCTTGAGAACGGCCGCGAACACAAGGTGGTGAAAGGCGAAATCCCAAGCCCGATCAATCCGCCGAGCGGATGTGTTTTCCATCCGCGATGCCCTATGGCGGTCGACGGGTGCAGCCAGAACATCCCTGAGTTCAGGGAAGTAAAGCCAGGCCACTGGGTGGCCTGCACAGAGGTGTGACCGCGCGGGAGGCGCGGCACATGTATCGGGGGCTGGGAGGCCCCGTAACAGGGCCCGTAACAGGGAAGGAGAACCCAGATGACTAACGTCCAAACGAGACTGGCGGTGTCGTTGGCGGTCGGTGCCGGCCTGGCTCTTGGCTCCGTCGGTATCGCCTCGGCAATGGAAAAGCCAAAATCGGGAGGTGTCCTTAATTTCGTCGTCGGATCCAAGATTCCGTCCTACGACGGCCACAAGGAAACCACCTTCGGCATGATCCATCCGATCCGGCCGTTCTACAGTCTGCTGATCCGCGTCAACCCGAACAATCCGTCGTCACCGACGGACTTCGTTTGCGATCTTTGCGAGGGCGATGTTCCGAAGCCGACCGAGGGTGGCACCAAGTACACCTTCAAGATCAGGAGCGGCGTCAAGTTCCATGACGGCACGCCGCTGACCTCGGCCGATATCAAGGCGACCTACGACAAGATCATCTTCCCGCCGGAAGGCATTCCGAGCGCCAGGAAGGCGTTCTTCAAAGCGGTCGAGTCGGTAACGGCGCCGGACGCCAACACGGTCGTGTTCAAGCTGGCATTCCCGACCGGAAGCTTCATCCCGGCCCTGGCGACGCCGTTCAACTTCGTTTATTCGAAGCGCGACCTGGATACCCACGGCCACACATGGCACACCAAGAACATCAACGGCACCGGTCCGTTCAAGTTCGTTCAGGAACAGAAGGGCGCCTTCGTCGAGGGCGTGAAGAACGCCGACTACCACTTCAAGGGCCAGCCCTACCTCGACGGCTTCAAGGCCATCTCGGCGCCGAAGCTGGCAGTTCGCGTGCAGGCCATCCGCGGCGACCGTGCGGCCATCGAGTTCCGCGGCTTCCCGCCAAAACACCGCGACGACCTCGTCAAGGCGCTGGGCGACAAGATCAAGGTCCAGGAAAGCGACTGGAACTGCGTCCTTCTCGCGACGCCGAACCAGAAGCGCAAACCCTTTGACGACGCCCGCGTCCGTCAGGCCCTGACCCTCGGTATGGACCGTTGGGCCGGATCCAAGTACCTGTCGCGCATCGCCATCGTGAAAACGGTGGGCGGCGTCGTCTTCCCGAACCACCCGCTGGCCGCGACCGAAGAGGAACTGGTCCAGCTCAAGGGGTACGGCAAGGACACCGCAGCCAACCAGGCGGAAGCCAAGAAGCTGCTCGCCGAAGCCGGTGTCAGCGGCCTCAACGTCGACTTCAACAACCGCGGCGTCGACCAGCCTTACAAGGTCGTCGGCACCTGGTTGATCGACGAGTGGAAGAAGATCGGCATCCAGACCAAGCAGCGCGTGCAGCCGTCGCCGCAGTTCTATGCGACGCTGCGCAAGAAGAAGGACTTCGATGTCTCCATCGACTTCAACTGCCAATCGGTCATCAACCCGATCGCCGACATCACCAAGTTCCTCGGTTCGGCCGGCAACAACTACGGCCAATATGAGGACCAGGAACTCGAGGACATCTACACCAAGATCCTAAAGTCCGGTAGTGAAGCGGAACAACGCACGCTGATCCGTCAATACGAGACCCGCGCGCTCAGCGATCAGGCCCACCTGATGATTACGCTCTGGTGGTACAAAATCAATCCGCACCGGTCCTACGTGAAGGGCTGGAGCATCGCACCGAGCCACTACCTGAACCAGTCTCTCGACAACGTGTGGCTGGACAAGAGCTGATTTAGGATCGACCGGAAATACCGGAGTTCGCCCGCCGCCTCGCGCGGCGGGCGTAAGCCGGTCTTCCGGGCGACCGGTTTATCAAAATATCGAAATATATCCTCAAGCGACTGGTCCTGATGATCCCGACCCTCTTCGGGGCGGCGATCCTGGTGTTCTTCCTGCTGCGCGCCATACCGGGCGACGTCTGCGAGATCCGGCTTGCCGGAACCGGCCTCTACGCCGACCCGGCTGAAATCGCGCTTTGCCAAAAGAACCTGGGGTTGGATCAGCCGCTGATCGTTCAGTTCTTCGATTTCATCTTCGGTTATTTCAAGGGCGATCTGGGCATTTCCATGTGGTCGGGCGCGCCGGTCCTTGAGGAGATCGGCCTGCGTTTCGAGCTTTCCCTGCAGGTTGCCATCATGGCCACCTTCGTCGCCGTCATCATCGCCATTCCCTTCGGTATCATCTCGGCGGTAAAGCAGGACACATGGATCGACTACGTGGTTCGCGCCTTTTCCATTGCCGGCATCGCCATGCCGTCCTTCTGGCTCGGTATCCTGATCATCCTTGGGCTTCTGGTGGTCACCCAGGAGGTGTTCGGTACACCCTGGATGCCGCCCATCGACTACGTGCCCATATGGGAAGACCCCATACGCAACATGTCCCAGCTCATCTGGCCGGCGGTCGCCACGGGATACCGGTATTCGGCGGTGGCCACCCGCATGACGCGCTCGGCATTGCTTGAGGTCCTGCGCGAGGACTACGTTCGCACGGCGCGCGCTAAGGGGCTGGTCGAGAAGATCATCATCAACCGGCACGCGCTGAAGAACTCGTTGCTGCCGGTGGTCACCATCATCGCCATCGAGTTCGCCTTCCTGATGGGCGGTTTGGTGGTTACGGAACAGGTCTTCAACCTGAACGGCCTCGGCAAGCTGTTCGTCGAGTCGGTCGGCAGTCAAGACTTCAACCTGACCCAGCAACTGGTCATGCTGGTCGTCCTGATCTTCGTCCTGACCAACCTTTTCGTCGATGTCCTCTATGCCTGGCTCGATCCCAGGATTCGATACAGTTAAGGATCAGTGCCATGACAACCGTCTCCGAAATCCAGGTCGAAGCCGAAATCGAGGAACTTTCCGACAAGAAATCCTGGCACGAAGTCTTCGTAACGCTTCTCAAGAAACAACCGCTCGCCGCCTTTGGCGGTGCCATCGTCGTCGCCATGATCCTGATGGCGGTGTTCGCCGAGTTGCTGACCAGTGTCGACCCGGAGGTCAACAACCTGGCCTATATGCTGGAGCCGCCCGGCGACGAGTTCTTCCTGGGTACCGACCAGTTCGGCCGCGACCTGCTGACCCGCATCATCTATGGCGCCCGCACGGCGCTGTTCGTCGGCTTCACCTGTGCCCTTCTCGGCTCGACCGTCGGCCTCATCCTCGGTGTCGCCAGCGCCTATTTCGGCGGTATGTTCGACCTCGTCGTGCAGCGCATCGTCGACGTCATCATGGCCTTCCCGCTGATCATCCTGGCCCTCGCCGTTGTCGCCACGTTGGGTCCGGGTACGGAGAACGTGATCATCGCCATCACCATACCCTTCATCCCGCAATGCGCCCGCGTGGTGCGGTCGAATGCCTTGGCCATCCGCGAGATTCCCTATGTCGATGCCGCCCGGGCGCTTGGCTTCAGCGATGTCCGGATCATCCTCCGCCATATGGCGCCCAACGTCATGGCGCCCTATCTGATCATGCTGACCTCGTTCCTCGGTCAGGCGATCCTCCTGGAGGCTTCACTCAGCTATCTCGGCATGGGGGTGCAGGAGCCGACGCCGGCCTGGGGCCTGATGCTGCAAGGCGGCGCCGAGGAGTTCGCCGAGAGCGCGCCGTGGGTTGCCATCTGGCCCGGCGTCGCCATCAGCCTTGCCGTGTTCGGTTTCAACCTGTTTGGGGACGGCGTCCGCGACACCCTCGATCCGAGGCTGCGCTCCCGTTAAATCGGAGACCGCCGGCGAAGCGGTGCCGAATCGATGAGCGAAACCAAACGCGTCGCCCTCATGGGCTTCATGCTGGAAAGCAATGCCTTCGCGCCGGTTTCCGATGAGGACGCCTTCCGCTCGCTCTGCTATATGGCCGGCGACGAGATCCTCGCCGACATGGCGCGGCCGAACCCGAGCCTGCCGGCTGAGATCTCCGCCTTCATGGACGAAATGAACCGCGCCGGTCTGGATTGGGAGCCGGTGCCGATCCTGGTCACGGCGGCCGAACCGGGCGGACCCATCGATCACGCCTTTTTCCTGAGCACGTTGGATGAGATGAAACGGCGCCTCGAAGCGGCGATGCCGCTGGATGGCGTCTTCTTCGCCGCCCATGGGGCCATGGTCTCGACCGGGAGTTTCGACCCGGACGGCGAGGCCCTCGAAATGGTCAGGTCCGTCATCGGCGACAAAACGCCCTTGATCGCCACCCTCGATCTCCATGCCAATGTCTCGGAGCGCATGGTCGCGGAGACGGATGTCCTGGTCTCTTATCTCACCAACCCGCACGTCGATCAGGCCGAGCGCGCATCGGAAGCGGCCCGCCTGATGGTCGAGATGTGGGGCGGCATGGTGCCGAAGCCGGTCTTCATCCGCCTGCCCCTGGTCGCCCCCTCGGTGTCGCTGTTGACGGCCGAAGGCCCCTACGCCGACATGATCGATCTCGGGCAAAGCCGAATCACAGAGGTCATCGCCAACGTTTCGGTGGTCGCCGGTTTCGTGTTCAGCGACACGCCCATGAACGGTATCGCCGTCATCGTCACCGGGCGCAACGACGATCGTGCGGCCCGCGAACTCTGCGCGGAGATTGCCGACTTCGGCTGGCAAATCCGAGACCGCTTCCGCCGCGACCTGACCAGTCTCGGCGATGCCGTCTCCATGATGGTCGAAGCCGGCGGCGATCCGTCGTTGCCGCCGCGCATTTTCGCCGACGTCGCCGACAACCCGGGCGGCGGTGGACGCGGCAACACGGTCTATGTCCTGAAAGCCCTCCTCGAGGCGGGCGCCGATGGCGTCTTTTTCGGTAATTTCATCGACCCGGCGCTGGCGACCCGGGCCCACCAGGCCGGCGTCGGTGCCACCTTCCAAGCATCTTTCAATTCCGAAACGGTGAGCGAGTATTCCCAGGCCTTCGATTGGGAGGTCGAGGTCCTGGCTCTTTCGGACGGCGATTGTATCGGCAGCCGGGGCAGCATCTGGGACGGCCGCGCCATCAGCCTCGGAACCTCGGCGCTGCTCCAGGTCGGCGGCGTCAAACTGATCGTCGCCAGCCTGCGCAAACAATGCGCCTCGCCGTCCTTCTTCGAGCTCTTCGGCCTCGACGTCGCCGACGCCCGGTCTGTCGTCGTCAAGTCGCGGGGCCACTTCCGGGCCGGTTTTGCGCCCTATTTCGGCCCCGAAGAGACCTACGAGATCGATGTCCCCGGCCTGACCTCGCCGGTGTTGTCGAACTTCGATTTCAAGAACCTGCCGCGCCCGGTCGCCATCCTCGACGACGACGCCCGCTGGGACGGGCCGGGGTGGTAACTACGTCCCGAAATAAAGCCCGCCGTTCACATGCAGAGTCTGGCCGGTGACGTAGGCCGCTTCCGGCAGGCATAGGTAGTGGATCATGGCGGCGACTTCGTCCGGATCGCCTTTGCGGTCGATGGGCGGGCGGGTGCTCATGGGCGGCACCGGGCCGGCCGACATCGGGCGTTGGGTGTCGATGACGCCGGGCGACACCACATTGCAGGTGATACCCTTGGAGGCAAACTCGGTGGCCAATCCGCGGATCAGGCCGACCAGGCCGGCCTTGGCGGCCAGCAGATGGACGCGGCTGGCGGTGCCGACGTAGGGCGCGACGCCGCCGAGCGCGATGATGCGCCCGCCGCCGCGCCGGGTCATCAGCGGAATGCAGGCCTTGGCCAGCAGGAAGGCGCCGTCGAGCGGCACGGCCAGCACCCGGTGCCATTCGTCGAGCGACATCTCCAACGTCGGCACCTGGCCGCGCACCGAGGCGTTGCTGACCACGATGTCGACGCCGCCGAAAGCGGTCTCGGCCATTTGGATCATGCGCGCCACGGCGCCCGGGTCGGTAACGTCGGCGATATGCGCCATGGCGCGGCCGCCGGATTCGGATATCTCGTGGGCAACGGCGTCCGCCGCTTCCGCGTCCTGGACCGCATTGACGACGACGGCGGCACCGTCGTCGGCCAGCCTGAGCGCCGTGGCACGGCCGATGTTGCGCGCCGCTCCGGTGATGATGGCGACCTTTCCGCTCAAGCTTCCTTCGCTCATGTCCGTTCCTCCTTTGTTGTTGTTATTGGCCTTCGAATTCCGGTTTGCGTTTGTTGACGAAAGCGTCGACGCCCTCGGCGAAGTCTGGACCGAGCGTGCAGGCGACGAAGGCCTCGGTTTCGGCCTCCAATTGGGCATTTAGGCCACGGGCGTGGGAAGTGTTGAGGAGATGCTTGGCCCGGGCATGAGCGGCGGTCGGGCCGGTCGCCAACCGGCGGGCCAGATTCTCCGTTTCCGACTCGAGCTCGTCCGCTTCGACCACCCGGTTGATGAGGCCCCAGCGCTCCGCCGTCGCCGCATCGAAACGATCGCCTAGCAGCGCGATCTCGAAGGAGCGCTTGAGCCCGACCGTGCGCGGTAGGTGGTAGGTCGACCCGCCGTCCGGGCTGACGCCGAGATGACAATAGGCGAGCGTGAAGACGCTATCGTATGAGGCCAGCACCATGTCGCAGGCCATCATGACGCTGGCCCCGGCCCCGGCGACGGCGCCCGCGACGCTGGCCAGGATCGGCTGTGGCATGGACCGCATGTTATGGATGACGTGATGGACGTCGTCGAGGAGCGTCTGGAATTCGGCCTTCAGTTCGGCCTCGTCGAGACCGGCGTCGAGCCGTTCCTTGAAGTGTTTGATGTCGCCGCCGGCCATGAAATGGCCGCCGGCACCCTGCAGGACGACGGCGCGCACCGAGGTGTCATGCAAGAGGGCGTCGGTGATGACGATCAGCGCATCGATGACGTCGCGATTGATGGCGTTCAGCGCGTCGGGGCGGTTGAAGGTGATCCAGCAGACGTTGTTGCGGTTGAAGACGACGACGGACGGATTGGGCGAACGAATGGCGGCCATGGCGGACTTCCGGTTGGTGGGATGTTAAAAACCCTACCGTAACCGATCAGGCCGCAGGTGCAACCGCCCGGGTGTCGGCCCGGGCGGCATCACGAAAGGTCTCGCTTCAGCTGCCGATCCGCGAGTTCCAATAGTCGATGTTGAGGTCGCGGATCAGTTCGTCGTGGCGGAACTCCAGGCAGCGGCGCAGGCCGCCGTAGGAACGCGAGAAGGAGCCACCCTTGCAGCGGCCGTACTCGGCCTGCGCCCGGGGCAGGGCGGACGTCGCCGGGACGCCGTCCGGAAACTCGTCGCCGATGCTCTGTTCCCAGGCCTGATCGAGGAGTTCGCCGTCGATGGGTCCGTTCTGCGGCAGGCTGTTCATGACCCGCGCCAGGACCCGGGCCGAAGCCGCCTCGGGGCGCTTGTCGACAATATCGGAGCCCTGTTTGCGCAGCGACTGCGTGGCGTAGGCGATCTCCTTTTCGGTCAGCGGATTGGGGTCGCCCGGCGTTGGCACCGGCAGCATGGAGGCCTGTTCGCCGACCTGGATGGTTGCCTCGAGGCTGCCCAGGCGCCGGAGCTGGCGCTCCTCGATGATGGCGGCGATGGACATGAAGCCGCGCGTCTCGGCGAAGGTCACGTGCTCGGTAGCCGGCAGGTTGCGGATCTTGCCGGACGCCGTCTTCACCGTCAACGTGAAGTCCTTGGCGTGGGCCGGAAGATATTGGGTGCCGGCCTGCGGTGCCGGCCGGTCGCGCTGCAGGCAGTAGGTGCTGAGGTCGGCGCGGCAGAACTCGCCGTCACAGGTAAAGGGAACACCGGTCTCCGTCGCCAATACCGCCAGGATCTGCGGCGCGGCGTGCGACTGGCCGGGGATCAGGAACAGGCCGACGAGCGCGGCCAACAGGGTCGTGGACAACAATCGACAGCTCATAGAGCCCTCCGTCAAACGTCAAGGATCCGAGCCGGTTGCGTTCCGGATTTTGGTTTTGCCCGTGACCATTGTCCCCGGAATGCGAATCGGTTGCAATAGGACGGGTGTCCGGAGAGAGGAAGGACCGGCAATTCACGGTGTTTTTGCTGTCGCAAGCGGCCGGGTCCGACTATAGAGGGTGGTGTCCATGACACCGCCCGATCGTCCGCCGCTACGCGTCCTCGTTGTCGTCCTCGCCCTGTTCCTGGCCCCGGCCGGTCCGGCGCGGGCCGACGGCCCGTCCCTCGGCGATCTGGCGGCGACGCTCAACATCGACCCCGGCGGCATCTCCGTCTCCGGCATTTCGTCCGGCGCCTACATGGCGCAACAGTTCCACGTCATCCACGCGCGCCACGTGATCGGTGCCGGCCTGCTCGCCGGCGGGCCCTACAACTGCGCCGGCGGCGACTACTACCTGTCCCTGTTCTATCCGGGCAACCTCTACGCGGCGCTCCATGTCTGTTCGGACACCAGCCTGCAGGGCATCTTCACCGGACCGCCCGACGTCGCCCGTTCGCTCGCCTCGACCCGGAGGGAGGCCGCCGCCGGGACCATCGACGATCCCACCAACCTGAAGACCGACAAGGTCTGGCTGTTTTCCGGCGGCAACGACGAGACGATCCCAGGCGCCGTGGTCGACAGCGTCAAAGATTATTACCAAACCTTCCTCGACGCGGACGCCGTCGCCCTCGTCCGGAACGCCGAGGCGGGCCACGCCATGATCACCGAGGACTTCGGCAATGCCTGCGACGCTGAAGGGGAGCCCTACATCAACGACTGCGACTTCGATGCGGCTGAGGCCCTGCTCGGGCACATCTACGGTCCCGCCGCCCTCGAACCGATGGCCGGACGGGACGATCTCAAGCCGGTCACCGCCTTCGACCAGACCCAGTTTTTCGACGAGACCCACGCCAGCACCAGCCTGCACGCAAGGGGCTACGTCTACGTGCCGGAACGCTGCGAGAGCGGCGGCCGCTGCCGCCTTCACGTGGCGTTTCACGGCTGCCGCCAGGACCAGGACGCCATCGGCGACGGCTTTTATGGCCATGCCGGGTACAACGCGGTCGCCGAAACCAACGACATCGTCGTCCTCTATCCGCAGACGAAGGTCTGGTCCGAAAACGTCTTCACCGACTACGCGAGAAATCCGCGGGCCTGCTGGGACTGGTGGGGCTACAGCGGCGCCGATTTCCACCGCCGCTCCGGCAAGCAGGTGCGGGCCGTCGCCGGAATGATCAATGTGTTGGTTGGCGAGGAATTGCTGGGTTTGGAGTGAGCGGGCGGACGTCCGTCATTTACCGAAGAGAAGACATCGACGCCGGTGTAGCAAAAGGACTGGTTGATCCCAGAAGGCGCTAACGTTCATTTTCGCGTCGAATGTCCGCAATCGGATCGAAAAGCGGGCGCTAGAGGTTCATCGCCCGATGGACCGCGGATGTCCCAAGGTGGTTATTCCAAAACTGGCAATGTGAAGTAGAACGTGCTGCCCACACCCACTTCGGAAGTGTAGCCGACAATGCCGCCGTGGTATTCGACAATCGCCTTGGCGATGCTGAGGCCAAGACCGGTACCACCAATCTGCCGGGCGTCGGTCGAATCCAGCTGGGTGAACTTCTCGAAAATAGAGCTTCGAAATTCTTCCGGAATACCAGAGCCGTTATCCTTGACGGAAATTCGGATGTCCTTTTCATGACGGGTGACCGACAACTCGACCTGCTCTCCAGCCGGCGAAAACTTCGCAGCATTAGACATCAAGTTAGAAAGGGCCTGCATCAAACGCCCCTTGTCCCCGTCCACCATTGCCCCTTCTTCCATGTCAGATTTAACGAAATTGACACCGTATTTTTCGCCGTAGCCTCTATTGGCCTCGATGGCTTCCTCAATAAGAGATGCCACTTCCATCGGTTTCATTTGGAAGTTCATTTTATTGGCTTCAAACTTTTCTATATCCAAAATGTCGTTGATCAGTGCCACCAGCCGTTCACTGTTGGTGCTGGCGACGTCCAGCATGGACTGGAATTCATCCGGAAGTTGGCCGCTCACTCCCGATTTGATGAGACTGAGGGATCCCTTGATAGAAGTCAGCGGCGTACGAAGCTCATGGCTAACGGTAGAGAGGAACTCGCGCTTTACTTTCTCAGACCGCTTCTTTTCGATAGCGATGCTGGCGAGACTGCCCATCTCCTGCATAATTTCCAACTCTTCCTGGGTTGGCTCCCGAGACTCCTGATAGTACATGGCAAAGGTGCCGAGCACCTTGGCGTCAGAGGAGAGAATTGGCTGTGACCAGCACGCCTTCAGGTCGGCCTTGGCAGCAAGGCTTTGGTAATCGACCCAGTAAGGGTGTGTCTTGATGTCCTTGACGATGACCGCCTGACCCGTCTCAGCGGCTGTGCCACAGGATCCCAAACCGTAACCGATTTCCAAGCCATGGATGGCCTCGTTGTAGAAGTCGGGCAGGCTCGGCGCGGCTCCGTGCAGAAGATGTTTGCCGCCTTTGTCCAAAAGCAGCACTGAACCGAGCATGCTCGGCGAAATCTCCTCGGCGGTGACGATCAACTGCGTCAGCACCTCCTCCAAGGAACCATTCGTAGCCAACAGTTCAAGCGCCTGGTTCTTGCCTCGTTGGAGGGTTTCCGACCGTTTACGCTGGGCAACTTCCGCAACTAAGGATTCATTCGTTTCCTGTAGTCTTATTGTCCGGTCTTCTACAAGATCCGAGAGGTTCTGAACTCTGGGAATCCAACGGATCAATCCGATAGCAAGGAAGAAAAACCCACCCAGAAACCCGACGAATTTCTCGAGAAAAGCCTCCACCTCTGTATCGCCGATAATGACGAATTTGTTAAGGCTGTCGAAATTGTCCGAGATGTCGAGAACGCTTCCAAACAGCAAGAGACCGAACCCCCCGACAATGAAACGCCAGCCCTGTCGGGACTGTTTGAACTGGCCACGTCCCGCATTCCAAAGAAACAGGACAATCCCTAGCAGAACTAAGGCCCGAATGACTTCGAGAATGATGTCGGTCACGGTTCTGTAATACCTGCTTCAGATTCCAAGTGCCTTGCAATCGTAATCATAAAACCAATCGCGCCGAAGATATTCAGATCAATTCGGGAGTTAAATTAGGTATTGAGAATAGGTTTACCGTGATCTGGTCAAAAAGATAATCCCGCCTGGCTTCGTATCGGTTTCTTTGGGTTTCCCGTACAACCAATTTGGGGAAATTCTTGGAGCTTTAAATCCGGCTCCCATTGTTCGCTTGCGGCAAAAATTTCGGCGTCGGCGATATTTCTGAATTGTCAGGGAACGGATCTCACAGCAGACGTCTGCTCTTATGGGGCAAAATGTCAACTTCGGGGGGGCACGGTCATCACGCTCGCTGGTCGCCGATGTCCGCTGCCCGGACTCACCGCCCGCCAGGCCCTGCAACGCCGGGTCTTACCCCAACCCTACTCCGCCGCTTTCGGGATCACCGTCTTGACGATGGAGCCGTCGAGGGCCTCGTAGTCGAAATAGCCGATGAGCTCGTAGAGCTCGGCCCGAGTCTGCATGCGGTCTTCCAGGGCCTGGGTACCGTCGGCCTCCTGGATATGGGCATAGAGCTGTTCCATGGCCTTGGCGGCGACGCGCAGTTGGGAGACCGGCCAGATGACGATCTTGTAGCCCATGGCCTCGAACTGGGCGCCCGTGTAATGGGGCGTGCGGCCGAACTCGGTCATGTTGGCCAAGGCCGGCGCCCCGACGCCGGATGCGAAGGCGCGGAAGTCGTCCTCCGTCGCCAGTCCGTCGGCGAAGACGGCGTCGGCGCCGGCCTCGACATAACGCCTGGCCCGCGCGACGGCGCCCTCGATACCCTCGGAGGCCAGCGCATCGGTCCTGGCGATGATGCGGAGGTGCCGCCGGGCCTTGGCGGCGGCGCCCACCTTCAGCGCCATGTCTTCGGCAGCGATCAACTGCTTGTCGTTGAGGTGGCCGCATTTCTTAGGCAGGTGCTGGTCTTCCATCTGCATGGCCGCCGCACCGGCATCCTCCAGTTCGCGGACCGTGCGCATGACGTTCAGCGCCTCGCCGTAGCCCGTATCGGCGTCGACGATCAGCGGCAGGTCTGTGGCTCGGTAGATGGTGCGGACGAAGAAACAGAGGTCTTCGAGGGTCATGATGCCGAGATCGGCGAGGCCGAGGCTGGCCGAAACACCGGCTCCGGAGATGTAGAGCGCCTCGAACCCGGCCTTCTTGGCCAAGCGCCCGGCGAGCGCGTTATGGGCGCCGGGGGCGCGGATGATGCCGGGCCGGTCCAGCATGTTGGCCAGGCGCTCGCCCAGCGGCGTCCTGTCCATGGCATCGCCTTCAAGCCAGGTCATACGGCAACTCTCCTTTTCCCGAGCCGATGCGCATTTTATACCGACGCGGCGCACGGGACGCGATAAAATCTCGAAACGCTGGGTCAGGGGGGAGCCATTCATGCACCGCATCGCCGTGCTCGACGACTATCAGAACGCTGCGCTGGCCGCCGCCGATTGGGAGAGCCTGGCCGGCTGCATGATCAGCGTCTTCAACCGCCACCTGGGCGACGAGGACGCCGTCGAGGAGGCGTTGCGCAATTTCGACATCATCGTCTGCATGCGCGAGCGCACGCCGTTCCCGGCATCGCTGCTCAACCGACTGCCCAATCTGAAATTCCTGGTGACCACCGGGCTCCGCAACTTTTCCATCGACATGGCGGCGGCGCGCAAACAAGGGGTCACGGTATCGGGTACGGAGATGCTCGGCTATCCCGCCTTCGAGCACACCTGGGCCCTGATCCTCGCCGTCACCAAGCAGATTCCCTTCGAGGACCGTACCATGAAATCCGGCGGCTGGCAGCAGGGCTACGGCGTCGGGCTCAACGGCAAGATCTTGGGCGTCGTCGGCCTCGGCAAGCTCGGCGGTAAGGTCGCCCGTGTCGGCCTCGCCTTCGACATGGATGTGATCGCCTGGAGCGAGAACCTGACCGACAAACGGGCGGAGGAAGTCGGGGTCAAGCGGGTCGACAAGGAAACGCTGTTCCGGGATTCCGACATTGTCACCATCCACCAGGTCTTGAGCGACCGCACCCGCGGGCTTGTCGGCAGGGCCGAATTGGGGGCCATGAAACCGAGCGCCTATATCGTCAATACGTCGCGCGGGCCGATCATCGACGAGGCGGCCCTGATCGACGCCCTCGAGGCGGGAACCATCGCCGGCGCCGGTCTCGACGTCTACGAGACAGAACCGCTGCCGGCCGATCATCGGCTGCGGGCGCTGGACAACGTGGTGTTGACCGGGCACACCGGTTTCGTGGTGCGCGAACTGCATGAACTGGCCTACAGCCAGGCCGTCGAGAACATCGCCGCCTGGCTCAAGGGCGAGCCCATGCGCGTGCTCAACGCCGCTGAGGATTGAGAAGGACTGAGAAGACCGATGACCAACCCGATCCTGACGACGCGTGAAGGCGCCATCGCTACCGTGACGCTGAACAATCCGGAGAAGCGCAACGCGCTCACCAAGAACGCCTGGATCAGGCTGGCTTACGAGATCGCCGGCCTCAACCGCGACGACACGCTTCGATGTATCGTGGTGCGCGGTGCCGGCGACGAGGCCTTCGCCGCCGGCGCCGACATCGCCGAGTTCCCGGCCGTACGATCCAATGCCGAACAGGCCCTGGCCTACGGCGAGGGCGTCAAGTCGGCGCTCGGCGCACTCCGCCACTGCCGCCATCCCACGGTGGCCATGATCCGCGGCGCCTGCACCGGCGGTGGCCTCGAGATCGCCGCATGCTGCGACATCCGCATCTCCGGGCGGTCGGGCAAGTTCGGCGTGCCCATCAACCGCATCGGTCATGCCTTCGCACCGACCGAGATGAAACCGATCATGGACCTGGTCGGCCGGGCGTTGGTACTCGAATTGCTTTTGGAAGGCCGCATCCTCGATGCCGAGGAGGCGCTCTCGCGGGGGCTCGTGAACCGGGTCGTCGCCGACGAAGCGCTGGAAGACGAGGTCGCCAAGACGGCGGCCCGCATCGCTCGTGGCGCGCCCCTGGCGGCGCGCATGACCAAGAAGCTTGCCATGCGGCTCCTCGACCCCACACCGATGAGCGAGGACGAGATCCGCGAGAGCTACGGGCCCTGCGATTCCGAGGACTACGCGGAGGGCGTGCGCGCCTTCCTGGCCAAGGAAAAACCAACCTTCAGAGGACAATGAGAGGCGACGTACACCTTCATGAACGCACGCGAGAACCTGCAGGACCTGCTCGACGGTCCCGACATCATCACGGCGCCCGGTTGCTTCGATGCCCTGTCGGCGCGTCTGATTGAACGGGCCGGCTTCCCGGCCACCTTCATGGGCGGTTTCGCCACCTCGGCGGCGCGCATCGGCGCCCCCGATACCGGCCTCATCTCCTACGCCGAGATGGTCGATCAGGCCCGCAACATCGCTGCCGCCGTCAAGATCCCGGTTTTGGGTGACGGCGATACGGGCTACGGCAACGCGGTCAACGTCAAGCGCACAGTCCAAGGCTACGCCCAGGGCGGCCTGGCATGTGTCATGATCGAAGACCAGGTCGCGCCCAAGAAGTGCGGCCATACGGAGGGCAAGCAGGTGGTGTCCCGCGACGAGGCGCATCGCCGCATCGAGGCCGCCGTCGATGCCCGCGACGAGGGCGCCGATATCCTGATCATGGCGCGCACCGACGCCAACTACACCGACGGATTCGAGGAAGCTCTGGCCCGCTGCCGGGATTTCGCCGAAATCGGCGCCGACATCACCTTCCTGGAGGCGCCGCGCGACTTGGAAGAGATGCGGCGGTATTGCGACGAAGTGCCCGGCGCCAAGATGGCCAACATGGTCGAGCAGGGGAAGACGCCCTTCCTGACACCGGCCGAGCTCCAGGAAATCGGCTACACCGTCGCCATCTATCCGGTGTCCCTGATGCTGGCCGGCATCCGCGCCATGCAGGGCGTGCTCGCCGATCTTCCCGGCGGCCATGATCCTGAAACCATCACCACCTTCGAGGAGTTGAAGGAAATCGTCGGCTTCCCCAGCTATTACGAACAGGAAAAGCGCTACGCGACCGATTGATATCGAGAGGAAATGGGATGGACGCCTCCCACTCCCTGATGTTCGTGGGACGGCGGGTCGAGGTGGACCCTCACGGGCCGACGGCATCAAAGTGCCAAGAGGGAAGAGCAAGCTCTTCGC
>Ga0056134_10000086_pt1 | contig 21205 bp, 20 predicted proteins | sample WorMetGr2BELIZE2_FD_71115 | JGI IMG/M metagenome (GOLD analysis project Ga0056134, IMG submission 71115) | Marine gutless worms symbiont microbial communities from Max Planck institute for Marine Microbiology, Germany - Inanidrilus... ...
ATCATGACCATTGCCATGCCCATGTACCGGCGCATGGGCTTCCGTTTCGTGCGGGACACGGCGCCGATCCACGGCGTCGTCTACGGCGTCTACGTCAAGAACCTCGAGTAGGGTTCAAAAGGTATCCCGCCCTTCGCCCCAGCGCTTGCGGATGAACTTGTCGAGTTCGAGGACGATGAAGGCCGGGAACAGGCAGGGCAGGATCACCAGCCACCATTTGGCCGGGAACGGAGCGGCCCGGAAGATCGTCGCGAACCCTTCGTGGGCGAACGGCAGCGACCAGGCGACCAGGCAAAGCGTCATGCCGGCCAGCAGCCAGGTGTTGGTGAACGGGCTGAAGGTGAAGGCCGAGCGGAACACCGAACGCGCACTCATGACGAAGCCGAGATGCACCAGCAGCACCGCCCAGAAGGCCGCCGTCTGCGCCTGCGTCAGCAGCACCGGATCGACGACCCGGCCGTCGACCACGGCCGCCGAGCCGAAGTGGTGGTAGACGACGAAGGCCGGGACCGCGATGGCGAAGCCGATGAAGACGACACGCTGCAGGAAGAGCGCGTCGGCGATCTTCACCTCGGTGTCGCGCGGCGGTGAGTTGAGAATATTCCGGATCTTCGGTTCCATCATCAACGGCATGGTCAGGAAGAAGGAATCGAACAGATTGACCCAGAGGATCTGCACCGGCTCCAAGGGCAGGCGGGCGCCGAAAAGTGGAATGAACGGCGCCAGCAACACCGCGCCCATGACCAGGAGCGCCTGGCCGCCGTTGGTCGGCAGGGTGAAGAGGATGGCTTTTTCCAAGTTGTTCCAGACATGCCGACCTTCCTCGACGGCGCCGACGATGGTCGCGAAATTGTCGTCGGTCAGCACCATGGCCGAGGCTTCCTTGCTGACCTCGGTGCCGGTCATCCCCATCGCGACGCCGATGTCGGCGGCCTTGAGGGCCGGTGCGTCGTTGACGCCGTCGCCGGTCATGGCGACGACCTGACCGCGATCCTGCAAAGCCTCGGCGATGGCGAGCTTGTGCTCGGGCGCGACGCGGGCATAGACGGAAACCTCGTCCACGGTGTTCTCAAGGTCTCCGGGTTTCAGTTGTGACAGTTGCTCGCCGGTCAAAGCGGGAGCGTTGTCGTTGGCGACGATACCCAATTGCCGGGCGATCGCCTTGGCGGTCAAAAGATGATCGCCGGTGATCATGACCGTCCGGATGCCGGCACTGCCGCAACGGCGCACGGCTTCGATGGCTTCGTCCCGAGGCGGATCGATCATGCCCTGCATGCCGAGGAAACAAAGGTCTTTGAGCTCGTGGTGATCGATCTCGGTGGTGCCGGCCGGCAAAACCTTGGTCGCCATGCCGATCACCCGGAGGGCATCGGACGCCATCTCGTCGGCTTTCAGCAGGCTGGTTTCCGCGTCGATCGGTTGCGCACCTTGCGGTCCGGCCTGGCTTTCGCACATGGCGAGAACGCGCTCCGGCGATCCCTTGACGTAAATGCGCGCTCCCTCCCCATCGGGATGGAGGGTGGCCATGTACATGCGTTCTGAATCGAACGGGATCTCGTCCAGGCGCTCCGTCGGTTCCGTGACACCGGCTTTGCTGGCCGCCACGACCAGAGCCCCTTCGGTGGGGTCGCCGACGACGTGATGCTGGCCGTCCGCGACCTTGAGCGACGCGTTGTTGCAGTGAAAACCGGCTGACAGCGTCTCGCGAAGTGGTGTTGCCAGGTCCTCGGTTCCGAGTTCTTGGCCGGCGTCGAGAATGCCGCCGTCCGGATTGTAGCCGACACCACTGACCGCATAGTCGCGCCCGCCGGCGTGAATGCGGGTCACCGTCATCTCGTTACGAGTCAAGGTCCCGGTCTTGTCGGAGCAGATCACCGTCGTGCAGCCGAGCGTCTCGGCCGCCGGCAAGCGCCGGATCAAGGCGTTGCGGGCCGCCATGGTCGTCGCCGCCAGGGCCAGGATGGCGGTGACAATCATCGGCAGCATTTCCGGGATGGCGGCGACCACCAGGGAAACGGAGGCGAGGAAGCTGTAGACCAGGGAATAGCCGAACAGGCTGCCGATGACGAAGTTGATGAAGCCGACGGTGAGAATGGCGATGATCAGGGTGCGGGTGAAATCGCTGATCTTTTTCTGCAAGGGTGTCGGATGCGGGCGGGTGTGTTCGACCAGCGCGGCGATCTTGCCGAACTCGGTGTTTCTCGCCGTCTCGACGACGATACCGCGCGCCGTCCCGCGGGCCAGGAACGTTCCGCTGAAGGCCATGCAGGTCTGGTCGCCCGGCGGCAGATGATCCCGGTCCAGCGGGTCGATGTGCTTGTCGACGGGCACCGATTCGCCGGTGAGGACGGATTCGTCGACGCTGGCGTCGCGAACCTCGAACAAGCGCAGGTCAGCCGGCACCTTGTCGCCGCCCTCGAGGATGACGACGTCGCCGGGCACCAGTTCGCGGGTCGGGATGATGCCGGGTTTTCCGTCACGCTCGACCGTGCATTCGGGCACGATCATGTCCTTCAGCGCCTGCAACGCATTCTCCGCCTTGCCTTCCTGGAAGAACCCGAGGATGGCGTTGAGAATGACGACGCCGAGAATGACCATGCTATCGACCAGCATGTCCTTTCCGGCGAACAGCGTCAGGCCGCCCGTCATGACCACGGCGGCGAGCAGGATGTAGACCAGGGGATTGTGGAATTGGCGCAGGAAGCGCATCAGGATGCTCGGCTTCTTGTACGCCAGTTCGTTGAAGCCGTAGGTCTCGATCCGCCTGGCGGCTTCATCGGAGGTGAGGCCGCGGTCATCCGTGGAGAGCCTTTCGAAGACATCGACCTGCGAAAGCCGATACCATTCGTTCGTCGTTCCATCTTTGGGCATTCGCGTTCTCCTCGTATGAAAACTCGGATCGGCGTTTGTTTTTATGGGGTGGAAATCCTCCAAAAATCACGGGAAGGCCTGGCCCCTATTTTCAGGCCAGACGACCGATTCTGTCCATGATCTGGGTTCGTGCAGACCGTGTTGTCTAGGGACGCGATTCCACCTAGGCGCCCTTAAGGTAGGCGTCGCGGAACCGGACCCGGCAGGCCGCCAAGTCCATGTCACGCTTGTAATCGCAAGGCGCCGTCGGCAACACCCGGGCCAGCAGAAACCGTGGTCCGGGCGCTTCGGCAATGAAGGCCGCCGCCTCGGCGACCTCGTCCGTTTCGGAGATCGTCAGGGTCGACGAGAACCCGGCGCCGCGGGCAATGGCTTCCAGGTCCGTTATCCCAGCCGTGTGACCCTGTTGGCCGCCGGTTTCGCCATGCATGGCATTGTCCTCGCAGACGATGGTCAGGTTCCGGGGGGTCGCCGCGGCCACCGTCACCAGCGAACCCAGCCCCATCAGCATTTCACCGTCGCCGTTGATGACCGCCACCTTGTGTTCCGGTGCCGAAAGGGCGATGCCGAGACCCATGGGCACGGCCGCCCCCATAGTGCCGGCCATGGTGTAAAGATTGCTCCCATCGTCGGTCAGGGCCGCGGCATCACGCGACGCCCCGGCAAGTCCGCTGACGAACAGCCACTCGCCGGGGTCGGGAAACAGGTGGGGCAGCAGGTCACGGCGATCGATGTTACCGGGTCGTGGGTCGGCCATCCTCAGAACCCCTTGGCGCCGAGGAATTTCTGGCCGAGCACGATGGCCGCGGCCTGGGCGCCCCGCCCGCACGCGTTGACGGCCGCCGTCGTCGCCGCCTCCAGCTCGTCGCGCCGTTCGACCTTGAATGTCAAAACCCCGGCTGCCTTCAGCAACGTCTCCACGGCCTCGCCCATGGGATACTGCCATGGGTTCTGTTCGCCGTAATCGCCACGCATGGATATCATCATCAACAGCGGAAAGCGGCCGCCCTTGGCCAGCGACAGGTAGTTGGGGCAGTTGCCGAGGCCGCTCGACTGCATGCAGAGGATCGCCCGCTTGCCGACCAGGTCGGCGCCGGCGCAGATGGCGACGCCCTCCTCTTCCGTGGTCAACAAGACGGCGCGGGTGTCGTTGTGCTCCTCGACCAAAGCGATCAGCCGGTCGTTGCCGGCGTCGGGCACGTGGGCGAAGAGCGTCACGCCCGCTTCCTTAAGAATGTCGAACATGACCGCTGACCATTCGGCGTGCGGGTGATCGTCGGCCATACCTCGCCTCTTACCTGTTCCACCTCGACGGCACGGGAAACCGAACCCGTTTCGGCCTTCTGCCGGCCGCTATGGAAATCCCCGTCGGCACCGCAGTCCCCCTGCACCTCGACACCCTTATAATGCGATATGGCAAGCCCGCCAATTTCCAAGACGTCTGGGCATGGCGGCGATCGCCCTAGGAGGCGACCTGAAGCTTGCCCGTGACGCCATGTTTGTCGATCAATTGCCCGACCAGGCCGCTTTCCTTGGCCTCGCCGATGAACGTCTCCGTGAAGGTGTGAAGGGCCTTGCTCTCCGGCTTGGTGCCGATGGCCTGGCGGACCGACATGTAGCGCCCGTCGATCAACCGCGAGCCCGACACCTTCTCGGCATTGTCCTTCAATGCCGGCACCAATCCCGCCAGAGCGTCGAGCTTTTCCGATTGAAACAGATCGAAGGCACCGGCCAGGCCCTGGGCCCGATGCAATTCGGCGTGTTTCAGGGTGCGGCTCAAGAACAGATCGTAGGCCGAGCGGTCCGAAATGGCGATGCGCACGCCCGGCTGGTCGACGTCGTCGATGGTTTGGAAAGATGACCCGGCCGGGACCAGATAGGTCGCCTCGATCTCCACATAGGCGTCGCAAAAGGCGATCACCTCGGCCCGTTTCGGCTCGATGGCGATCAGCCCCACATCCCACTCGTTCCGCTCCGCCGCATCGGCGACCTCCCCCGGCGTCGCATAGGTGATGTAGGAAACAGTGACACCGAGACGCTCGGCCAGCGCCGCCGCCATGTCCGGCGCCACGCCCTCGGGCTCCTCGTCCGGGCCGGTTCCGGTCACCAACAGGATGTTGCCGAGGTTGATGCCGACGCGGAGCGTCGTCGCGTTGGCGAGGTCTGAGAGCGCGTCGGAGGTCATGGCTGCCCTTTCGTTCTGGGTGAACTGAAGCTATTTCAAGACGATGCCTAAGTTGTCTATCGGATTAGAAAGTCGCGGGCCCCGGACGAAGTCCGCGGAAACGAATTAAGTAGTGTAACAGAACAGGAGCTGCCCTCCTCCACTCGAAAATACCTCGAACAACGGTGTCCCAAAAAGGCAGTTCTTAGCAGTCCTGTCAGAATGAAAAACGCTCTAACCGAAGGTAGCGCCCTGGAGGTTCTCGCACGTGATGATCTCGATCGGCAAAATTCCGGGCTGGAAATCCCGGTGTTCCAAATGGGCAATCAGAGCATCCACCGCCTGGCCGGCGGCGCGGCGCATGTTTTGGTGCAGCACCACGTCCATGGCACCGTCCAGGAGATATCCTTGCGTCTTGGGCGTCAGGTTGTGTCCGATGAGTATGATCTTCCCGGCCGTGCCGGCATCCCTTAGGGCGCGCACGGCACCTTCGTTGCCGCCACCGACATTGTAGATGCCGATGAGGTCCGGGTTTTCATTGATCAATCTTCGGGTTTCGCGGTCGTTGCCGTCAATGTCGTCATGCCCGCAATAGGTCCCGACGACCTTCAAATGAGAAAAGCCTTGGCGCAACGCCGCACGGAAGCCGATCTCACGCTCCTCGTGGGCGCGATAAAGCTGACCACCCGAAAGGATGGCGACCGGACCGGGCCGATGCGCCAGTCGACCCATTAAATACCCGGCGGTTCGCCCGGCGGCTCGGTTGTCGATGCCGACAAATCCAACCAGCGAAGAACTGTGAAGCCGCGACAAGAGGGCAAGACACGGGATACCGATTGCCGCCAGGTCTTCGACGGCATCGGACACTCGTGGGTCTTCAAGCGCCTGGAAGGCGACCGCATCAATGCCTTGACCGGCACAGGCCCGTAGTCTGCGCGAGAGGACGGCAGGCTCCATCTTTTTCGTGAAAACGCACTCGATCGTCGCGTTGCCTTTGCTGCCCACGTCCTGAAAACAGGCGGCGAGATATTCGGTCGATGGCCCGGCTTCATCGGGAAGGAAGACCTTCAAACGCCATGGCCGCGACCGGGCGACTGGCTGGGCGCCGAGCTCAATGGCCGTCTTCGCCTGCTCGACCCGTTGGCGTGTGGCGGCGCTGACGTGAGGGCGGTCGTTGAGGACCCGATCGACCGTCGAGGTCCCAACGCCGGCGAGTCTGGCGATCTCCACAATTTTTGCGCGGCGTGTGATGATGACGTCCGTATCCGACATCGGTGATTGGCCTGATTTGCTGTTCGATCAAAATACACGAGAGTCGTGATTGGAAAATGACTTCCCGTCAACGGGTGCGGATAGGTGTGTACCGGTTCAGATGAAGGAGTCGACATGAAACGCGCGGGTGTCATCGGTCTTGGTGATATGGGCAGCGGCCTGGCCAAGAACCTGATCAAGAACGGATTTGAAACGACGAGTCTCGACCTTAGTGAAGAGCGGATGGCCGCCTTCAGGGACATGGGTGGGAAACCGGCCGAAAGCACCGCCGACGTCGGGCGCAATGCGGACGCCGTCTATGTCATGGTGATGACCGGTGACCAAGCCAAGTCGGTCATACTCGGCGACGACGGCTTGGTCGGATCGATGGCCGAGGGCGGTACCGTGATCCTGACGGCGACGATCAAGCCCAGCGAGGCGCGCGACATCGGCGCCGCCATGGAAGGGACGGGAATCCAACTGATCGACAGTCCTGTGTCCGGAGGCTTCCCGGGTGCCCAAGGCGGCACCCTGACCATGATGGCGGCGGGCGCGGACGCGGTGTTGGACGAATTCGCGCCGGTTATGGAGGCGGTGTCGAAATCCATCCACCGGGTCGGCGACAAACCGGGCGACGGGCAGACGGTCAAGGCCTGCCTGCAGTCCCTGATCGGCTCCATCTTCTCCGCCACCTTCGAGGCCGCCGCCCTGGCCGCCAAGGCCGGCATCTCGGGCGAGGTGTTCTACAACGTGGTCTCCTCGTCGAGTGCCGGCAGCACCGTGACCAACACGTCGTTGGAGAACATCATCGACCGCAAGTTCGAAGGCACGGGAAGCCACATCAACACCATGCACAAGGACCTGACCATCTCACTGGCCCTGGCCGAAGACCTGGGCGTGCCCCTGCACACGGCGTCGACCGCCATGCAGTTGTTCCACGCCGGCAAGACCAAATACCCCAACGGCGACAACTGGGTCGTGACCCGGGTCATCGAAGAGATCATCGGCGCCGAACTGCATCGATAAAGGGGGTAAGGGATCATGAAACTGGGTGTCATCTGCGACGGCATCAGCCGCGACCTGGCCCATACGCTGAAGGTCATGGACGAGTTCGACCTCGAGTACGCGGAACTGCAGTTCGTCGGCGAGAAGGAGGTGGGCGATCACACCAAGGACGAGATCGCCGAGATGAAGGCGATGCTGGACGACCATGGCAAGCCGGTGTCCTGCCTGTCGCGTCACATCTTCGCTGGGATGACCACGGCCAACCGGCCCGGTGACGAGCTGCACAGGAAACACATGGACGCCCTCAAACGGGTCATCGAGATGGCCCACGAACTGGGTTCGCCTCTGGTCCGAATCATGACGTCGAAGAAGGAGCAGATCCTCTGGGGGCGCAACGGTGCGGAGCAGTGGAATGTCGCCAAGGGGGCCTGGGACACGCTGCCGCCCTTGATCGCGCCGGCCGTCGAACTGGCCAAATCGGAAGGCGTGACCCTGGTCGTCGAAACCGGCAACGGCACCATGGTCAACTCCAACTACACGGCGCGCAAACTGATCGACGATCTCGACGCCAAGGAAACGCTGAAGGTCCTGTGGGACCCGGCCAACAACTGCTGGTGCCATGAACTGGCCTATCCGGATGGCTACGAGGAGGTGCGCGACGGCTACCTGGGGCACATCCACATCAAGGACGTCAAGGTCGACACGCCGCGGGCAACCCTCGAAGTGCGCCGGATGGGAGAGGGTCAGCTGGCCGACCTCTTCCGGCCACTGGCCGACGCACTCAGGGCCGACGGCTACGACGGCGTGATTTCCTACGAAAGCGTCTACCGCCCGGATGGCGGCGATTTCGAAGACGGGTTTCGTCAGTGCATCGGCGCTTTCAAGGAAATCTATGGCTAGTTCCGCTTTCGTCGTCATGCGCACTCTTCGCAAGGTACCGTCCGGATGACGGAACCGGTGAGGATCGCGGTCGTAGGCGTCGGGCTGGTCGGCCGCTGGCATGTCGATGCGGTGCGGTCCCTGAAGGGAACCGTCGAGCTCCATTCCATCGTCGACCCGTCGCCGAAGGTGAGGGACTACGCGCAAGGTCTCGGGACCCCATGGTACGCGTCGCTCTCCGAGCTCTTGGCATCCTCGCCGCCCGACGGCGCGGTCATTTCAACGCCGAACCAGATGCACGCCGAGAACGGTTTGGAATGTGCCGGCGCCGGCTGCCCGATGCTGATCGAGAAACCGATCGCCACGTCATCGATGGAGGCCAAAACGATCGTCGAGGCGGCGGCGGCCAAAGGGGTGCCGGTTCTCGTCGGCCATCACCGACGCCATAATCCACTCATTCAAAAGGCGCGGTCCCTCATCGACGAGGGGATTCTCGGCCGGATCGCGACGGTGCACGGGACCTGCTGGCTGTTGAAGCCGGACGACTACTTCGCCCCCGAATGGCGCCGGAAGAGAGGGGCCGGTCCGGTGCTGGTCAATGCGGCCCATGACGTGGACCTGTTGCGCTATCTCTGCGGTGACGTCGAGAGCGTTCATGCGATGTCGTCGAACGCGGTCCGGGGGTTCGAAACGGAAGACAGCGCCGCGGCCGTCCTCCGCTTCCGCTCCGGCGCGATCGGCACCCTCACGATCTCCGATACGGTGGCGTCACCGTGGAGTTGGGAGCTGACCTCCGGCGAAAATCCGGTCTATCCGAAAACCCGCGAGAGTTGCTACTGGATCGGCGGTACAAAAGGAGCCCTTTCCGTTCCCGATATGCGCTATTGGTCTCATGGCGGCGGCGGTCACTGGAAAACCGACATTTCCGAAGAGGTCTACGCGGTCGAAATGAACGATCCACTGATCGCACAAATCAGCCACTTCGCCGCGGTTATCCGCGGCGCGGCGGAGCCGTTGGTCAGCGGTGAGGAAGGTCTGAAGTCGTTGGCCGTGGTCGAGGCTGTCCAGCGTTCGGCGTCGCAGGGCATCGCCATTCCGTTGTGACGAGCGTAAAGCCCTGTGCGCCCGCTCAACGGCTGTACGCTCTCAAGATTCCCCGAAAGTCTGACGCACCTGAACCCAGGCGTCGGCTAGATGGGATCGCAGCGCCGCTTCGGCGGCGTCCGGGTCGCGCATGAGGATCGCCTCGTAAATGGCCTTGTGGGATCGATGGTTGCCCCGGTTGCGTTCCGGCAGGCGAGGCATTCGCAACCATTGAGGGGCCAGCCACGACGTGTAGGCCTTGTGGACGGCCGGCAGGACCGGATTGCGGGGGATCCCGTAAAGCACCCCGTGGAAAGCCATGTCGGTCTTGTAGAAAAGTTCACTGTCTTCGATGGCCGCCTCGTTCGCTTCCAACGCCTGTTTGAGGTCGGCGATGTCGTCCTTGGTCGCGTTGGTGGCGGCTTGGCGAACCAGTGACGCCTCGACCATCGTTCGGGTGTCGAAGAGGTTCTTGATGCCGTCCGGATTGTTGAGCAATCGGCTGACGACGCTGTCGACGGTTTCGAGCGCTGCGTCGTAAGTGGGTTTGCGAACGACGGGCCGGTAGCGCGGACGAGCCTCGACCAGCCCCTTGTTCGCCAAGGCCAATATGGCCTCGCGCACGACGGTGCGGCTGACCCCGTAGGTCCCCACGATCTCGCGTTCCGGCGGCAGCGTTTCGCCTTCGCGGAGCGCTCCAGATTTGATCATCTCCGCAAACAGTTCAAACAGGTCGTCGGCGGCTCGGCCGCTCTTGGCGTCCGCAGGCTCATTTTGGGGTTTGGGGTCTTTCATGGCTGGTGTCGATTCGATCCCCGTGCTTTCCACTTTTCCTAATGACAGGGGTGGATTAATACGCAACGGCACTGTAATTTGGTCATACCAAAGCAGGTTTTTGGTCAGCCCGCAAGCCGCTTTACCATCTGATGTACGAAGCGACGTGAGAACATATCGGGAAAGATATGGGTAACATCACGAAAATCGAGGCGCGTCTTTACCGCGTTCCATTGAGCGAGGTATTGAGAGACGCCAAACACGGCGAACATACCCATTTCGAATTGGTCACGGTGACGCTGGGTTTGGCGAACGGCATCGAAGGCACGGGTTATACCTATACCGGCGGCAAGGGCGGGCACGCCATCCGCGCCATGATCGAGCATGATCTAGCCCCCTTTCTTGAAGGGGAGGATGCCGGCGATGTAGAGGCGCTCCATGAAACGATGCTGGATCATATCCATTACGTCGGGCGCGGGGGTATCGCTTCGTTTGCCATTTCCGCATTGGATATCGCGCTTTGGGACCTTCGCTGCAAGGACGCCGGCCAACCGCTCTGGAAGTTGGCCGGCGGCGCCTCGGATCGGTGCAAAGCCTACGCTGGCGGCATCGATTTGAATTTTCCGTTGCCGAAACTGCTCGATTCGATCCGGGGCTATCTCGATCGGGGGTTCAATGGTGTAAAGATCAAGGTCGGACAGCCGAGCCTGGAAGAGGATATCGAACGCGTGAAGGCCGTCCGTGAGCTCATCGGGCCGGATATTGCGTTCATGGTGGACGCCAACTACTCGATGAGCGTCGAAGAGGGCATTGCTGCCGCCGAGGCCTTCCAGCCCTTTGACATCTTGTGGTTCGAGGAACCGACGATCCCCGACGACTACAAAGGTTATGGCCGCATCGCCGAGGCGACGGGCGTACCGCTCGCCATGGGCGAGAACCTGCACACCATCCACGAGTTCGAATATGCCTTTGCCGATGCGCGGCTAGCCTTCATTCAGCCCGACGCCTCGAACTGCGGTGGCATCACCGGCTGGCTGAAAGTGGCTGAAAAGGCCCGGAAACGCGGGCTTCCCGTGTGCAGTCACGGAATGCAGGAGCTTCACGTCAGCTTGGTTTCGGCCCAGTCGAATGCGGGATGGATCGAGGTCCACTCTTTCCCCATCGATGAATATACGCGGCGCCCGCTGACCCTCGAAGACCACTTGGCCGTCGCCCCAAACGAACCCGGGATCGGCGTTGTCTTCGATTGGGACACGCTCGCATCCGTGCATGACGGCGATCGAGCCTGAATACAAACAAGAAGCACCAGATCTACTCGGCGGCCTTGTCCGGCAATGGACGAAGCAGGTTGCGCGACAGGTGGGCGCGAATCCGTTCGCAGATCAACCCCTCGTCATGGGCAAGCGCCGCTTCCAGAATGCCTCTGTGCTGCTCGACGTTCTCCGGCACGAAAACGAATTCCTTGTCGCTGGTGATCAGCTGCTGGCGGAACCGCATGTAAACATCCGCATGGGTCTTTTTCAGGACCTCCGAGCCACAAGAATCGATCAACGTCTGATGAAATTCCTGTTCGGCACCGGTCCACAGGGTGAGCAGTTCGGGAGAATTCCGGCCGGCGCGAACCTGCGATTCGATATGGGAGAGTTTGTGGTGCGCAGCCGACAAGCGTGCTTCCCAGGCGATGCCGCCTTGGCGGATCGACAGGCAGGCCCCTTCGCACTCGAGGAGGATGCGAAATTGGGTTAGGTCGTGCTGTAATTCCGCCGATTGCTCAGGGACATGGAAGCCACGCTGTTCGTGGTAATCGACTAGACCTACCGTCGACAGGCGGAACAGTATTTCCCGAACCATAGCCGCCGAACAGTCGTAATCCTTGCCCAGCGTTTGTGGCCTAAGTCTTTGACCGGGCTCGAATCCTCCGTTTACGACACGGTCGCGCAATTGATCAAAAACGGATCTGTTCGAGGCCATTTTTGCCCTTTTGCCTAACCAAAAACCATAAATTTCGAAACTTCACTATAATCTCGAAAAAATTCAAAATCGACAAAATTGTTGACTGGCATCATTCCCATGGTTAGTTTTGTCATACCAAACTTGTGCAATCCATTCCGCGGTCGGTAAGGGGATCGGGGATTTGAGATACGGGAGGAAATACATGCGTCTCTTAAAGACACTGACGATCGCGGCGTCGGCCGCACTCATTGCCGGTTCGGCCGTTACGGCCTCGGCCGCGACCACCAAGCTCCGCATCCAAACGCACTTCTCGCCGGAAACATTGTCCGGCAAGATGGCTGCCGAATTCATCCAAGACATCTCAGACATGTCAAATGGTGAAATCCAAGTCGAAATGTTCTATTCGTCGGCGGTCGTGAAGTCTGCCGAGACCTTCGATGCGGCGGCCACCGGTATCCTCGACTGCGACATGACCGGCGGCTCCTACCAAACCGGCAAGAACCCGGCCTTCCAGTTCGCTGGCGACCTAATGGGTGGTTACCAGAACCCCTACCAGCAGATGGCCTGGCTGCTCCATGGCGGCGGTTACGACAAGCTCAACGACCTCTACAACAACCACAACATGGAGTTCATCGGCTGGTGGATTCCGGGGCCCGAATCGCTGTCCTCGACCGCTCCGATCCGCAACGTCGCCGACTTCAAGGACTGGAAGTTCCGTTCGCCTCCGGGCATGGCCACCCTGGTCTTCAAGAACCTTGGTGCCTCGCCGATCGTGATGGACTTCAACGAGATCTTCACGGCACTGGAGACCGGCATCATCGACGGTGCCGACGCTGCCAACCTCACCAACAACGTCGGCCTCGGTCTCTATGACATCGCCAAACACACCAACTTCCCGGGCTTCCACTCCATGCCGGCCGACCACCTGACCTGTCGCAAGGATGTCTGGGAAGCCATGCCGAAGCATCACAAAGCGATCCTAAAGGTTGCCATGCAGGCTCTGGCGTTGCGCAACGCCACCGTCAACGAAGTCAAGAACGCCAAGACCGCCAAGGAACTGCGCGCCAAGGGCATCAATCTCTACGAATGGTCTCCCGAAGAACTGGCCAAGTACCGCGCCGCCGTGAAGGCGGGTTGGACCGAGTTCGCCACTACGCCGGAATCGAAGGCGCTCTTGAAGAGCCACATCGATTTCCTGACCGATCTGGGTGCGATGAAGTAACGGAAACCCCCTTGTTTCCAATCGCTGCGGCAGGGTCGGGCCACGATCGGCCCTGCCGCATCTTCTCCGGCAATTCTGGCTCGTGCGCGGTGCGGGATGAAAATCACCAAGATCACCAGCCATGTCCTGCAATACGACCTGCCGGAAGTTCTAGGCTATTCACAGCAGTATTACTCCAAACGCAGCGCCCACCTCGTTGAGGTTGAGACCGATGAGGGCGTCACCGGATGGGGCGAATGCTTCGGCCCCGGCAACGTGGCCATCGCCAACCGGATTATTGTCGAGAAGGTAATCCAGCCCCTGATCCTCGGAGACGATCCGTTGGGCCGGGACGTCATCTGACACAAGGTCTACAATCAACTGCGCGACCACGGTCAAAAGGGTATGCCGCTGCAATGCCTGTCCGGTGTCGATATCGCGCTGTGGGACATCGCCGGCAAGATCGCCGGCCTGCCACTCTCGAAACTGCTCGGTGGGAATTTCCGCGACGCAATCACCGTATACGGTTACGGCATGATGCTTCGCCCCGAGCCGACGGCCGAACTCGCCGCCCGTTTCGAGGACGAGGCGGCGTCGATCCGCGACATGGGTTTCGCAGCGACGAAAATGAAAGTCGGGTTCGGCCCGGAAGACGACATCGTGCTCGCTCGAGCGGTCCGCAAAGGAGTCGGCGACGGCTACCGCTTCATGGTCGACGCCAATCACTGCTACACGACCAGCGACGCCTTCTACGTCGGCCGTGCACTCGAAGACCTCGACGCCTACTGGTTCGAGGAGCCGGTGGCACCGGAAGATCTCGATGGTTACCGTGAACTGAGAGCCGGCTTGACGGTCAATATCTCGGGCGGGGAGGCAGAGTTCAACCGCTGGGGCTGGCGCGCACTCCTCGAGTCACGTGGGCTCGACATCGCCCAACCCGAAGTCTGCGCGCTTGGCGGTATTTCCGAATACCTGCGGGTCCTGGCCCTGTGCCACGCCCATTTCACGCCGGTGATCAATCACGTATGGGGTTCGGCGATCGCGGTCGCCACCAATTTGCATCTGTTGGCGGCGATGCCGCCGCTCCCCGGTGGCCTGCATCCATGGGAACCGATGCTCGAATTCGATACGACCGACAATAAATTCCGTGACGAATTATTGACGAATTCACTTAACATCCAAGACCAAGTCAAAAAGAACGGCGGAAGCGTTTCGATCCCGATGGGTCCGGGATTGGGCGTTGAACCGGACCGCGATTTCATTCGGCACTACGAAGTCCAATAGAGGGGAGGGCCCGCCATGGGAGACGAATCCGGTAGCCGCATAGAATGGTTTCTCCCATTCGCCTTTGTCATCTGCATGGGGTGGGCGATCTGGCATGCGCCCGCGTACATCCTGACGATGATACCGCCGGAAAACCCCAGCCTGTTCGACCAGATGAGTGAGCTTCACCAGCGCAAGGACGTAAGCCCGGGCCTGCCTGGCCTGTTCGGCGGCGTCGCCGACTTTATCGACTGGGCCGCGTTGATCCTCATTCCGATCATCTTCGTCTTCGGCGCGCGGACCGTGCGCTGCGCCCAAATGGAATTTCCGCATTGGCGGCCCATCGATCGCTTCGCCTTGTTCGTCGGCCGGATCACGATGATCCTGATTATTTCGATGACCTCGATCATGCTCTATGAGGTTTTTCTCCGCTACGCGCTGGAACAGCCGACGCTTTGGGCCAACGAATTGACGCTGTGGATCGCCGGCTTCGTGTTCCTGTGTTCCGGCCTTTACGCCATGCAGCAGCGCTGCCACATCCGGATCTTCCTGCTGCACGACATCATGCCCCGGTGGGTGCAACGCACCTTCGATATCGTCGGTGCCTTTTTATTCGCGACATTCGCTTTCTTTTTGATTTACGGCAGCTTCTATCAGGTCTTTGTCATCAAGTTCTACAAGTGGGAAATGTTCGGTACCGCCTTCGATCCGCCGATCCCGGCGACCGTGCAGCCGATGGTTCTCATCATGATCACGTTGATTGCCATCCAAGGCATCATCAACGTGATCTCCGATTGGAACCTGGAACCGGAGAAACACACGGCGGCTGACGATATCGATAAAGAAGAGCTTGAAGTCATCAAGCGCAGCGTGGGGGGTGAGTGATGGACGTTGGTACGATCTCAATCGTCCTGGTCTTAGGGCTGATCATCCTTCTGGCCATCGGCATGCCGTTGGGCTTCGCCTCGGCGGTGCTCGCCCTCCTGGTTCTGGTCATGAAGTTCGAACCGACCCTGTTTTGGGACCCGTTCAGTTTCGGCGAAGGGATGTTGACCGGCAGGCCGGGGACAGGGGCTCTTTATATCCTGACCCAGAAGATCTTCGATCTCTTAACAGAATACGTACTCATATCCGTGCCGCTCTTCATCTTCATGGCGGCGCTCCTGGAGCGATCCGGCGTCGCCAAGGAAATGTACGATTCCTTGGACTTCTGGCTCAGCGGTGTTCGCGGCGGCATCGCCATCGTGACCTCGCTGATGGCCGTCATCATGGCGGCGATGTCGGGTATCATCGGTGGCGAGGTGGTCCTGCTGGGCCTCATCGCCCTGCCGCAGATGCTGCGCTTGGGCTACAACCAGAACCTGGCCATCGGCACCATTTGTGCGTCTGGCTCTTTGGGCACGATGATTCCGCCGTCGATCGTTCTGATTATTTTCGGATTGATCACCGAGACCTCGATCAAGGCGCTGTTCACCGGCGCCTTCATCCCCGGCGGCATGCTGGCCAGTTTCATCATCATCTACATCATCATCCGCACCCATCTCAATCCGTCGCTGGCGCCGTTGCCGGAGCGGCGACCCGGGGACCCGGACGGCAAGCAGAAGCTCGGCATGTTCGGTGCGTTCCTGTCCATTATCCTGGCCGGCTTCTCGACCTTGCTGTTCCTGAGGGCGCTCTACAACACGGTGATGGGCTACAACATCAACATGGGAGAAAACGTCGATCCATTGTTTCTCGGCATGACATATCATCTCCCCTATCTCGGAGGCGCCATCGCCATCGGCCTTGCTCTGGCGGTTTTCGTTTTCGGCCGCGAGCGTTCGCGTTTGGGCTGGAAACACGGCAAAGGGCTGGTGCCGCCGCTGACGGTCATCGGTATCGTGCTGGGTTCCATCTACGGTGGCGTGACCGGCATCACCGAGGCGGCCGGCATGGGGGCGTTTGCGGTCTTCATCATCGCCGTGCTCCGCGGTGAGGCTTCCGTCGGCCTGCTCTGGGAGAGCCTCATGCGGACCCTGCGCTCGACGGGCACCATCATCTGGGTGACGGTGGGCGCTGCGGCGCTCTCCGGTTCTTATACGCTGGCCGGTGGTCCGGCTTACATCGCCGAACTGATCGTCGGCGCTGAAATGCCGACCATGCTGGTCCTGCTGACCATGATGGTCATCCTGCTGTTCATGGGCGCCTTCATGGACTGGGTCGGCATCGTGCTCCTGATCATCCCCGTGTTCCTGCCGATCGTGAAGCGTCTGCCCATCGAGGAGATCGGGTTGATCGGCCAATTGGCGCCGCAGCACGTGGCGATCTGGTTCGGGGTTCTGTTCTGTATGAACATGCAGGTCAGTTTCCTGTCGCCGCCGTTCGGGCCGGCGGCCTTCTACCTGAAATCAGTGGCACCGCCGCACATCTCGCTGACCGACATCTTCCGCGGGTTCCTGCCCTTCATCGGTGTGCAGTTGGTGGCCCTAAGTGTATTGCTGATCTGGCCGTCGATTGTGACGATCCTGTTGTAAGGAAGAGTGTTCTTCATGCTCTCACCGGCCCAAAGAACCCAGTTCCTAGACCCGGGCTACCTCGTGGTTGAGGACGTCATCGACGAGACGACCCTCGAAGCGGTCCGCAGGGAATACGCCGAGCGCATGGACGAGCTCTATGGCGAATGGCTAGGGCAAGGATTGGTCGAACCCGCCGCCGACGGCATGACCTTCTGGGATAAGCTCGACCGCTGTTACGGTGCCGGCTTCGACTGGTACCAGCCGTTCGACATCAGTCTGCCGCACGACGGCATCAACGATAGGACGCCGATGCATTTCGGGCCGGCCGTCTTCGACTTGGTCACCCATCCGAAAATCCTCGACATCGTCGAGACCCTGATCGGCCCGGAAATCTCCTCCGATCCGATCCAGCACGTACGCATCAAGCCGCCGCAACGGCATTTACCCGGTGACGAGAGCCGGGCCCATGTGACCGTCACCGACTGGCATCAGGATCGCGGGGTCGGCCTTCCGGAGGCGGACCAAACCGAAGTCGTGACCGTGTGGGTGGCAATTACCGACGCCACGCCCGAGAATGGATGTCTTCAGGTCATTCCGGGTGCCGGGAAGGAAATGTACCCGCACTGCCTGAAAACACAGGTCGCCATCGCCGACGGCTTCGTCGACGTCAGCAAGGCCGTGGCGGCGCCGGTCAGGGCGGGCGGCATCATCCTGTTGCATCCGTTGACCCCACACAGTTCGCTTCCCAACAATTCTGACGGTTACCGATGGTCGTTCGACCTGCGCTACAACGTCACCGGACAGCCGACCGGGCGCGGACACTTCCCCGAATTCGTCGCCCGCTCGCGCGCCAATCCCGCCTCCGAGTTGCGCGACTGGCGGGAATGGCGCGCCCTCTGGCAAGCGGCCCGCGCTCACTTGGCGCATGCACCGCATGTCGCCCAGCACCGCTGGCCGAGCGACGGCCCGCATTGTGCCTAGGGTCTCGTCCGATACCGCAATGGGTGACGGTGTCAACGCCGCTGACTACCCAGGTCCTACAACCGAACATGCGAGGAGAAGGAAATGACCGCTAGACTGAGCGGCAAACGCGCCCTGATTACGGCCGCCGGCCAGGGAATCGGACGCGCATCGGCCCTGGCCATGGCCGCCGAAGGCGCGTCCGTGATCGCGACCGATATCGACGAATCCGCCTTGGCCAAACTGAAAACGGAGGCGCCGGAGATTGATTGCCGGAAACTCGACGTTCTGGACGGCAACGCGATTTCGGCCCTAGCCGAGGAACTGGGGGCCATCGATGTGCTGTTCAATTGCGCCGGTTTCGTTCACAACGGCTCCATTCTCGAGAGTTCGGAAGACGAATGGGATTTCGCTTTCGACCTCAATGTCAAAGCCCAGTACCGAATGATCAAAGCGTTCCTGCCGGCCATGCTGGAAGCCGGCGGGGCCTCCATCATCAACATGTCGTCGCTGGCATCGAGCCTCAAAGGGGTGCCGAACCGTTGCATATATACGACCTCGAAGGCCGCGGTGCTCGGGCTCACCAAGTCGGTCGCCGCCGATTACGTGACCCAGGGCATCCGCTGCAACGCCATCTGCCCCGGTACGGTCGATTCCCCCTCCTTGCATGACCGCCTGCACGCCACCGGCGACTATGAGAAAGCCCGCGCCGAATTCATCGCCCGCCAACCCATGGGACGGATCGGCAGTGCCGAGGAAATCGCGGCCCTGGTCGTTTATCTGGCCAGCGATGAATCGACCTACACCACCGGCCACGCCCACGTCATTGACGGCGGCTGGTCCATTTGATCGACGAAAGGACGAACTAAAATGAAACTTCTTAGGTACGGCCCGCCGGGCGAAGAGCGACCGGGCCTCTTGGACGCCGGGGGGACGCTCCGCGACCTGTCGGGTCACGTCGGCGACATCGCCGGCGACGCCCTGTTGCCGGACGGTCTCGCCGCGATCGCCGCGCTGGACCCGGGAACCCTGCCGGCCGTCGACGGTTCGCCGCGACTGGGGCCCTGCGTGACAGGGGTCGGCAAGTTCCTGTGCATCGGCCTGAACTATTCCGACCATGCCGCCGAATCCGGGCTTCCGGTTCCCGACGAGCCGGTCCTTTTTGCCAAGGCGACCAGTGCCATTTGCGGCCCCGACGACGACATCGTCATGCCGCGCGGCTCCACGAAGACCGATTGGGAGGTGGAGCTCGGCGTCGTCATCGGCAAGCCGGCGAAGTACGTGTCCGAGGCCGACGCCCTCGGCCATGTGGCCGGGTTCTGCGTCGTCAACGACGTTTCCGAACGGGAATTCCAGATCGAGGGAACCGGACAATGGACCAAGGGCAAGTCCTGCGACACCTTCGGACCGATCGGCCCGTGGCTGGTCACCACCGATGAAGTCGGCGACCCACAAGACCTCGGCATCTGGCTGGAAGTCAACGGCCACCGGTACCAGGACGGCAATACCTCCACGATGGTGTTCACGGCCGGCTTTATCGTCAGCTATCTGTCTCGGTTCTTTACCCTGCATGCGGGCGACGTCATCTCGACCGGCACGCCGCCAGGGGTCGGGCTGGGACTCAATCCGCCGACCTATCTCAAGGCGGGCGATAAGATCCGTTTGGGGATCGATGGATTGGGCGAACAGAACCAGATGGTCGTCGCCGAGTGAGATTGTGCGAGGCTGGCCGCCACGGGTCAGACGCATGAGATGTCCGTGCTGCGGCGGAACGTCGTGAAGGCCTGGTCCAGATCCGGGTTCAGTTCCATTCCCAGTCCCGGTCCCGGCGGCACGGTGATGCGGCCCTTGTCGATGATCGGCAGGGCCGTCACCAGATCCCGGTACCAGGTCCGGTAGAAGGCGCGCACGCTCTCCTGGATCATGGCGTTGGGCGCATTCAACGATAGATGTGTCGAGGCGCAGAGCACCACGGGGCCCGTGCAGTCGTGCGGCGCAATCGGCAGGTGCCAAGCTTCCGCCATGGCCGCGATCTTGCGCGCCTCCGAAAGTCCGCCGCACCAACTGATATCCAAATTGAAGATACCGGCGACGCCGGTCTCGATGAGGTCGCGGAAGGCCCAGCGCGAACCAAGCGTCTCGGAAGCCGCGATCGGTGCCGGCGAGGCCTCCACATAACGGTTCAGGCTCGACAGACTGTCCATCTTGATCGGATCCTCGTGCCAGAAGGTGTCATAGGGTTCGAGGGCACGGGCAATCTCGATGGCCGGCAGGAGCTGCCACATGAGGTGCAGTTCGACCATGATGTCCATACGGTCGCCGACGGCCTTGCGGATCTTCTCGAAGGGCTCGAGCGCCGCCTTGAGATCGGCCTTTTCAATGTATTGGCCGCGGGTCTTCTCCGCCGCTTCGTCGAACGGCCAGATCTTCATCGCCGTGATGTCTTCCTCGAGCAGCGACAGGGCTAGTTCGTCGGCACTATTGAGGAAGGCGTCGAGATCGTCGTATCCCTCTTGGTTTCCGGTCGCCAGTCCATAATTGTCTGTGTTTTGACCGGTCGTTTTCTTGATGTATTCGGTGCCGGCACAGGTGTTGTAAGTGCGGATATCGGGCCGTGTGAAGCCGCCGAGAAGCTGGGCGATCGGCTGTCCCGTGGCCTTGCCGAACAGGTCCCATAGGGCGATGTCGAAAGCGGAGTTGCCCCGCGACTCGACACCAGTCGAGCGGTACCCGAGGTAGCCGACCAGATCGGCCGCCAGTTTGTCGATTTCCAGCGGGTCGCGTCCGATGACCTTGGGTGCCACGGTTTCATGCAGATAGGCCTCAACCGCCTGCGCTCCGAAGAAGGTCTCACCCAGCCCGACCAAGCCTTCGTCCGTATGGACCTGCACCCAGAGAAGATTGGGGCGGTCCTCGATGCGAATGGTTTCCAGCTTCGTGATTTTCATCGTTACCTCCAGTCGAACCGGTGGTTGGTCACCCTCACTGGACGCCGGTCAGTCGATGAGAAGGCGAATTGCACCGGATCTCCCGGCTTCAGGTTGATATTTAGTTGGTAAGTCATCGTCGACAAAAACGAAATGAAAAACGGGCGTCCTGGTAATCGTTCGTGGTGTCAGTTTTCGGGTCGGGATTTGCCGTCCGACTTAGTGGAGGCCTTTTGCGTGTTGGTTGCGGGGGTAGGATTTGCCGTCGCTTCGCTCCGTCCGCTGCGAAGCCTTTGTTTTACTAGCGCTTGTGCAGAACCGGCCGATTCATTCACCTTCCCCACCGACCCGAACGACTAAAGGCCTCCATTGGGGAGGC
>Ga0056134_10000091_pt1 | contig 20311 bp, 22 predicted proteins | sample WorMetGr2BELIZE2_FD_71115 | JGI IMG/M metagenome (GOLD analysis project Ga0056134, IMG submission 71115) | Marine gutless worms symbiont microbial communities from Max Planck institute for Marine Microbiology, Germany - Inanidrilus... ...
GCCAACCAAAGCCAAAAACCGCCGCAGCATCTGCCAGTGGCGGCGAATAAACGTCCGCTCTTAATAGAAGCGGACGCCCAAAACACTCTTTCGGACGAGTTTATCAACGATATCGGGGAATTTGTGTCGGATTACGTGAGCATCCGGGCGGTCGTCGAGGCCGACCTATCGGCACTCGCCGACTTGCTCGGCCAACTTCGTTACGACGTGCCGCAAGACGAATTGCAACGGCGCCTCGAAAAAGTCCTGACGTCGCCGGGACATATGGCTTTCGTCAGTGAAGAGCGCGGCCGCATTCATGGGTTGGTTCACGTCTACGGCCGTCCGGCCTTCGAAAAACCGCCAGAGGCCATCATTCAGGCGATCGTGGTCGATACGTCGGCGCGCCGGGCCGGCATTGGAAAACGGCTGATGGCGGCGGCCGAAGCCTGGGCCGTGGATCAGGGTTATGCCAGCGTCGCCTTGCACGCGAGCACGGACCGCGCTGGTGCCCATGCTTTCTATACAGCACTCGGCTATTACCGGGCGGCAACGTCAGTGCTCTTTCGCAGGTCCCTCGCGTCTTGAGTCAGTAATCGGCCGATCGGTCCGGAGGGACTGATCTCGGTCGATGGCCGTGAGATTCGTGCTTACACGAGCCGACCCCTTCGGTTATCATCGGCCCGGGCTCGAGGAATCACCCGCGGAAAATCGGCCAAGACACAACCCCGAGGAACTGGGGAGGGGATAGCAATGACCGTGAAGACCGTTGAAACCCGACCCTTCGAGGACCAAAAACCGGGCACCTCGGGGCTCCGCAAAAAGGTTTCGGTATTCCAGCAGCCCCACTATCTCGAGAACTTCATCCAATCGATCTTCGATTCGCTTGACGGCTTCGCCGGGGAGACGCTGGTCGTCGGCGGTGACGGCCGTTTCCACAACCGCGCCGCCGTCCAGGCCATCCTCAGGATGGCGGCTGCCAACGGCTTCGGCCGGGCCCTGGTCGGCCAGGGCGGGCTGTTATCGACGCCGGCGGCCTCTTGCGTCATTCGGAAATACGGCGCCTTCGGTGGCTTCATTCTTTCGGCGAGCCACAACCCCGGCGGCCCGGACGGTGATTTCGGCGTCAAATACAACATCGCCAACGGCGGCCCGGCACCGGAGAAGGTGACGGAGGTCGCCTACGCCCATACCCAGACCATCGAACGCTTCAAGACCCTTGATACCGGCGACATCGACATCGACAGGCCCGGTCAATCGCGACTCGGCGACATGACCGTTGAGGTCATCGACCCGGTCGCCGATTACGCTGAACTGATGGCCGGCATCTTCGACTTCAGGGCCATTGAAGGCCTGTTCGCCGGCGGTTTCCGCATGTGTTTCGACGCTATGCATGCAATCACCGGCCCGTACGCCAAGACCATACTCGAAGGACAACTGGGAGCTGCCGAGGGTACCGTGATCAACGGTGTTCCCAAGGAGGATTTCGGCGGCGGTCATCCCGATCCCAACCTGAAACACGCCCATGAATTGGTCGACATCCTTTACGAAGTTAATGGCCCCGACTTCGGTGCCGCGTCCGACGGCGACGGTGACCGGAATATGGTCTTAGGGCCGCGGTTCTTCGTCACACCGTCGGACAGCCTCGCCGTGCTCGCCGCCAACGCTACCCTGATCCCAGCCTATGGCGGCGGTATCGCCGGCGTGGCGCGCTCGATGCCGACCAGCGCCGCCTGCGACCGGGTCGCCGGCAAACTGGGCCTCGACTGTTTCGAGACACCCACCGGTTGGAAATTCTTCGGCAACCTGCTCGATGCCGGCCGCACCACTTTCTGTGGCGAGGAGAGCTTCGGCACTTCGTCGGATCATGTCCGCGAAAAAGATGGCCTGTGGGCCGTCCTCGCCTGGCTCAACGTGCTTGCCAGGCGTGGCCAATCGGTCGAGGAGATCGTCCGCGCCCATTGGGCCGAGTTCGGCCGCAATTACTATTCACGCCACGACTACGAAGGCATCGACAGTGAGGCGGCCGATGCCCTGGTCGACTACCTGCGTACACTGGCCGGTTCCCTGCCCGGCCGCGTTCTTCAAGGCCTCAGCGTCGTCGCCGCCGACGACTTCTCATACACCGACCCGATCGACGGCAGCATCACCGCCAAGCAAGGCGTCCGGGTGATGTTCGAGGACGGCTCGCGCATCGTCTACCGACTTTCCGGCACCGGTACGGAAGGGGCGACGCTGCGCGTTTACATCGAACGCTACGAACCCGATCCCGCCAAACACGACATCGAAACCCAATCGGCCTTGGCCGACCTGATCGCCGTCGCGGTGGAACTCGCAGAAATCGAAGTAAGAACCGGACGCAACGTACCGACGGTCATCACCTGAGGCGGTGCCCCGGGCGCAGGTCGTCGTCTTCGATCAAACGCCGCAGATTCTCCCGGATCCGTTCGCCGGACCGGCCGTCGGTCAGATCCCCGAACAGATGCGCGCGCGCCGACGCTCGCTCGGCGGATTGTCCGTCGGGATGGGCCAGCGCCTGTTCGACGGTCGCCGCCAAGTCGGCGACGTCTTTGACCCGAACAGCGATATCGCGGCAGGTCCATTCGATCCCTTTCGGATCATAGGCCGGGGAACGTTTCCGGTTCGGGTTGTCGATCACGACAATCGGCCGGTCGACGGCGAGAAATTGGAAGACGGCGCTCGAGGCATCGGAAACAATGATATCGGCCCGCTGCAGGAACGGCATGAGATCGGCTTCCGGTTCTGTGGCCAGGTGAACGTGTGGCCGACTGGCGGCCCGTTCGAACCAGGCGTACCACGCCGGAAATCCGGATTGGATGAGCGGATGCGGTTTCAGGACGAGATCCAGGCCGTCGTTGTCGCCGATCAACCGCTCGACCATATCGTCGCCGAGCATGTCGACGCTGGAGAGGTCCGGCGTGTACGTCGGCGCATAGAGAACGCATTTTGCATCTGTACGCAGCGGGAAAGGCAGGGGTGGCGCCTCCCGGCGGAAAAGCGGATCCATTTGCGGGTACCCGGTCATCCAGACCCGATCCGGATCGAAGCCACCCTCTTCGATGTAGTGGTCGCGTTGCGACGGTCCGCTGACGCAGACGAAATCGCATTGCTGGGCAACTTTGAATGCGTGGTTCTTGCTGATCAAGCCGTGTCGGGTCTGGATGAATGTGGCGTAGGGGACAAAGGACCGCAAATTGTCGGCCTGGGCGTCGCCAAGGAAAACGAACTCCGGTTCGAAGGCCCGCAGCCAAACCGGATCGTCGGTCAGAATGACGTCATAGTGATCGCGCAGCGCATCGAATATAGGCCGCAGGATCCAATAGTGGAATTCCCGGTTCATATGAAGGACGACCCGACGGCTCGATCGGTTGACCTCGGCGCCCGCCTCAAGGCCCGCGGCGATGCTTTCCCGGGCTGCACGGACGGCGATTCCGCGAGGGTCGCCGGCGAGCGCACGCTCGGCGAATTCCGACGCCTCGTTGAGGCGCCCGAGAATGTGGGCGTTCATGGCGGCGTTGTGGCATACCCAGGGGGCTGGATCGCCCGTTTCCAGCGCGCCGATGAAGGCGGCGTGGGCGGCCTCACCGAAGCCGGCGAAACGGGCGAACAATCCGAGCCAACCCCGAGTCTCAGTGCTATCGAATCCATGGGCGACAGCCGCTTGCAGCATCCGGGTCCCTTCTCGGAAACGTTGTTGCATCAGGAGGTCGTGGCCGGCCCGGCGTAGACCGTCCATAACGCGCTCGCGGGGTAGCGTATGGTCGGCCAACAGACCGACCGCTGCTGACAAATCACCCCGGTCGAGCAGGAAGGAGAAAGCGCCGGCGAAGGCGCTGGCGGTTGCGCCCGACCCGCCGCCCGCTGCCGGGGTTCCCGGCGGTCGTCCTGGTTTCACGTCGCGCACGGTCTCGTATTTCCCCTCCGGTCCGATTGGCGAAGGCCGGATCGAAACGGCCGGTACCTCCAGCGTCCCACAGTACGACCGCACCATCAACGCGTTCGTATCGACCGCTTTCCCCATTTTTCCGCCACTTAGACCGTAAGGAGGCGTATTATGGACGCAACATTGCTTATGAGGAGTGCGTAACATGGGTGATCGAACAACCCCTATCGTGCAATCCGTCCTGGTCGCCGTTGTCGTTCTCGGCGGTCTCATGCCGGCCGGCTACTTCGCGATCGAGAACCTTCGTGACAGCTTCGCCGCCGAACATGCCGAAACGCGTAAGGTGGTTATCGAATTGAAGGCAGAGACACTCGATGAGGTGCGCGCCGTAAAGTCGGCTGCCGTCGATGAAATCCGCAATGCCCAGAACGATACCCTTGAGGCCGTCCGCGCCGCCGGCGCGGCCGCCGTCGATGAAATCAAAAAAATGAACGGTGAGATCGTCATGGCCGCAGCGGCACCGACTGCGCTGCCTGGCGGCAGCGGTGGTGCCGACGCTATTGGTGCCCTGAAGCAGGTGGTCGAAACCGTCCGCGCCGAGCAGGCCGGAATCGTCGAGCGGCTGGCTGCGTTGCAGGACAAGCCAGCGGCACCGGTGGTCGTGGCGTCGCCGCCGGCGCCTGGCTCCGCGGTGGGACGAGTTCGATTGGCTGCGAGTACCGCCTGAGATCATTCCCCATATGGGCGTCGTTGATGTTCATCTCGACCCCCTCGATTTTATCTATCGGTTCTGGGGCTCGGCGCACGTCGAGGTCTTGAAACAGGAACTGACGGGTAGGTCCGTAACCGAAATGCGCCCAGAGAGCGAAGCAAGGTCCGTTTTCCAGCAGTATGCCGAGACCTATGAGGCGTGCCGGCCGATGTTGTTCGAGAACATCATCTCCGCCGGCCCGCACCTGCTGCCCATGGAGGAGGTATCGCTGCGCCTGCCCTTTTCCTTGGACGGCGAACGGATCACCCAGATTCTCGCCTTTTCCGATATCCGCCGTGACTTCAAGCGCCTGAAAGAGAGTTTTCTCGGCAGGCCGAGGCGGTAATCCCGATACCGTTCATAGCGTTTTAGTCAGAGCGTTTCGAATGGCTTCGGGGAAAGGGCTCGAGCTTCTAGCATCCGTATCCATATGCACTGTCGTCATCTCGCATTCGGCAATTATATCACCGTCACCGTCTGTCATGGTGTGAACGTATTTCAGCACCTTGTCGCGGAGTTCGACAATGCGGGTGCGCACTTCAACGACGGCGCCGGGCATGGCTTCCTTGCGATAGGCGATGTTCTGCTGTACGGCGGCCATGCCGGAACGGTTATCCTTGAAGTAGGCGACATCCATGCCGAAACCGGCAAAGAAGTTCCAGGTCGCCTCGTCGAACTTACCGACGATGAACATGACGTTCATGTGGTCCATGTGATCCATGTGCCACGGATAGACGGCGCCCTTGTAGGTGAGCGTTTCCTTCGGCATCGCATACCTCCCCCTAGTCGTCCTGGCGTGCGCGAAAGGAGAAGCTAGCGGAAGTTTACGTTTACGTAAACGTTAAGGTTGGTTGAGGGCGCTTCGTCAGGCCACATTCCGGAAATCGACCGCCGGATCGGCCGGCTGGATGGCCGGTTCGCCGATACCGAGGTCGTCCCAGTAGTGCCTTTTCACATGATCCAGTTTCACCGTATCGGCGACGCCGGGGATATCATAGAGGCGGCGCGTATGGCGGGTCAGGTTCGGGTAGTCGACGAGGCGCTTGATCGAGCATTTGAGTCTGGGGTTGTAGACCGTATCGAAGCGGACCAGGGTGGCGAACAGGTGCCAGTCGGCCTCGGTTACGCGGTTGCCCAGCAGATAGGGCCGGCCGGCAAGGCGGTCCTCCAACTGGTCCAGGGCCTCGAACAATCGCGTGACTGCGTGATCGTAGGTCTCCTGGGTGGAGGCGAAACCGGCCGCGTAGACACCCATGTTGATACGCTCCAGGATGACGGTGTTGAGCGCCTCGATATCGTCGCGCCGGTCTTCCGGATAGAAGTCGACCGACGCGTCTCCCCAGGCGTCGAAGGCCGAATTCAGCATGCGGATGATCTCGCCCGACTGGTTGTTGACGATGGTCCGCGCCTGCTTGTCCCAGAGAACGGGCACCGTGACCTTGCCCGTGAAGTCCGGTTTGGCCGCCTGGTAGGCCTGGTAGAGATAGTCGAACCCGGCCGCTTCGTCCGCCGTGCTCAGGTCGCTTTCGAAGAAGCACCAGCCGTGCTCGCCGGTCCACACCGGATGGGCCACCGACATGGAGATGACACCATCCAGGCCCTTGAGGCGGCGGTAGAGGATGGTGCGATGGGCCCAGGGGCAGGCGTAGGAGACGTAGAGATGGTAGCGCCCCGGTTCGGCTTTAAAGCCTCTGGAGCCGTCGGCGGTGATGGCCGAGCGGAAGAAGCGTTTGGCCTCTTCCGCCCGCGCCAGCCGAAGCGCCGGGGTGTCGTCGGCATCGGCGTGCCAGACGCCCTCGATCAGGATCTTCATTCGGCCGGCTCCGCAAGAGCGGTTTGGCGGGCGAACGGCAGCCTCGGGTCCCAGGCGTAGGCACCGGAGCCCAGGAGCGCCTGCACCGCCGACGCCGCGATCAGGAAGACCGGGTACTCCCAGCCGCCGCCCTGGGCGGAAAAGACCCAGCCGTTGGCCGCGTGCACCCAGGTGGCGCCCAACAGCACCGGCATCAACGCAAGGGCCACGTAGCGGGTTTTGAAACCAACGATCAGAGCGATGCCGCCGACGGTCTCGGCCAGGAAGACAACGTAAGCCAATGCCGGCGGCAATCCGAGGGAGCCGAAGAACTGGGCCGTGCCGGGCAGCGTGAAGACCATGAACTTGAGGACGAAGCCATGGGCCAGGAACATGACGCCGAGTGAGACGCGAAGCACCAGGGCGGCATAGGGAGCGGTTCGGTTGTCGATCATGGGACAGGTCCTTTCAATAATCGGGATCACTTTCGGTGAAAATAACTTGTTCAAAAACGCATAGTAATTCTATAATATCGCCAAAATAATTTGCATCTACGCAAAGGCCTTATTGTGGGAGGAAACCGTGGACTGGGACGATCTCCGCTATTTCCATGCGGTGGCCGAAGCCGGCAGCCTGTCGGCGGCGGCCCGCGCTCTGGCCGTCAATCACTCGACCGTCTATCGGCGCATCGCCGCATTCGAGGACAGGGAAGGCGTGGCGCTGTTCGACCGCATCGACGGGCGCTACGTGCTGACCGCGGCCGGCGAGGAGATGCGGGCGTCATCGGAGCGCATCGCCGAAGAGGTCGACACCCTGAGCCGGCGCCTCTCCGGGCGTGACCTGCGCCTGACCGGCACGCTCCGGGTGACGACCACGGACTCGCTTGCCGCCGAGTTCCTCGGGCCGCACATCGCCGGTTTCGTGCAAGACTATCCGGGAATCGAACTCGAGCTCGTCATCGACACCCAGCATCTCAGTCTCTCGAGGCGCCAGGCCGACGTCGCCATCCGCCCGACCAGTGTGCCGCCCGAGACCCTGATCGGGCGGCGTGTCGCCGAGCTTGCCTTCGCCGTCTATGGTTCCGTCGACTACTTCGAAAAGGCCGGCCTCGGCGGCGACCCCAGGGACCACGCCTGGGTCGGCTTCGACGACAGCCTCGCCCACCTGCCGGCAGCCAAGTGGATGCGGACGGAACTCGCCGGCGCCAATATCCTGCTTCGCGGCAACAACCTGTTCGCGCTGTCGGGAACCGTCGCTGCGGGCGCCGGTCTGGCGCCGTTGCCGTGCTTCATGTGCGACGGCAACCCGAAACTGCGCCGCTTCGACGGTATAGACCTCGACCTCGGCGCCGGACTGTGGCTGCTCACCCATGAGGACCTCCGCCACACGGCCCGCGTCCGTGCCTTTCTCGATTTCATGTACGGTTCGCTGGAGCGCGACCGGGAATTGCTGGAGGGGAAAAGGCCGTACGGGTTCTAGAGATCAAATCCGCGGGTTGCCCGTCGAAGGTGATCGGCGCGGAAATGGGACGGTGCCGGTTGTGGCGGATGGGTGCGTGAAAATCGAACGGCGGCAGGCCGCCTGGCGTTGGAATTAATGTCCGGCCCTAGTCGGACGCGGCGCGGAAAAGACGGTCGAACCAGTTGGTTAAAGGGTTGTCGCGAATGGTGAATCCGTACACGGTCAATACCCAAATGACGAAAAAGAATATGAAAATCCCGAAGTACGTCATTATTAACGTATGACTAAAATGATCCTGAAGACCTGGGCTCGAATATGTGGGGTCATATTCCAGCGCCCAAGAATAAAACCGGCTGTCGACCTTCGGGTCCGGTGCGGAAGGCAAATAGGAAGCCGCTCGGGCTAAGCCGAGGCCGAAGACGGCAACCACGAGCCTCGAGGCGGATTTCCGAATGTTCCAACCCTTCTCGATTATGTAGAAAGCGATCATGTTCAAACAATACACCTCGAAAATCAGGTGAATTTCATAAATACGAATAGCACCGGACTGAACACTGGGTACCGAATTGGCCAACACGAATACGCTCGCGACAATCAACAACGCGACAAAAAAAAGGACTGTCGTTCCGTGTCGCCGCCATTCCAGTCCGTTGTCGCGGATAAATGCCGCCGCAAACCCTATGACTCCCCCCGTGGGAAGCGAAAGAATGGTGACGATAGCCACGAGATAGAACAAATTCTCGTCCCCACTGTAACTGCCTTTCCATCCGAAACCGAGCCCGCCGCCAATTATTCCTGCAAGGGTTCCCGCGACGAATCCGTCGCTCAGCGTCTTGCCGACCGGCGTATTGAACCTTTTTGCCAACAGGTTTGTGAGCGCAATAACGACGCCGATCACGAAAACGACGAGGCCTGCCGCGTAGAGGCCCTGTATCGAGACTTCAACGTCCAGAATTTGGATTTCCTTGATATCGATCTGCTTTGCAAAAACGACAATGATAAATGCCAAAACGATCAGTACGTAAGGCACCCATCCGATGTACCTTATCGTTTCCTTCAGTGTTTTCAGAATGTCTTCCAATATCACCACCCTTCATCTCTTTTGACCCAAAACATACACGTTAATGGAGTTAAGTTGATCGGAAATCTTTAAAAAGTAGAAGTAATTGATTTTCCCCCGCCCTTACGGATTCTAGGGACCAAAACCGCGGGTTGCCCGCTTCCGCGACTTCTGTGACACTGGTTCCGGTGCCTCCCTATTCGATCGGCAAATCCCGCCGACGCCTCCATAGGCCGAGCTTCCGATGCACCGCGGCCTGAACCCCGTGCCAGGAGCACCCATGAAACTGAATGACGCGCAGGTCGCTGCCGTTGAGCGGCAGGCCCAGGCGAAGCCTCTTACTGACGATAACCCGGCCATGGGGCAATTGATCGAGATTTTCGGCGATCACACGTTCTATGCCGATTCCACCGGCTTGCTGGTCTTCGAACTGGTGCCGGAACACGTGCAAGGGTACGAACCGGGCCTGTATGCGGTCGTGCAGGTTGCCGAATGGGGCGAAGAGGGCACGGGCAGCATGGTTCCCATCGAACCGAAAATGCTCGGCGGCGTGTTGCGTCTGGATGACGACGGCGAAGACGGCGATGGGAGCAACGGGGATGACGCAGACGGCGAAGACCGCTGATCGGGGCCGAAAGAACCTTCCCTCCAGATACGCTCGGCCGGGAGTGATGACGATGCTGCGGCAGGCGCGCTAGGATAGCGGCTCGGCCGGGAGACGCTGGCATGTCGCTGCAATCATGGATCGAAGGTCACGGCTTCGTCATGGGCGAGGGGTCGATGTACGAGCGCCTGCGCCGCGACCCGGATGTGCGGTTCGATGAACACATTGCCCATGCCGGCCTCATTTACGACGACGCCGCCCGCGACGTCCTCACCGGCGTCCATCGCCAGTACCTGGACATTGGGCGTAAACACGCCATCGCCATGCTGACCGGAACGCCGACCTGGCGGGCCAACAAGGAACGTGTGGCGCGTTCGGCATTTGCCGGCACGAAAGTCAACCGCGACGCCGTCCGTTTCATGATCGAACTCAGGCGCCAACATTACGGCGATGATGCGCCGATCCGCATCGCCGGCCAGTGCGGGCCCCGGGGCGACGCCTACCGCCCGGAGGAGGCGCCGGACACGGCGATGGCCGAGGCCTTCCATCGAGAACAGATCGAGGAGCTGGGGGACGGAGGCGCCGAATTCCTGATGGCCCTGACCCTGCCGGCCTTTCCCGAGGCCCTCGGTATCGCGCGGGTCATGGCCACCACCGGCCTGCCTTACGTCATTAGTTTCGTCATCCGCCCGGACGGCACGCTCCTCGACGGAACCGGTCTCGATGACGCCGTCGATCGCATCGACAACGGAACCCCGCGCCCGCCCGATACCTACAACGTCAATTGCGTCCATGCCTCGGTATTCGCCTCGGCCCTGGCGGTGCTGGGCGCCCGCAACCCGACGGCGCGCGCTCGCGTGTCGGGTCTCCACGCTAATACCTCGGCCCGCTCGCCCAAAGAGCTTGACGGCCTTGACGTCCTGGAAACGGAAGCGCCCGGCGATTTCGGAACCAATATGTGGAAACTACGGACCGACCTGGGAGCCACAATCCTCGGCGGTTGTTGCGGCACGTCGACGGAGCATATGGCCGCCCTCGCCCGGCTCGCCGCATCGGAATTCACCGCGCCCGATGATCCGCGCTGAAAGCCTACGGTGATTTCGTCTTCCCCACGCCCGATAGCTCCGACGGGGAGGAGCGAGATCCGACAGCAGGTTTTCCGTGATCGCAGTCATGGCCTACAAAGCACTCATTCCCGGCGCGTCCTATGGCTTGCTGCTCGGCACCAAACTGTTGATGGTAGGGCACCACGTGCCCCTGTCGTCGCAATGTTCGACCCGGCGGCCTATTGGGCCGCCGCTCGCCGACCGGCCGGTGCTGCCGCCGATTGCGCCGATGCCAAGGGCAGCTCGATCCAGAAGGTGCTTCCGCGGCCCTCTTCGCTCTCGAAGCCGATGCGGCCGTCCATGTTCTCGACCAGGAGCCGGGTCACTGCCAGGCCGATACCGGCTCCTTCGCGCGAGATCATCGCGTCGGTTCCCAACCGGTTGAAGATCTCGAATACGGCCCCGCGGTGTTCGTCTGAAATACCGTAACCGGTGTCGGTGACGGATATGTGCAGATACCCGTCGACGGTCGAGCGCCCGGCGACGGTCACCGTCCCATGGTCCCGGTTGTACTTCACGGCGTTGGAAAGGAGATTGATCAGGGCCTGCTTGAACCGAAGCGGATCGGCGAAAACATGGTACTCCGGGGCTCCGCCCAATCGATTTACGAATTTGATGCTTCTTTGTTCGCCCAACGCCGTCGTCAAGGTGACACATTCCGCGACCACGGCGCCGGCACCCACGCTCTCCATGGAGAATTCCATGCGCCCAGCCTCGACACGGGCGAGATCAAGAATCTCGTTGATCAGTTTAAGAAGGTGATTGCCGCCAGACAGAATGCTCTCGATGCTCTCGGTCTGTGCCGACGACAAAACATTGCGCCGGTCGAACTTCAGCATTTGCGCGAAACCGAGCACGGCGTTGAGCGGTGATCGCAATTCATGGCTCATGGAAGCCAGGAATTCGGATTTGGCAGTATTCGCCCGTTCGGCGTCGTGCTTGGCTGACACCAGTTCGGTTTCGATTCGCTCGCGTTCGGCGATCTCCCGGGTCAGGCTCGCCGTCCTCTCCCTCACCGTCCGGCGCAAGGTGACGATCCAAAGCCGCCCCAAGGCGCCTGAAAGGATGGCGGCGATCCCGGCGCCAAGAATCAAGGGCCGGTACGTCGACCATGCGGACTCCTTTCGGTGGAGCACTTTGCTGTTCGCCGGTAACCGTGACAGCGGAATGCCGAAACGGTCCAGCACCCGCCAATCGTAGATGTGCTCGAAGGCTTCGCCCTGTTGGGTTCCCACGCGCGTCGACAGTTTTCCCGACAACAGGGAGAGAGTTTCCCGGGCCGCCAACTCGCCGACCCGGCTGGCGCTCAACAGGTATCCGCCGGCGATGCCGCTGCCGAGCAGGCTGTCCCAATGGCTGAACGCCGGCGCCGAGGCGCGTGCGGCGATCTGCTGAACGGCATTATACGGGACGAATGTTTTGCCGGCGCCGTCCCGGAAGATCAGCATGTAGAAGATCGCAGTTCCGGGCGGCAGGTCGGCGACCTTCTGCAAGAGATCATTCAACGGTAGATCGAGAAGAAACTCGACGGTGATTCCCGGATCCATGGGATGGTTTTCGCGGATGGCCGCCACGTTGTGCCGAACAACGGGCGTCGCCGTCTCACCGATGACGACCACACGTTTGGGCGCCGTTACGGCCAGCATATGGCCGAAGGCCGCGTGGATGTCCGCCTTCGCCGTGATCACGGCTCCGGCCAAGTCGCCCTGTAGGCCTTCGGCGATGGGTCGGGCCGGGTTGACGAAAAGCCGTGGCGTGCCGGCGAACAAATGGGGGTACTTGGCCAACAACAGCGCCGCCGGACCGCTTTGAGCGATCAGCAGGTCGATGTGTCGACCAGCGTATTTGCCTTCAAGGTAGCCGACGTAGGACCCGTCTTCGATGTGAGCCGGAAACCGGGAGGCATCCATGAACTCCTCGAATACCCGGGGTTTCTCGACAGCGCCGGCAAGACCGGAATGGAAGCCTTTATGAAAAAGCCGCGACCACGGGATTTTCGGATTGAACGAATCGAGAAGGACAACCGTTTTCGGCGGCGCCTCCGAAGCCGCGCCAAGCCCGCCGGCCAGGAGAATGAAGGCGATCGTCAGACCGAGCGGAATAAGAAGGAGATATGTGATTCGTCGCCGTCTCACACGGTTCACCATCGCAACGTGAACTGCCAATCACCGGATAGAGCCATGGATACCGTGTTTCAGGGTACTACAGGAGTAAAACGCCAACCAATTGTATTGGCGGCAAGAAGTTCCCGGTCACCGTGTTGTCCGGGAGGGTGATGACGGCGAATCAGGAGGGACATGCGGATAAGGCTTGACGGATTTGGACAAGTGTCCTAATTTTTTGGACAATCATCCTAGACGATCAGCACGAACGGGGAGGGAATGACCATGAGCGCCCGGGAAACCGCCGACCATATCATCGAAGCCGCGGACGATCTGTTCTACTGGCAAGGTTACGAATACACCTCCTTCGCCGATATCGCCGATGCGGTGCAAATCTCCCGCGGCAACTTCTATTACCATTTCAAGACCAAGGACCGGATCCTGGACGCCGTCATCGAAATGCGCCTCGCCAATACCCAGACCCTTCTCGATCAATGGCAACGGGACGGTGACACGCCGGCCGAGCGCATCCGGTGCTTCATCCGCATCCTGAACGTGAACCGGGCCAAGATCGAGCGCTACGGCTGCCCGGTCGGCACGCTCACCTCGGAACTGGCCAAGCTCAACCACGCCGCCCGGGGTGAGGCCAACGCCATTTTCGTGCTTTTTCGTGATTGGCTTTGCGGGCAATTCGCGGCGCTTGGGCTCGCGGACGAGGCCGACGACCTGGCCCTGCACCTGCTCGCCATGAGCCAAGGCGTTGCCACTCTAACCAATGCCTTCCGGGACGCGGCATTCACCGATCGAGAGGTCGCCCGCATGGAGGCTTGGCTGGACGAGCAAGTGGCACGCGCCGACGGGCAATGATCCAAAACACGTAGCTCCAATTCTTCGCGAGGAGACCACCGATGTTCATCGTTTCGCTCAAATTTTCCGACAACAAAAGCCGTGCCGGCCAATACATGGACGGCCACAAGGACTGGCTGCAGCGTGGTTTCGACGACGGCGTCTTTCTGGTCGCCGGCAGCTTGCAACCGAATTTGGGCGGCGCTGTCGTCGCTCACAACACCAGCCGGGACGACCTGCAGAGCCGGGTCGACGACGACCCCTTCGTCGCCAAAGGCATAGTCAGCGCCGAAATCATGGAACTGACCCCGTCCCGGGCCGATGACCGGCTGCAATTCCTCCTGGCCTGACGGCCCTGGCCAAATCCAAGACGAAGAGACGATCCATGAACCAAACGATCGATGGACCCGACGGTAAACCGCGCTGCAGTTGGTGCAAGGCGGCGCCGGAGTTTTTCGCCTACCACGACGCCGAATGGGGCTTCCCCGTCGACGACGACCAACGCCTGTTCGAGAAGATCAGCCTGGAGGGATTCCAGTCGGGCCTGAGCTGGCGCACCATCCTCGCCAAGCGCGAGAACTTCCGCGCCGCCTTCCACGGCTTCGACTTTGCCCGCGTCGCCAAGTTCACCGAGAGTGACGTCGAACGCCTGCTCCAGGACAAGGGCATCATCCGCCACCGAGGCAAGATCGAGGCCGTCGTCAACAATGCCCAAAGGGCACTCGAGTTGATCGAACAGGAAGGATCGATCGCCGCCTATGTTTGGGGCTTCGAACCCGATCCGGCGAGCCTCGGCCCGCCGCAGAGTGCCTCGACGTCCGACGAATCGAAGGCGCTCTCCATGGACCTCAAGAAACGGGGCTGGAAGTTCGTCGGCCCGACCACGGTCTACGCTTTCATGCAGGCCATGGGCCTGATCAACGACCACGTCGAGGATTGCGTGACCCGGGCCAAGGTCGAGCGCGTCCGGAAGGGGTTCAAACGTCCGGGAAACTGATCTCTCGAGCCTGCGTTCCTTTGTCGCCGAGGAGAAAGACATGGAACCGACACTTTCCGTCAGCTCCGTTTGACCCAGCCGCTGCTCAGGAAATCATCCATGGTCCGGTCCGGCTCCGGCTCGAAGCCTTCGTCCAAGACCAGAAGGTCGGCCATGCGATCGAGGCGGAACGACCGAAAGTCCTGGCGCAACTCGCACCAGGAGGCCAGGATCCATACGGGCCCGAAAAAGGCCACGGCAAGCGGCCAGACCACCCGCTGGCTCCGCTGATCGTTGGCGTCGCGGTAGTCGATACGCACCTTCTGCCGGCCGCGAACGGCAACGCGCAGTTCCCCCGGATCGATCGGTTCCGCCAGATGGTCGGCCGGGGCCAGCAAGGCGGTTTCCGCCATGTGCCGGCGCAGGCGATCCGGGACCACCGCTTCGATTTTTGCGATAACCCCGCCTGCCGCATCGGCAAGTTTCGGGTCGGCCCACGATTCGACGATGCGCACGCCGAGAACCAAGGCCTCGATTTCCTGTTCGTTAAACATGATCGGCGGCAGGTCGTAGCCGCGTAAAATGTACCCGACACCGGCCTCGCCCTCGATCGGTACGCCGCTCGCCATGAGGTCGCTGATGTCGCGGTAGATGGTCCGCTCCGAGACCTCCAATTTCTCCGCCAAGTCTTGGGCACGGACCAGTTTTTTGCGCCTGAGAATCTGGATGATGTCGAACAAACGATCGGCGCGCCGCATGATGTGTCCTCTGTTGTTTACGGGCCATTTCCGACTTCCTGACACTATTTGTCATGAGACCCAAGCCTAGCAGAGGCCTCCTGACACCGCGCTGTCAGGAGCCCGTCCTTATGTTGGTGCCAGTCGGACGCGTATCGCTCCGGCAGCCAGCATGAGGAGGACGAAAATGCATATTCTTACTTTTATCAGGCATCAAATCCGGAAACTACGGGATTGGCAGGCTGAACGCGACGCCATTCGCCAACTGCGGGACATGGACGACCACTTTTTACGCGATATCGGGATCGAACGTCAGGATATCGAAACAGTCGTCCACGGTTTGACGGATCAGAGACATACCGCCAAAAACCACCAGCGGTGGCTCCATCGACAAGCCGAGACCCAGCTTCACATGGCGCCGGCGGAATAATGGGCGGGTTTCTTGAGCAGGCCCGCTGGCCGGATGAGAGAAGTGCCATGTCACAATCGATAGAGCAAAAATACGAGCGTTTCAGGGCGCTTCACTTTAACGACCACGCGTTCGTCATGCCCAATCCCTGGGACGCCGGCACGGCGCGTATCCTGAGCGCACTCGGTTTCGAGGCTTTGGCGACGACGAGTGCCGGATACGCGTTTTCTGTCGGTAAACGTGACTCCTTCGCCGGTCTCGCACGTGGCGAGGTGCTGGCCAATGCGCGGGCCGTCGTCGAGGCCACGGAGTTGCCTGTATCGGCCGACCTGGAGGACGGTTTCGACGCATCGCCGGAGGGTTGTGCGCGCACCATCGATCAGGCGTCGAGAACCGGTCTCATCGGCGGGTCGATCGAGGACGCGACCGGTGACCCCGACGATCCCATCCATGAATTCGGTCTGGCCGTCGAGCGGATTCGGGCGGCGGCCGAGGCGGCCAGGGACCGGCCGTTTATGCTGACGGCGCGGGCCGAGAATTGGCTGTGGGGGCGGCCGGACCTCGACGAAACCATCAAGCGCCTACAGGCCTTTTCGGAGGCCGGCGCCGACGTTCTCTATGCGCCGGGGCTGCCGGATCTGGAGGCTGTCCGCGCGGTTTGCCGGGAAGTGGATAAGCCGGTCAACGTGGTCATGGGCCTGCAGCGCGCCAGCTATACGGTCGATGCCCTGTCCGAAGCCGGTGTCAAACGCATCAGTGTCGGCGGATCGTTCGCTCGCGCGGCGCTCGGTGCCTTGGTTCGGGCGGCAGAGGAGGTACGGGACAGTGGGACCTTTACCTACGCGGAACAAGCCATACCGGACCGGATCATCAGTGCCATGATGGCTCCGGTGAAACGCGCCACTCGTATATGATGATGGGGAACTCAACCTTGCCGGTGCCGCCACAAAAGACCATCTGTACAGCAGGTGATTTTTGGGCTTTGTTTCCGCCGACCCGCCGAACGAAACCGGCGCCTCGACCGAACGGTGATCCCATGAAACCGAAACTACTGGTCCCGTTCGCGCTCGGGCACTTCGCCAACGATATCGCGCCGGTCGGCATGTACCTGATCATTCCGGCGTTTGGATTGGCAATGGGCTTGTCGCCGGTCGAGATCGGTCTTCTGTTCACCATCCACAGTTTCGGATCGGCCATGGCCCACGTGCCGGCCGGTATTCTCATCGATCATGTATCCAACCGTGGCTTTCCGTTGATCGTGACCTTTTTCTGGGTCGCGCTCGGATACTTCGGCGCCTCCTTGGTGAGCGATTATTGGACCTTCGCGCTCCTGATCGCCGTCGCCGGCGCCGGCGATGCCGCCTGGCACCCGATGGCCACAGGTATCCTGGCCCGGGTCCATAAGGACCGTAAGGCCTATGCCCTTGGCGTCCACGCACTTGGCGGTCACTTCTCCGAGGTCGTCGCCTTGTTGGTTGCCGGGTATTTGATCAGTATCGCCGACTGGCGCGTGGCGCTGCAGGCCCTGATCCTGCCGGGGCTGGTTATGGGGTTCGTCTTCATCGGTATCGCCAGACGGGTGCCCAGGATCGAGGCGGCACGGCCGCAAAAGGCCGACTTCGCACGCTTATGGCGCGTCTGGACGAGCCGGATGGCGCTGCGGGTCATTCTCCTGTTCAGCGCCTACAACATGGCGTTATTCGCCACCTCGACAATGACGCCCGTATTTCTGAAATCGGTGCATGACCTCGACTGGCAGGAAACGGCGCTGGCCATGGCGGCGATGATGGCGCTCGGCGCCCTGGCCCAGCCGTCGATGGGCCGCATCTCCGATGTCATCGGGCGGCGGCCGCTCCTGATCGCCGGCAACGCGCTGGCCGCCGTTGGCGCTGTCGCGGCGTGGCTTGCGCCGTCGCTGGTGGCGGTCTTGATCGCTCTCGGCATCGTGTTGACGACACTGGTTGCCATCCGTGCCGTCGTCCTCGCCGTGGCCCTGGATCACGGAGGTGAGCAGGAAGGCGCCAGTCTTGGTCTCGCTTTCGTCTTCCTGGACGGCATCGGGGCGCTCGGCGCCGTACTGGCCGGTTTGATCGGCGAGCGGGACCTCAGCCAAGCTTTTCTTTTTGCCGGTCTGCTGTCCGCGGTCGCGGCTGGCCTTTCGGTATTGCCGCGCCGTTTCTCTACTGGCCGAAGCGCCCATGGGGAAACGGTGGCGGAACCGGGAGATTAGGTCCGGCCCGCCACCTTGTTCCGTGGCCCGAAGGCGTCGCTCAATTGGTTAAGGCCTTTTTCATCACGATCCCGGGCAACGACAAATCACCCGAGGCCACGTCGTGGACACCGGACACACATAAGAGCGGCGCCTTGGTTTCCGCATTGACCGTCAACTCGGCAGTCACCGCATCGAATTGAACCGTCTCCGTGTTGCCGGCCGGCACCGTGATCTGGGCCACCTTGCCGTTCAAAGTGGGACTCATGCCGGGGCTGTCGAGCGCGATGGGCAGCATCGGCGCCGTATCGGGCAGCAGGTCGACGCCCGGTGACACGTCGCGCACCTTGAGCCCGGCTGCGCAGGCCTCGTCCTTGACGAGGACCACCCAGTGCGAATGCCACTCGGCGCCGTCGTTGGCCGGATCGCCGTCGTTGTTCTCGTCGTAAAGCGGCGTGTCATCGAAATCCGGGTGTGCGGTAATGGCCAGCGCCAGGATGCCGGACGCCTTGTCGAATCCGACCTGGGACGGATCGAGGTTGGTCGGCCATACGTAGGACTGGACCTTGGCACCAGCCAGTGTGCCGATGGCGGGCGGTTTGACGCTGCCGGCGATACCGGCCAATTCCATCATGAAGGTGGTCAGGCGGCCGTCGGTCGAGGCCGAGGTCTTGGTGATGTCGAATGCGGCAGTCTTATCGGGCGCGGTCGGGCTGGATATGTCGTGGGCCGCAGCAGAACCGGCCAGGGCCGCTGTTGTCAGCAAAGACAGAAAGAGGTGTTTCATGGGTTTCTCCTATTAATATCGAGTCGATACTAATAGGCATATAACTGATCCATCCCACCCTTGCAAGAAAAGTTTTGACTCGATACTATATGGCATGCCTCCCACGGATGATTTCCCACTTGTCCTCGAACGCCTGTCGCGGATCCTTCAGAACGAGACCCACGCCGCCGGCTTGAAGCCCGTGCAATGGGAAGCCTTACGTTACTTGGCCCGGGCCAATCGCTTTTCGCGGAGCCCTTCGGCGGTGACCGGCTATCTCGGGATTACGAAGGGTACGGTGTCCCAGACCCTGAACGCCTTGGAACGCAAGGGTCTGGTGCGTAAGACCACCGCCGCCGGCGACCGCCGAAATGTGACCCTCGAGGTGACCGAGGCGGGGCGCAATTTGCTGCGCGATGACCCCATCGAGTCCCTTTCGGTAGCAGCGACCGGTCTGCCGCCGGACGCCAGGGACGAGATCGCCGACGGTCTGCGCTCGGTGTTGCGCCAACTTCTCGAACGCCGCCAGCAACGGGCTTTCGGCCTATGCCGCACCTGTCGTTTTTTCGAGGATCGCGCACCGACCGGGACGCCTCACCGTTGTGCGCTTTTGGATCAACCCTTGTCCGGTGAAGATGGTGAATTGATTTGCGCCGAGCACACCTCCCCATATGTCTGATATGGACAGGTCCACCGGCTAAAACGACGGTGACTGATATGCACTCGCTTTGCCGCACCGCAAACGGTTTTTCCGGTCGGCCCCCAAGTATAAAAGCGTTCGCTGACCCGCTTCTGTCCGCTATAACGAGACCCGAACCCAACTACCTGGGTTCATGAACGAACCGGTTTCACCGCCAACGGACCGCCTGCGCCATGTCGAAATCGTCGAAAACCTTCGAACAGCTGGGACTTTTCGGCTCAAGCGGGGTTGTCGCTATGGCCTTGAACTTGCTGGTGACGACGACCGCCCATGAGGCGGCGGGCCTTTCCGTCGGGGCCTCCTACGGACTCGGATTCTCGGTTGTCCTGGTGGTCAGTTTTATGTTGTGCCGCCATAAGGTATTCGATGCCGCGACCCAGGCTATTCGGCCGCAATTCACTCGGTTCGTGATCTCATCATTGTTTTTTCGCGGTGCCGAGTACGCGTCTTGCTACCTTATCTTCAAGGTCCTCGGCATCCATTACTTCGTATCGCTTGTGGCGGTGCAGATCGCCTCGTTTTTCATCAAGTTCTTTTTCTATCGGGCGGTCGTTTTCTCCGGCGATGACAAAGCCTCGACATGACAGACTTGTCGTAACGGCTGCTTGGTGCGGCGCCGGCTACTCCGGGTAGCCAAAAGGCCCAAGACGAATCTCAGCCCATGGAAGTGGTGAACGACGTCTTCCCACGACTGGATCCGTTTCACCTGCTTCCAAATAAACGCGGGGCGGAAATAGAACCGGCGATAGGCCCACCGGACCGTGTCCTCGACATGTTGCGCGTCACGATATCGAGAGCTTTGCATAAATCCGTTTGGTGTGATTCCTTCGATTGAGGATAGAGGTTGATCGGGGGTTGTGATGTCGCATCGTCTGACGGGTCAGTTGGGTTTTTCGGAGGCGGCCTTGT
>Ga0056134_10000095_pt1 | contig 20018 bp, 12 predicted proteins | sample WorMetGr2BELIZE2_FD_71115 | JGI IMG/M metagenome (GOLD analysis project Ga0056134, IMG submission 71115) | Marine gutless worms symbiont microbial communities from Max Planck institute for Marine Microbiology, Germany - Inanidrilus... ...
GAACTTGCCCTGGTCGTCCGACAACCGCCCCATCATCGTTCCGCCCTCCACCGAATCACTCGGGAAACGGAATCACGATCTCAGAAACCGATCAACAGGGGTTTATCAACAGTATCCCACATTCTCGGAAAGTGGGAGCGTACCCGGGTCCTGCTTTTCACCAAACAGGACGTGTGGACGGTCGCTGGCCTCACGGCATTCGGCGTCTCGGCATCGTTTCTCATTTTCGGGTTCTTCTTCTTCCGGCAAAAGCGTGCCGCAGCGAAAAGTCTGGGTAAAAGCGAACAGCGTTTCAGGGACTTTGCCGAAACCTCCTCGGACTGGTTTTGGGAGACGGATGAGAACCTGCGCTTCTCCTATTTTTCGGGCCGTATCGGCGAAATCACCGGGTTCGACCCGTCAACCTATATCGGCAAGACGCGTGCCGAGATTACGCCCAAAATCCGCGAAACGATTCAAGGTCGCCGCCATCTGGACGATATGGAAAACCACCGACCTTTCCGCGACTTCCGTTACGATTTCGCGAAATCCGATGGCAGCCGATTGTCAGTCATGATCAACGGTGCGCCCGTGCACGACGAAGACGGCCGTTTTCTAGGGTATAGGGGCACCGGCAGCGACATCACGGAACAAACTCTAGCCGAGGAATCCCGCGACGACGCCCTGCAAAAGGCGCAGGCGGCCAACAATGCGAAGTCCGAATTCCTCGCCACCATGAGCCATGAATTCCGTACGCCGCTCAATGCGATCCTCGGGTTCAGCGACATGCTGCGCGGCCGTTATCAAGTTCAAGTCCAATCCGAGAAGTACCGGGAATACGCGGAGGCCATTCACGGCAGCGGCGAACACATGCTGGAGCTGGTCAACGACATCCTCGACATCTCGGCGATCGAGGCCGGCCAGCGGCCGGTCGTGAAAACCTCGATCGACGTGACCGGCCTGATCGCAGCCTGTGTCGAGGAAATCGACGCCACCGCCGGCGAAAAGGGTGTCAGCGTAAAGATCGCCACGCCGGACGACCTTCCCAGTCTCTACGCCGATGAACGTTCGATCCGGCAAATCGTACTCAACCTCCTGTCGAACGCCATCAAATTCACGCCCTATCAGGGAACGATCTCGTTATCGATCGGCGTTGACGGGCCGATTATGAAACTCGCTGTACGCGACACGGGGATCGGCATTCCCGCGGAACTGCTTCCTTCCGTGGTGGAGCCGTTCTCGCAATCCAATTCCAACCCTCACACGGCGCAGGAGGGCTTCGGTCTCGGTCTGTCGATCGTCAAGTCGCTGGTCGATGCCCTTGGAGGCGACTTGACCATTGAAAGCGAAGTCGGCGTCGGAACGGTCGTCACCGTTGCACTGGAGGCCCCTCCCCTGGACATCGTCCCTGACCGCGCGATTCTACAATCGAATGCCGATTGAGATGCGCTGCCGGTCGGCGCCGGCGGCTATTCAACCGGGTGCAATAGTCGTGAGACGACGGCTTTCAGCTCGTCGAAACCGACATGCATTTTCTCGGCGCCAGGTTGGTGAATGAACGTGAAGGCCGGTCTTGACCCTCGGTCGTAGACGAACACGGTCGGGATGCGGTCGATGCCGCCGAAAATTCTCGGTGTTTCTTGATCGGCCCTAACAACGGCGAAAGGCGGTTGCATCCGCTCGAGGAAACGCCCCAAGCGGACCGACGCGTCTTTGGCGAAAAAATCTTCGAATATGTTGATGGCGATGATGCTGAGGCCGGAATCGTCGAAGGTTCCATGGAGTCTCTTCAGGGTTTCGAATTCCGGTCGGCATGGAGGACACCAACTGGCGAAAAACGAAACGATAACGACGCGGTCGGATAAGTTTGGCAGCTCGATCGGTGTCAGCCGTTCAATCGACACCAGATGCTGATACAGCACCGCATCGAGGATTGGCGCCTTCGCTTTCGATTGGGCCGCGGCACTTGCCGAGGATAGAACCAATACCGCAAGAAAGACGATGAGCCGCATGCACCGAATATGGCGCCATCGCCGCTCGCGGCCAAATGACGACACCGTGAACATCGGACCGGACCGCGACACTTGGTGGGGCGTTATTTAGCCGACTGAGACCGGTACGACGGTTGAACCGTGCGCTCCGGCGGGAATTTTACGGCGACTGTCGTACCGGCGCCGACTTCGCTGTCGATGGACAGCGAACCACCGTGGAGTTCGGCGAGTCGCAGGCTCAAGTGAACCCCCAGGCCGGTACCCTCTCCAGCTATGATGAAGTCCGGGCGGACCTGCTGAAAAGGCGCCATAACTTTCGGCAAGTCCACGGGCGAGATTCCGATTTCGGTATCGGCGACCTCGAGCACGATCCCGCCATCCTGCATAGAACTACGCACCGTCACTTGCCCAGAGGGCGGCGTGAACTTAATGGAGTTGGACAGAAGATTGAGGAGGATTTGCTTGATGCGCAGTTCATCGCCGATGAGACGCGGCAGCTTGGGATCGGAGTCGATTGACAATGACAAGCCTTTATCGGCGGCCCGCTCGCCAACAACGCGGACACAAAAGGCGATCATTTCGTAGACATCAAGTGGGGTCTCCCACAGATCGAGTCGGTTCGCTTCGATCTTCGAGATGTCGAGCAAATCGCCGATCACGTTCAGTAGATGGGCGCCCGAAGCCGCGATGTCGGTCGCATACTCGCCATATTTCCTGTCGCCGACGGGGCCGAAGATCTCGTTTTTCAGCATTTCGGCAAACCCGATAATCGAGTTCAACGGGGTCCGCAGTTCGTGGCTCATGTTGGCGAGGAATTCGGTCTTCGTGCGATTGGCGATTTCCGCCTCTTCTTTCGCGACGAACAGGGCATCTTCCGTCCGTTTCCGTCCGGTGATGTCAAAATAGGTCAGCATCCGCCCACCGTCCGGCAACGCTATGCACTGGTACTCGAGGACCTTGCCGTCGGCGCGGACCATCTCGGTCGGCGGAATTGACCCAGCGCGAACCTTCGACACGCGTTCGGCGACATAGGCATCGAATTCATCGTCGCCGACGGGATAAATGCCATTGTGGCGATTGAACTGCATGAATTCCGACATTGTCGTCGAACGTTCGATCAATTCGTCGGGAAAGCCCCACATGTCCTGGAACGCCTTGTTCGCGATACGGGCGCGAAGTTCCGAGTCCATGAACAGAACACCGTAGTCGATATTGTTCATAACGGCGCTGAATTCGCCGAGAGTTCGCTCCAATTCTTGTTTTGTTTCCTTGGTTTCCGTCAGATCGTTGGCGATCGTGCCGACAGCAACCAAAACACCGTCATCGTCATACAGCGGAAATTTGGTTACCTCCCGCGTGTACCGTCCGCCATCGGGCATGTCGAAATCGCGTTCGCGGGTGACGACAGTGCCGGTCTCGACGACCTCCGCGTGCTGACGCGAACTGTCCGCGACGTGATCGGCGCGGTAGTAAGGTCCTCCCTCACCAGACAGAGCCTTTTTAGCGGAGACACCGGTAAGCATCGACCACGCCTTGTTGACGAAAAGATAACGGCCATCGACGGACTTGAGGTCCAGCGCCGCTGGATTGCTGTCGAAAAACGCCCGGGCAATGTCACTGGATGAGCGTGTATCCGATACCGGATTTTCCGACATCGGCGGGACAAGCCAATCGATAATCGCTTTCTTGTTGCGCCCCCACGGCATTAATAAGTTCGTGTCCTCGTTTTCATCGGGATAGATAAGTCTTGGACTTGAGGCGACTGCGATAGGGCCGCCGCCGACCGGTTGCATGGTCAAATGGCCGAAAATGCATCCGTGTTGATTTAAACCGGCGGCCGTTCGGCGTTCAACAGATTTATGCCTGTGAATTTCAACCGGAGAGAATCAATTCGATTTGAAATAGTTTCAGGTCAAGGAAACACTTCACCAGCTCGCTCCGGGACCGGCGGCGATCGCCCGTTTGAGCTGGTCGTATTCCTTGCAGCCGAACACACAGGCCGAACTCAGCCGGTTCAACATCTCTCGTGCCTTATCCGGCCGACCGGTTTGAAGGTAGAGCTCGCCTAGATACTCCAAGGTCCCCTTATGGCTGGCATTCAATGCCAATGCCCGACCATAGTGTTTTTCCGCAACGTCAAACCGTCTGAGCTTTCTGTTTGAATACCCCAAGAGATTAAATAAATCCGGATTTTTAGGCGCTTTACCCGCTGCCTGTTCCAGCAAGGGAATGGCATCCGCGTATTTCCCGCCCTTGATCAGGTTCTTGGCCCTGACGAATTCTGCGGGAACGGAGGCCGAAGGGGACGGTACCGTCGATGAGTCGGAACCGCCACCGCCACCGCCTGCAGACCATGCCGGATGTTGAACCGAGGCGGTCAAAAGCAAGGCCAGAGCCAATCCCAATCTGCTCAACGAAAACATTGGAAACACCCTCCGGTGGTCATGATCTGTGGGGCATGCCGGTGCCCGGCTCGCCAGATACAGTGATGGGGACTGGCCGGCTATTCGTCAACTTTCACTTGATCACGTTTCGATGAACGCCGCGGACAGAGCCCCCGTTTATGGGGATCGGTCTGGTTTTCCACCAACGATTGAAGCACTTCGTTAATGATTTTTTGCCAAGATCGAACCCGGGTTTGCGATAATGGCGGCTGACCGGTAATGGAGCCGGCAACGGGGCAACGATGACCGAATCGCCGAAGATGAGACACGGGCACCCTGTCCTCGAAGACGGGACCACGAATTGGGAAGCGGTTTTCGAGCATGAAGAGAACGGCCTCATTCATCTCGTCAACCAGACCCATGACTCAGACGCAATTCGCCAATGTGCACAATTGATCATTCGCAAGCTGTTCACCCGCAAGAACGACCAGGACGAGGTCGTCCGGCTGAATAAAGAGCTCGACGGCATTCTCGCCAAAGTCGAGAGTCACGGATTCGAAGCGGCCCAGAAGGCGGTCGTCACCCTGCTACGCCGCATTAAGGATGAACGCATCCGCCGCGCCCGTGCATTCGTCGAACGCAAGAAAAAAAACTGCTCGAGCGGCGCAAGGGCAAGGGTTCCCGGCGTGGACTGGCTGCCCTGCAGAACCTCTACGCCATCGTCAACGATCCACGGCTCGCATTCGCCACGATCGCGGGTCTCGCCATCGTCGGCGTGGCTGCGGTTGCCCTGTTCTCTGGGTTGACCTGGGAATGGTCGCCGGTCGAAGGACGCGTTGACGAGGAACGCGTCGTGGAAACTACGAAATGGGCCGACGACAAAGATAAGACTCCGCCAGTGGAACCGAAGGAAAAAGCTGCCGTTGGACCTTTAAAACCGGAGGCCAAACCGGAACCTGAGAAGGAACCCGAGTCCGAGGAACCGAAGAAGCCGAAAACGGACAAGGACCGGGAGTGGGTCGTCATCCTGCGCCCGATCTACGTTGCGCCGAAACACAAAGAAGGCAGCAAGGCGAAAACCTATCTCTACCAGCCGTTCTTTGAGATCGGAGAAAAGAATCGCTACATCAGAGTTTGCCGGAAGACGCCGCTGTTGCTGGACCTGGTCAATCTGCTGCTCGACCGCCACCATCCGCAGGACCGTCCGGCGACCAAGAAAGAACTGGCCTATCTGGCGACGCGGGTATTGAAGATGGCAAATGAACGGGTCGGCGGCAACTACATCCGGAATGTAGCCATCGTCGCCAGTGATGACCCGCGTTATCTCGGCATGAAACGCCCGCCCTGCAACTAGTCCGGCAACGGCGGGCCGGCTCAACGCCGTGTTTCACGGTGCAGGATGTAGAGGCCGCTGGCGACAACCACGGCCGAACCGAGCAGCGTCCAGGCGTCAGGCAGATCTCCCCAGATCGCAAATCCGAAGAGGACGGCCCAGATGATGCTCGCGTATTTGAAGGGCGCGACCAGGGCGGCTTCGGCATACCGGAACGCTTCGATCAGGCAGTAGTGGGCGCTGCCGAGCAGAATCCCGCCTAGGGCAAACAGCAAGACATCCGGCCCGGCCACCGGCTGCCAACCGAACGGAAGCGTCAACAGGCCGGCGAAAATCACGGTTACGGTGGTTACCGCCAAAATGGCCACCGAACTTTCGCGTCCGGCAAGATGCCGGGTAACGATGTCGCGTAGCGCGCCCGTGAAACTGGCGGCTAGCGGTAGGAGCGCTGCCCATTGCATGGCGCCGCTGCCCGGGCGCATGATCAGGACGACGCCCGTAAAACCGACGACGACCGCCGCCCATCGCCGCCACCCAACCGCTTCACCGAGAATGGCTGCGGCCATGGCTGTGATGAACAGAGGCCCGGCGAAGGTAATCGAAATCGCATCGGCGAGCGGCAGGTATTCGAGACCCGTCACGAAAAGGAAGGTCCCGGTGACGACCAGGCCGGCGCGGAACCCTTGTCCTCTAACGCTTCCGACGCGCAGCGACGACACGCCCCCCTGACGCCAAACCAGAAATGCGATGGGCAACAAGACGAACAGCCCGCGCAAGGCCATGATCTGACCCGTCAGATATACGCCGGTGAGCCATTTCAAAACCGCATCGTTGGCGGTTAGGAACGCACCGCCCACGACCATATAGGCGATCCCTTTCAAGGGAGCCGCGGAGCCAATCAGAATCGAATTCAAGGGTACGTCGTTGTCCAGTCGTTTTAACGGGCCTAGCCGTACAGATAGGCAACGATGGCGACGGCGCCAATGATACCGGCCACATCGGCGCTCAACGCCGCGACGAGGGTATGCCGGATGCGGCGGATCTGGACGGCGCCGTAGTAGACGGCGAGAACGTAGAACGTGGTCTCCGTCGAACCCTGGAAGGTGCTGACCAGATAGCCGGTATAGCTGTCCGGGCCGATCGCAGGGTCCTGGATGATCGAGGCCATGATCCCGTAGGCCCCCGATCCGCTCAAGGGACGCAGAATCGCCATCGGCAATGCCTCCGGCGGCAATCCGACCAGACGGGTCAGGGAACCCAAAGGCTCGATCACCATTTCCATGGCGCCGGACGAACGAAACATGCCGACGGCGACGAGAATGGCGACCAGATAGGGAATGATGCGAAGGGCCACCTGGAAACCCTCCTTGGCCCCCTCGACGAAGGCCTCATATACGGGAACCTTTTTGGCGAAACCGAACCCGAGCAGCAGGACCATCAGGCTCGGAATGATCCATGGCGCCACGGCGCGACCGTACACGACCGTCAGCGGGATCAGAGCGGCGATCGATCCCAGGGCCAACACCGAGACCCAAAGCGGATAGGCCCCGCCATCCTCCGTCGGTAGATCTTCGTGGTCCTCGTGCTCCGGTCCTTCCTCGGACGCCGGCTCCCCGCTTCCGACGCCCGCAACCGGCATCGGAAAATACCGTTGGCAGAGCTTGGCCATGATGATGGCGACGGTGGTCGAGCAGATTGTCGCGAACAGCGTGGTCGGCACGATTCCGGCCGGGTCCGCCGACCCCGTAGCGGCCCGTAGCGCAATGACGCCGGTCGGCAACAGGGTCACCGACGAGGTGTTGATGGCGAGAAAGAGCGCCATGGCGTTGGTCGCCGTTCCCTTGCTTTGGTTCAAGCGATCCAGCTGCTGCATGGCGCGGATACCGAAAGGTGTCGCCGCATTGCCGAGGCCCAAAGCATTGGCCGACATGTTGAGGATCATTGCCCCCATGGCCGGGTGATCGGCCGGCACCTCGGGGAACAGGCGCACCATCAAGGGCCGGACGACCCTCGCGATAATGACCAGCAGCCCCCCTTCCTCGGCCACCTTCATCAATCCGAGGAATAGGGCCATCACGCCAACCAGTCCGATCGCCAGGGTCACAGATCCGGCCGCCGCGTCGATCATGGCCTTGCCGACAGCCTCCATGGGCGAGGCGTCGCCGCTGCCGGACCAAACGATCTGGCGGTAGGCGGCGACCACGAAGGAGACCAGAACGATGGTGAAGAAAATGCCGTTCACGCGATGAGCCCGCTGCCGTTCATGGGGAGAGACTGTTTCACAGGCTTGGAGGAAAAGAAAGATCGAGCTCTCCTCCCGTGCCGCATCCGCAAAACGCAGTTGCCCTCCCTCGCGAATCCCATCACCCTTGGCGCGGAGAGGAGTCACAATTCACGCGAGGGGGAAATGGCCGACGACACTCTGAAGGAAATGGCGCTTGACTATCACCGGTATCCCAAGCCGGGAAAACTGGAGATTACCGCCACCAAACAGCTCGCCAACCAGCGCGATCTGGCTCTCGCATATTCGCCCGGCGTCGCCGCCGCCTGTGAATTGATCGCGGACGACCCGGCGGAAGCGGCAACGCTGACGGCCCGGCAGAACCTCGTCGCGGTGATCACCAATGGATCGGCCGTGCTCGGCCTCGGCGATATCGGAGCCCTGGCGTCTAAACCGGTGATGGAAGGTAAGGCCGTACTCTTCAAGAAGTTCGCCGGCATCGACGTTTTCGACATCGAGCTCGATGAAAAGGATCCAGAGAAGATCGTCGACATCGTCACCGCCCTGGAGCCGACCTTCGGCGCGGTCAATCTCGAGGACATCAAGGCGCCCGAGTGTTTCCTCGTCGAGGAGAAATGCCGCGAGCGCATGAATATCCCGGTCTTCCACGACGACCAGCACGGCACGGCGATCGTCGCCGGCGCCGCCATCCTCAACGGGACACGCGTCATCGGAAAGGCTCTTGACGAGATCAAGCTCGTTTCCACCGGCGGCGGCGCCGCCGGAATCGCGTGCCTCAACCTGCTTGTCAGCCTTGGTGTCAGGAAGGAGAACATCACGCTCGTCGACCATGTCGGCGTGGTCTACGGCGGCCGCGAAGAGGAAATGAACCCCCACAAGGCGGTCTACGCCCAAGATACCGAAGCGCGGACCCTCGATGAAGTGATCGACGACGCTGACGTGTTCCTTGGCCTCTCGGCGCCGGGAATCTTGAAGAAAGACATGGTCGAAAGAATGGCCGAACGGCCTTTCATCCTGGCGCTCGCCAATCCGGTTCCGGAGATCCTGCCGGACGATGCCAAAGCCGCCAATCCCAACGCTGTCATTGCTACGGGGCGGTCCGACTTTCCCAACCAGGTCAACAACGTCCTCTGCTTCCCATTCATATTCCGGGGCGCCCTTGATGTCGGGGCGACAACGATCAACGAAGAGATGAAAGTCGCCGCGGTACGCGCCATTGCCGACCTGGCGATGGCGGAAAGCTCCGAGGTCGTCGCAAACGCCTACAAAGAGGAGGACCTGAAGTTCGGTGCCGATTACCTTATTCCGAAACCGTTTGATCTGCGCCTTATCGTCGAAATCGCACCGGCCGTCGCCAAGGCCGCCATGGACAGCGGCGTCGCGGCGCGCCCGATCGAGGATTTCGATGCCTATCGCGAGCGCTTGAACCGCTTCGTCTTCCGGTCCGGTATGTTGATGAAGCCGGTCTTCGATCGGGCCCGTCAAGATCTCAAGCGAATCGTATTCGCCGAAGGCGAGGACGAGCGGGTACTACGCGCCGTCCAGGTTCTCATCGACGACGGCATCGCCGACCCGATCCTCGTCGGGCGCCCCGAGGTCGTCGCCAACCGTATCGAACAGCTCGGTCTACGCATCCGAGCCGGCAAGGATTTCAGCCTGACCAATCCAGAACACGACCCGCGCTACGAGGAATATTGGCGGGGATATCACGAAATCATGGAACGCGACAGAGTGTCGCCGGAAACGGCGCGCACCATTATTCGCACCAACACGACGGTCATTTCGGCGATGATGCTGAAACGCGGCGAAGCGGACGCCATGATCTGCGGCACCTACGGTCATTACGACTGGCATCTGCGCCACGTTTTGGAGGTCATCGGCAAGGCTAAAGGCGTCAACGACATCTCGGCGATGAGCACGCTGATCCTCAGGCGCGGCACGTTTTTCCTATGCGACACGCAAGTCACACACGATCCAACGGCCGAGGAAATCGCCGAGATGACGGAGCTTTGTGCCGATGCGGTTCGGCGGTTCGGCATGACACCCAAGGTTGCGCTTCTTTCGCATTCGAACTTCGGCGCCCGGAATACGTCGAGCGCCGTCAAAATGCGTGATGCTGGCCGCTCAAGCCGATTTGACGGCCGCCGAAGAACAGGTGTCCGTGGCTTGGGGCGACTGGTACCCGACTTTCGACGCGACAGCCAATATCGGTCATGAAAAACGGGTCAAACCGAGTGGATCCGACGACACAGACATGGTTCCGCGCAATGTCGATCTGTCGCTAACTCAGAAAGTCTGGGATTTTGGATCGACCAATTCGGCGATTCGACGCGCGAAGTTGTCGGTTCATCAATCCCGCGCCACCATGGATTCGACCCGGCAAGCGCTGCTCCTTGAAGGGCTGACCGCCCACATCAATGTCATCCGGGCGCAGAAGCTTCTGAGCTTCGCGGAAGGGTCCGTCGCCAACATCAAAAGACAGGCCGAACTGGAAGACGCACGGGTGCAGCGAGGATCCGGCTTTTCGACGGACGTGCTGCAGGCGAAAACCCAGTTGGCGGGCGCTCAGGCCCGAGCCATCCAGACCGAAGGTGCTTTACGCACTGCGCTGAACCGGTACCGTGCCGTTTTCGGCAAGCGACCCGAGGATGTCGCCAAGATGGTTGAACCGCGGCTTCCCTTGGAATTGCTGCCGAAATCACTGGAAGAGGCTGTCAAATTGGTGCGTAAAGGGAATCCACAATTGGAGGCATCCCGCCTGAGCGCAACCATCGCGCTCGAGGATGTTAGGAAAACCCGGGCCGACGAGTTCTTTCCGGTGTTCGAGGCGATAGCCGAATCGAACTTCAAGGAGGACAACGGCGGCACGGTGGGGTCCCAGCAGGAGCGTCTCGTCAAACTCGAGATGACCTATGACTTCAACCTCGGGCTGACCGCCGTGAACTCGCTGAAGGCGTCGAACCAGACCCACATCGCGACGACCAACCGTTTCGGGGATACGCGGGATCTGGTCGAAGAGCAGGCCTACAATGCCTGGGACAACCTCGAGACGGCTCGGTCCAACGCCGAACATCTCCATAACCAGGCAAACATCGCCTCCGAGTTCCTGGAGTTGGCGCGGCGCGAACGTCAGCTCGGCAACCGCTCGCTAATCGATGTACTGGCCGGTGAAACGGCACTGATCAACGCATCCAGCGATGCCGCGTCGGCCGACACCGATGTCGCGATCGCCGTCTTCACGTTGCTCAACGTCATGGGTCAGCTTTCACCCGAGATCGTCGAGTAACACCCATTCACATCACGACCCGTTTGATGCGCCGCTTTGAGGCGCCTTTTTCGTTATTCCGCTGGTTTCGAACCGGCGAAAAGGTGACGGCTGTCACAGATTTTGGGGGGCGGCTGCCGCATAATCCTATTAAATCGGGTCGTGAGACGCGATCCGATGGCCGGGAACGAAACCCGGGATTATGTCAACGGCAGAAAGGCGCCCCCCCATGGCCGAGCCGAACGGACCCCAATCTCTCCTCGATCCCCTCTCATCGCCCGAAAGCGCGCAAGCGCCCGCCCCGTCCGGCGAACCCGTCGGCCGGGTCGAGATCGCCAAAGGTCAATCGTTCATCACCCATACGGACGGTAGCAAGGTGCTCGCCGAGACCGGCACACCAGTCTTCCCGGGTGACGTCGTCGAAACCTCCGAAGCCGGCAGCGTCGGCATCGTGTTCGCCGACGATTCGACCTTTTCGATCGCTGAAAACGGGCAAATGGTCATCGACGAAATGATCTACGATCCGGGCAGCCAGGAAGGCAATTCGGTGTTCGAGGTGACGCAGGGCGTGTTTACCTTCGTCTCCGGCCAGATCGCCAAGACGGGCGTAGACGCCATGCAGGTGGTGACCCCCACGGCAACGATCGGAATCCGCGGCACATCGGGCGGCGGCAAGGCTTCCGGCGATGGCGCACCGAGTACGTTCACGCTGTTCGCCGACCCTGACGGCACCGTGGGCGAGATGACCATATCGACCCAGGTCGGCAGCCAGACCCTGAACACGGGTAACCAGACGACCCAAATCCGCAACGCTTTCACCTTGCCCTCCAAACCGGTTGTCATGCCGGCCTCCGCGGTCCGCCAGTTCTACGCCAGCGCCGCGGACTCTCTACCGCCCTCACCGGTCGGACCGGCCCCCGAGGAAGGCGAAGCCGGCCCTGACGGCGAGGCCACGGGTGCACAAGGCGAAGCGGTCGCCGACGGCGAGGCCGAAGGTGATCCGGAAGCCGAAGCCCAGGCCGAAGAAGAGGCTCTGGCCGAAGAGGGCGCCCTGCCCGTCGACGGCGAGGTTCTGGTCGATGGTCCCATCGACGGTGAACTCGAAGGCGAAGGACAACCAATTGCCGACGGCGAGGGACCTGGCGACGGTGAACCGGTAGACGGTGAGCGCGTTGACGGCGGTCCCTTCGAACCCGGACCGGGCCAAGGCGGACCCGGCGACGACGGCGTCGAAGAGGCGGGCCGGCAGGCCGCCGAGTTGGCGGCGCGGGAAGCCATCGCTGCCGGCGCCTCCCAGGACGAAGCGCAACGCATCGCCCAGCAGGCCGCGTTGTCCGCGGCCCAGCAGCAAGCGCGTGACCAGGGCATCCTGGAAGCGGAGATCGAGGCCGCTTCGGCCGCCTTCAATGATGCGATCGCCAACGGCATGACCTTGGATGACGCTTTCGCCGCCGCCGGCGCCACCGGCGAAACCGCCTCCTACGAGGCGCGGCTCCAGTACGATCAACAGTTCCAATCAGGCGGCCCTGATTTCGGTCCGCCATCGGGCGGCCACGACGGACACGATTATTTCGTCGTGCACCAACCGGGAACGGATTCCGGGCCCGGTGGCAATGACGGCGGGCAAGACGATCCTTACGGCGGCGGTATTGACCACCATCAGATCTACGATCCTCTGGGGTTGTTCAACGACTTTTCGCAGTTCGCACCGCTCGTCATCGACGGCGTCATCACGGCCGGCGCCGATGGCGGCGAGGATGACGAAGACGACCAGCCGATCATCAACACGTTCGACGAATTTCTCACCGGGTTCACGGCCGGTGACGATATCCTGTCCGGCGGCCCAGGCAATACGCGTTTCGAGATGGAATTGACGCAGGGCGGCGGCAACGACGTCCTGTTCGGCGGCGGCGGCACCGACGAGATCGCCTTCAAGAGCCTCAATGACATCCAGGCCGTCTACGAAGCGACGGCCAGCGGCCAGAGCGTCCGCTACGACGGTGCTTACACGGGCTTGGTGACATTGAACTCGGTCGAGCAGGTTTATATGGACAACGGCGGCTCGGACCGCTTCCGGGTCAACCCGGACAGCGGCGAGATCGGCGTCGGCCTTGTCCTCGCAGGCACGGACACTGGCAATACTCTTACCCTGCAAAACAACACAACGTTGTTTTCGGGCTCCGGTTCCGAGTTCGTTGTCGATCCCGGAACGCAGAACATTTTGGGAGCCATCATTTTCGGCAACGGCGGTGACGATACGATCTACGGTTCGTCGAGTAGCGACGAAATCCTCGGTGGTGCGGGCGACGACACGATGTACACGACGGCTACATCGCCGACCAATTCCGACAACTTTGTCGGCGGCGACGGCGACGACACGTTTATCGTCACCGACCCCGGTGAGATTCTGATCACTGATTCGGACGGCGATCATCGTTCCACGTTCAAGGGCGGTAAGGTCGACGGCACCGACGACAGCACCAACGACAAGATTCAAACCACCGGCTCCTCGAGCCCGACCTTCAGCTTCTCCGATTCGGCCAACGACATCGTCGGCATCGAGGTTCTGGAGACCACGGTCGCCAACACGACGATCTCGGCCGGCGGCAATTTCTTCAGCTCACTGACATCCATTACGGCGGCCACCGGCACGGTCCTTGAGACTCGCAACGGCGACATCGACCTGACCTCGGTGTCGATCACCGGCACGGTGACGACCATCCAGGCCGGCGGCGGCGCCTCCGGCGTAACTCTAACCGATGCCAACGACAGCACCGGACGCACCCTGACCGGGTCGGGCGGCAACGACACCCTGAAGGGCGTCGGCGGCAACGATACGCTGAACGGTCAAGCCGGCGACGATTCCCTCATCGGCGGCGCCGGCGACGACATCCTCAACGGCGGCACCGGGGCCGACAAATTCGGCATCGCCGGGTCGGCGCACGGTTTCGAAACCATCCAGGATTTTTCGGGCGCCACGGCCTTCGGCGGCGGCACCGGCGAGGGCGACGTCATTATGCTGCTGTCAGCGCTGATCGACGGCGGATCCGTATCCTACGAGGAGATCTACTGGGACGGATCCAGCGGATTTTCGCTGGACTTTACCGAGACCGGGGCCAACGTCATCGTGCTGACCGGCGGTGCTGGCACCATGAACGACGCTGCAACAGCCCTCGAGAACAGCGACAACACGACGTCGAGCGCCGTCGTCATCTTCCGCGACAGCGAGGCCACCGACACCAACGAACTGACCATGTTCCACACCACGGACCTCAACAATAACGGCACCGAGAACAAGATCGCCGCGTTCGATGGCCAGACCTCCGACGTCGGCGACAGACTCGACGGGGCGGATTTCTCCGTCATCACCTGATCCGGCCGCCGGTCCCTATTTGATCGCCATCCGTTCACCCTACATATTGTAAGGGTACTGATTTTCCACGCAATCTTTGGTGTAACCGCGGCCGAACGTGCTATCATCCCCGCCTTAACGGTTAACCATAATTCCGGCTTCAGGAACGGCACATGGACGGCGGCGTGGTGCGACACCAGGGCGGGAGCGCCGAGGACCCAGTCATCGAAATAGCGCAGGCGCCGGGCGCCGGTGAGTCGATCGGCCGCGTCGAGGCGACGAAGGGCAACACCTTCATCACGCGCACCGACGGCACCAAGATCAAGGCCGCTACCGGCGTCGAGATTTTCCAGGGAGACACGGTCGAGACCGACGCCGACGGGTCGATCGGCATTGTCTTTGCCGACAACACCACCTTTTCGCTGGCCGAAGACGGCGAGATGGTCATCGACGAGATGGTCTACGACCCCGGCACCGAGGAGGGCAGCGCGCTGTTCCAGGTGGCTTCCGGGGTCTTCACCTTCGCCTCCGGCCAGATCGCCAAGACCGGCGTCGACAACATGCAGATCACGACACCGACGGCGACCATCGGCATCCGCGGTACCTCGGGAGCGGTGCGCATCGGCACCGACGGACCGGATACCTACACGCTGTTGTCCGACGCCCAGGCCCGATCCGAAGCCGGCATCCAAGGCCAGGCCGCCGATGATGTGCTGCTGGCCCAGGTGCCCGGTGCCCCGCCCTTCGGCGGCATGACTATCGGCAACAATGTCGGCGTCCAGATCCTCAACCAGATCAACCAGACGACCCAGGTGGCGACGCCCTTTTCGTCGCCGACCTTACCGATCATCCTGCCGGATTTCGCGGTCAGCCAGACTTTCGGCAGCGCCCAGGCCATCCTGCCGCCGCCGGTGTTCGTGGCACCAGCGCCAACCGGCGGCGCGCCAGGCGGCGGACCGGCCCCGGGCCAGGCCGAACAGCAGACCGAGGCCGGTGCGACGGCCCAGCCGGGTGCCGCTGATCCGGGTGCCGAATTGGTCGGCGCGGCTGATTCGGTGGCGGCGGCGGGCAACGCCTTCGAGGCCGTGCTGGCCGGTGGCGGCACACTGGAGGACGCGATGGGGGCGGCTGCCGACGCCGCAGCACAAACCACCATCCAGAATGCACTCTCCGTCGATCCCAACGTTTTTGGCACGGCCGGATCGATCGATTCGTCCATGGGCGGCATTATCGGCGACGCTCTCGGCGACGTCGGTTTTGACGCCGGTGACCCGCTCGATCCGGGCACCGGCGACGGCGGCGCCGTCCAGGACTCCCGCGATGATTTTGCCGACGTGGTCGCGGATATCACCGAGGACGTGATCAAGGGCTCGGTGGAAAAAGGAAAGCAGGCAATAACCGGGATCATCGCCGATATCGTCTCGGATGGCTTGGGTTCGCCGGACATCCTCGGTGCCTTCCCGGCCGCCGCCGACAACTTGGGACAAACCAATTTCGCCGCCGATCTGGAGAACGACCTCGCCGACCCGCTGGCCGGCACCTTGGATGCGGTCACTGACCAATTGGGCTCCATCGAAGACGCATTGGGCGGCGGTTCCGTGACGGAAGCGGCGAATTTCTTCGAGGACCAGGCCCAATTGGGCGCGTTGGGCGGGACGTTCTCGGGTGATTTCGACGAGCTGTTTGGCGACAACATCGTGCTGGTACCGGAAGACTTCTTCGATTTTGATCCGACGGAGGTCGACGATTTCACCATACTGGATGACGGCACCACGCCATCGGAGAACCCGACAGTGTTGACGACCTTGACGTCGAGCAACAACGCATATGACTTCGTCAATGACCAGAACGATGTGCTCTTTTCCGGCGAGACCGGCGGCGATTTCAACATTACCCTCGGCGACCAGGCGCAGAGCGGCGACATCCTCACCGGCGGCACGGCCAACGATATCGTCAACTTCGCCTCGTCGTCCGAGAACCTCAACCATACCTTCACCATCGAGGACGTAGAGGAGATCACCCTGCCCGACGTCGGCTTCGATCCCGATACGAGCCAACCACGGACGTTTACGCTCAACATACGCTCGGACGGAGCGACGACCATCAACCTCAGCAATACGGGAACCGATATCATCAATGGCGCTGCCGAGGACGGCATCACCAGCCTCGATCAGAACTGGCGCTTCCTCGACAATGCCGACGGTGATTCGAACTTTGTCAGCCTCAACGGCGGTGCCGGCGACGACTCGGTGGTATTCAGTACAACCGGCACGGATATCGCCGCCATGTCGGAGATTGAGTTCTTCAGCATCTCCACCGGCAACGTGATCCTCGGCACCTTCGTTTCGGGCACAACCTTCTCGGTCGGCGCCGGCGGCAGGCTGAGCCTTGGCAGCACACCCGCCGACGACAGCTTCCTGACCGCCAATTCGGTGACCATCGGCCAGGGCGGCGGCCATTCCAGCTCCGTCGGCTGGACGTCGCTGGTCGGCGGCACCGGCGACGATGCGGTGACGATATTGGCTGACGACTTTTCGACGTCGGTCAGCAATACCAACGGCGGCGATGGCACCGGCGATTCCCTGACGCTGAACGGGAGCGACGCGGAGGCGAGGGCCCTCAACGTGGTCAACTTCGAGACCCTGACCGGCACGACGTCAGGCAGCGGTACGACGCGGGTCAGCTTGGGCGCCGGCGGTCAGACCCTCACCGCCAGCGGCACCTTTGATACCTTCGCCGGCGGTTCGGGCGACGACATCGTCAATCTTGGTTCGAGCGGCACCAACGAATTCTCGACCGTCTCCAACGCCGGCGGCTCGCTGGCCTTCATCGATTCCGGCGGCACCGATTCCATCGCCATCGGCACGACCGGCACGACCCTCAGCCTGAGCGGCACCATCGAGACCATTACCGGCGGCGGCAATACGGATGTACTCAACCTGACCAGGGATTCGACCTTCGACAACGTCCTCGGTAGCGTCTCGGCCATCGAGACCATCAACGGTACTTCAAACGACGACTCCATTACATTGAGCGCGACGACAACTAATTTCACAGCCGATCTCGGCGGCGGTAACGATTCGGTCACGCTCGCCAACGGCACCAACAGCGGCATCACGCTGACCAGCGTGGAAACCGTCACCGGCGGCAACACCACCGACGACGCCGTTACCCTCGGCAATTCGTCTCCCAATACGACGACCCTCACCGCGGTCGAGACGGTCACCGGCGGCACCAACGTCGATAACCTGACCATCGCCGGCACGCAGGATACGTCGCTCAGCGGCGGCGGCGGCGCCGATAGCCTGACCTTGAATTCCAGCGGCACCCACACGGTGAGCTACAACACGACCAGCGAAGGCGGAGACACCATCACCGGGTTCGACCCGGGCAGCGGCTCTGATGTCTTCAACTTCGCCGCACTGTTCCCGCTTAATAACGGCGTAACCGACGCGACGCTGCAGCAGGCAACCGGGACTGGCGACACGGTCGGCGCCACCACGATTTTTATTGCCCTCGGCGGCAGCGCTTTCGACGGAACGAACGGCAGCAGCGCCGGTGACGTCGCCAGCGCCATCGACGCCCTGAACACCACCAACCTCGACGACGGTGAAAAGATCCTGGTCATCGCCGACGACGGCACCAACTCCTACCTCTGGCACTTCGCGGAGGACAGCGAGGCTGGTGCCGAAAACGACGGCGACCTTACGCTGATCGCCACCGTCAATAACATCGCCGACGCCGCTTCCTTCGATGACGGCGACTTCACCAAGGAAGGCGGCCTGGGTTAAATCTCCGGTTTTAGAGCTTCCAGTCATTTCTATCCGTGAATGCTCGACAAACTATGTGTTCTTCCGGACGCCTTTGCTAGAATGGGGCGATTCGAACGACAAGGCACGGAACCATGCAGACGACCATCGAAGGGGTTATGGCAGTGGGGGACGAGTTTTCCGCGGCTCCACAATTGGCGCAGGCGGCCGGTGAATCCATCGGCCGCGTCGAAGCCGTCCAGGGCAACGTCACGATCACGCGGACCGACGGCACCACGGTCGACGCCCAGTCCGGCACCGAGATATTCCAAGGTGACACCGTCACCACCGATGACGAAGGGTCGATCGGTCTCGTCTTCGCCGACAACTCCACCTTCTCGCTGGCCGAGGGCGGCGAGATGGTCATCGACGAGATGATCTACGACCCCGGCACCGAGGAGGGCAACGCCCTGTTCCAGGTGGCTTCCGGCGTCTTCACCTTCGCTTCCGGCCAGATCGCCAAGACCGGTGTCGATGCCATGAAGATCGCCACCCCGACGGCGACCATCGGCATCCGCGGCACGTCGGGCGCCGTTCGTATCGGCAAGGACGGGCCGGATACCTATACCCTTTTGGAAGACGTCCAAGCGCGCTCGGAGGCCGGCATCAAGGGCCAGGCCGCCGACGATGTGCTGCTTGCCCAGGCGGCGGGCAGCGGGCAGGCCGGCGGAATGACCGTTACCAACCAGGTCGGCTCGCAAACGCTAACCCAGATCAACGAGACGACACAGATTTCGAGCCCCTTCTCGCCGCCGACCCTCCCGGTGATCTTGCCGGCGGCAGCCGTGGCGCGGGCCTTCGCCAGCGCCCGCGCTCTCCTACCGCCGCCGCCGGTGACGACCCCTGCGGGTGGTGGTAACCAGGGCGGCGATGAGGGCGACAATCAAGGCGGGCCGGACCCCGACGCAGCGCCCGTCGCCGACCCACAGGAGGCAGCCGCCGAGGCCTTTGATGAAGCCCTGGCCGAGGGCGGCACCCTGGAGGATGCCATGGCCGCGGCAGCCGGAGCGGCAACGGAAGCGGTGATCCAGAACACCCTGGCCGGCGATCCTCTGGCCTTCGGTACCGCCGGCGCCATCAACGGCTCGATGGATGCCATTGGCATCGGCGCACTCGGCGGTCTCGGCGCCCAGGCCCTGGATCCACTGGGCGCCGGCGACGGCGGCGGCAACATGTTCGACCGTTCGATCACCGGCGGAAACGTGGTAACCGGCGAGGGATTGCAGGAGACCTTTGAAGATATTGGCCGCGGTTTATTCGGAGGCGGTGACCCCGAAGATGCTGGACCGGGAGAATTTCTCGAAATTTTTAACTTTATTTTCGAGCAGGTTTTGGAGGAGATCGTCGAACAGTTCGAGGAAGAACTCGACGATATCATATCCGAGATCGGCCCCGACCCGACCAAACCGACCGTCGACATCAACATCTCCGGTTCGGAGACGCACGACCTGCTCGACACCCAAAACGATAACTTCATCGGTTCCTCGAGCGTCGATACCCTCACACTCAACGGCACGGCACAGGCCGGCGATTTCTTCAGCGGTGGGGGGATACTGTTGATAAACCCCTGTTGATCGGTTTCTGAGATCGTGATTCCGTTTCCCGAGTGATTCGGTGGAGGGCGGAACGATGATGGGGCGGTTGTCGGACGACCAGGGCAAGT
>Ga0056134_10000117_pt1 | contig 18228 bp, 14 predicted proteins | sample WorMetGr2BELIZE2_FD_71115 | JGI IMG/M metagenome (GOLD analysis project Ga0056134, IMG submission 71115) | Marine gutless worms symbiont microbial communities from Max Planck institute for Marine Microbiology, Germany - Inanidrilus... ...
GTCATTTCCGGTGGCCGCGGCATGCAGGACGGGTCCAATTTTTCGATGCTTGAGGACATCGCCGACAAGCTGGGCGCGGCGGTCGGCGCATCCAGGGCCGCTGTCGACGCCGGTTTCGTGCCGAACGATTACCAGGTTGGCCAGACCGGCAAAGTGGTGGCGCCAGATTTGTACATTGCCGTCGGCATTTCGGGCGCGATCCAGCACCTGGCCGGTATGAAGGACAGCAAGGTCATCGTCGCCATCAACAAGGACGAGGAAGCGCCGATTTTCCAGGTCGCCGACTACGGACTTTGCGCCGATCTGTTCGATGCGGTACCGGCCCTGTCCGCGGAACTCGACAAATAGAAAAAGAAAAAACGACAACGCAAACAAACAATAAGGGCGCGGCTTAAGGGCCGTGAAGAAGGAACATGTCAGTGGAAATCAAGAACATCGGTGTCGTCGGCGCCGGTCAAATGGGCAACGGAATCGCCCACGTTTGTGCCAAAGCGGGTTTCGGCGTTTTCATGCTCGACGTCTCGGAAGATTCTCTGGAGGCCGGCTTGGCGCGGATCGACCGCAACCTTGGGCGCGAAGTGTCGCGAGCCCAGCTCGATGAAGCCGGCAAGGCCGAGGCGTTGGCCCGCATTTCCACGGGCACGTCCTACGACGGATTCGCCGACTGCCAATTGGTCATCGAGGCGGCGACCGAGGACGAGGACATCAAAAAGGCGATTCTCAACAAAATCTGCGATGTCGTCGGCGAGGAGGCGCTGATTGCGTCGAACACCTCTTCCATCTCGATCACGCGTTTGGGCGCACAGACCGACCGGCCCGGCAAGTTCGTCGGTATGCACTTCATGAACCCGGTGCCGCGGATGGAGCTGATCGAGTTGATCCGTGGCATCGCCACCGAGGAAGACACCTATCAGACCGTCCGCGAGCTGTCCGAAAAGCTCGGCAAGACACCTGTTAACGCCGAGGACTTCCCGGCCTTTATCGTCAACCGCATCTTGCTGCCGATGATCAACGAAGCCGTTTATACGCTTTACGAAGGCGTCGGCTCCGTGAAGGCCATCGACACCGCCATGAAGCTCGGCACCAACCACCCGATGGGCCCGCTGGAACTGGCCGACTTCATCGGTTTGGATACCTGTCTCGCTGTCATGCACGTGCTGCATGACGGCCTCGCCGACACCAAGTACCGTCCCTGCCCGCTCCTGGTCAAATACGTCGAGGCCGGTTGGCTCGGGCGCAAGACCGGCCGCGGCTTCTACGATTATTCGGGCGATGAACCGGTGCCGACGCGTTAGATTTCGAAAAGAAACAATTTTTCACGAGAATCGCGGGGTCCCCATCGGGACCCCGTTTTTCGTATGCCTTAGGCCAAATGTTCCTTCAGCCTCGGCATCATCTCGACGAAATTGCAGGGTTTGAACCGCACGTCGAGTTGATGCACCAGGATCTCGTCCCAGGCGTCCTTGCACGCGCCCGTGGATCCCGGAAGCGCGAACAGGTAGGTGCCGTTGGCGAGCCCGGCGCAAGCCCTGGACTGGATGGTCGAGGTGCCGATCTTCTGGTAGCTGACCCAGCGGAACAATTCGCCGAAGCCCGGGATTTCCTTCTCCCAAACCTGGGCGAAGGCCTCCGGCGTCACGTCGCGCCCGGTGACACCGGTGCCACCGGTGGCGATTACCACGTCAACCGCTTCATCGGTGATCCACTCCCTGAGCTGATCGACGATGAGGGTGACCTCGTCCTTGACGACGGCCCTGGCGGCCAGTTTGTGTCCGGCCCCGTGCAGGCGTTCGACGAGGGTATCGCCGGAACGGTCATCCTCAAGCGTGCGGCTGTCCGATACGGTCAGGACGGCAATCTGGACGGGAAGAAATTCTGTTTTATTGGCGTGACCCATGAATCTCGGCGACCTCCTGTGGTTCCTGGCCCAGCGCGGTATACACCGGCCACTCGCCGGCCGCAATGGCCTCCAGGGACGGCGTGCCTTGGCCCAGTCGGTCACGGTAGATCCATAGGTTCGACAGCACCCGCTCGATGAATACGCGGGTTTCCCGCGACGGAAGGCTCTCGATGAAGAACAGCGGGTCGCCCAGGTAATTGGTCGTGCGCCGCCATTTGTTGAGGTTGCCGGGACCGCCGTTCCAGGCCGCCGCCATGAGGAAAAGGTCACCCTTGATCTTGGCGTCCTTGAGCAGGATCTCGATGTACTTCTGACCGAGCCGCATGTTTTCCTCGGGCGTATAAAGTTTCTTCCTCTTGCCCCAGCGGTAGGTGCGGTCGCGGGCGACGAAACTGGCCGTGCCCGGCATCAGTTGCATGAGGCCGCGGGCTCCGGCCCAACTTTTAGCCTTCGGGTTGAATTTCGATTCTTGGCGGATGAGGGCGTAGATCAGGGCCCGATCGACCCGGAAACCGTCAGCCGGAGTCCATGCCGGAATCGGATAGGCGGCGCCATCGAAACCGCCGCCTTTAGGGAACAGTTGCTGGTCGAGGCGAACAGCGAGGCCGGCCATATTGCCGCGCGCGGCCAGCGCCAATATGCCATGGGCCGTCTCCGTATCGGCGCCGAGCGCCAGATTACGCAGCTCCCGCTCCGCAGCCCGCGTCTCGCCGACCTGCAGCAGGGCCACGGCCCGGCGCCCGGTCCGCTCTTCCGTCAAGGCGAAGACTGTATCCGAATCAAGCGGGGGCATCTTCCAGTTGAAACCGGTGCCTTGGCCGAGAATTTTGTTGGCGAGGATGCCATAGAAGGTGCGCCGGTGTTCGGCGGCCATCTCCAGGTAGCGGCTGACTTCGGCCGGGCGCCGGGTGACGAGGTAGGCGCGTGCCGCCCAGAAGGCCGCCGCCGCGTGGAACCATTTGTCGTGGCTGCTGAGCGTTGCCGCCTTGGAGAAATGGTTGGCCGCCTTGGCCTTGTCGCCCAACCGCCAGGCCGCGAGGCCGGCCGTCCAATAGGCCGATGGGATGTATTTCCCCGATCGTTCGGCGGCCGGACCGGCCCACTTCAATGCCATTCATCGCGCCCGGCGGAGAAATAGGCTTGCCCCAGCTTGGCCCGGACTTCGTCAAGTTCCGTTTGGCTGAACAGGCGCTGGAGCTCCTTGCTCTGAATGGCCCGTTTGGCGACGAGCGTGTGGCCGCGCCTCAGCGCCCGGCGGATATGGCGTTTGAAGTGCCGAACCTTGCTGCGCCCGGTGGCATTCAAGCGTTTGCCTTTGATACGAGGCGCCCCGGCACGGCGTTCGTACTGGACCGCCGCCCGTTTCGTTGGCGCTTTCGGCATCCGCCAGTTTTTCGGCCGGCGACGCAACGCCAGCTTATAAATTTGTCCGGCCTGCGGGTGATCCGCGTACTGGCTCATCCAGTCCTTGAGCTCGCGATACCGCGAGCGGTATTTGGTCGGATGTAGGTAGCGCTGGGCCAGGACATGGCCGAGGAGTAGCGGGTCTTCGAGCTTCTTGATCAGACCGTCCGCCTTCTTCCACTGCCCCTTTTCCTGGATCTCGAATAACTTGCGGTAGGCGGTGACGTCGGCGGCGGAGAGCATCTGGGGATATTCGACCGACCGCCCGAAACCGCGCGGCGCCAAAGAGACGGCTTCGTAAGGTTTGGGAAGGTCGGTTTCGCCCTGGGGTTTGGGCAACGCGATAGCGCCCTCGGCGGCAGCCGGAGCTGTCCACAACAAGGCACAGAGTCCGCCTATGGCGGCTGCCATAGGCAGCACTTCCTCGAAACGAATTTTCTGCATGGACGTCCGTTCTGGTCCCCAATCTCCCTTTTTGTATAGTCGATTAAGGCATATCCGGCAACCGATCAGGTGAAAATTCTTTTTTGCTGCCGGTCTAAATACGGTGGATATGGTTATTGCGCCCTCTACATGTTGTAGCTGGGCGGGTCGATTGACCAGTCCTCAAGGTGCCTTCAAGCGCCCGCAGAAATGTCCCCGAGTTTCGCCTTGATGCCCAGCATGTCCTGCCAAGCCGCTCTCTTCTGGGCCGGCGTACGCAACAAGTAAGCCGGATGGAACATGGCGGTCGCCTCGACCGGATGTGACATTCGCGGCGTCTGATAGGTGAACCAACGCCCCCGCAACCGCCCGACCCCCTGGGTTTCGCCCAACAAGGCTTTCGCCGCCGGGCCGCCGAGGGTGACCAGAACGTCCGGATCGACGAGTTCGATCAAGCGCTCCATAAACGGCATGCAGACAGCCGTTTCCTGCGACGTCGGCGTGCGGTTGCCCGGCGGTCGCCAGAACACAGTGTTGGAAATCAAGACATCGGCCCGTTCGATGCCGATGGAGTCCAACATCTTGTCCAAGAGATGGCCACTGGGACCGACGAAAGGTAGTCCCTGGCGGTCCTCCTGGGCGCCGGGGGCCTCGCCGACGAACATCAAACGCGCATCCGGACTGCCGTCGGTAAAGACCAGGTTCATCGCCGTCTTCTTGAGAGCGCAACCGTCGAAATTCTCCAAAGCCGCACGCAGCTCGGCAACCGTGTTGGCCTCGCCGGCCTGTTCGACCGCCGATCTCAATGACGCTTCGCCGCTCGGCGGCGGTTCCGCCGGACTGACCGGCCGGGGCGTCGGCGGGCATTGCTCTGGCTTGGCCGGTTGCCTCTGGGAAGTTGGCAAAACTGGCGCCTGTTGGTCTTCCAGGCCCGGCATCACCCGACGTTTGGGAGCGCTCCTGACGGGTTGCGTCCTCATTTCCGAAGGCGCCGCTTCAGGTTCGCCGAAACGGTTCTGCGATTGATCGGTGATGGTTTCGTCGACGCCGGAGTCGACGTGCCACGTGAGAAGAGCGCGGACCTGTTGGCGATCGATCATGGCGCGAACCCTAACATGGCATTGCCCTTGGGGCATGGAGAAAACGCCCTTGGGGCGGCGAGAAGACGCGCCCGGCGCGCGGAGAAAACACGCCCGGCCCAAGGGGGCCGTTCGACCGGACCGCCGCGCAGGGAACATCTTGTGACGCCTTTTCTTTTAGAGGGACCGGCTCGCCTGTGCTATAAACCGGCCCGATTTTAGGCTTAGGTTTTCCCCGGGGGACGCAATGACGGAAGAGGCGCTTGAACGCGAGAGTATGGAGTTCGACGTGGTTATCGTCGGTGGCGGGCCTTCAGGTCTTTCAGCGGCCATTCGTCTCATGCAATTGGCGGGTGAACAAGACCACGAGATCACGGTCTGCGTCGTCGAGAAAGGCTCCGAGATCGGCGCCCATATCCTGTCCGGCGCGATCCTCGACCCACGGGCCCTCAATGAACTGATTCCTGATTGGAAGGACAAGGGCGCGCCATTGGGCGTAGCGGTGACCGACAACCAGCACTGGGTCTTGAGCGAGACCGGCAAACGCATTATGCCGCATATCTTCATGCCGCCGATGTTGACCAACGACGGCTGTTATTCGCTCTCTCTCGGCAATCTTACCCGCTGGCTCGGCGAGCAGGCTGAGGCCATGGGCGTCGAGGTCTATCCCGGCTTTGCCGCCGCCGAGGTCCTATTCGATGAGTCGGGCGCCGTTCGCGGCGTCGCCACCGGCGACATGGGCCGTCAGAAGGATGGCACACCCGGCCCCAACTTCGAGCCCGGGGTCGAGCTGCACGCTAAATACACCTTCTTTGCCGAGGGTTGCCGCGGCCACCTGTCGAAACAACTGATGGACAAATTCGGCCTGCGTGAAGGCCGCCAGCCGCAAACCTACGGTATCGGCATCAAGGAACTGTGGGACGTGCCGGCCGAGAACCACAAGGAAGGCACGGTCATCCACAGCCAGGGCTGGCCGCTGACCGACACGGCAGGCGGCGGCTTCATCTACCATCAGGAAGGCGGCCAGATCGCTATCGGTTTTGTGGTGACGTTGGACTACGAGAACCCTTACCTGTCGCCCTACGACGAGATGCAGCGTTTCAAGACGCACCCGGCAATCCGGCCGATGCTGGAAGGTGGTCGACGCGTCGCCTACGGGGCGCGGGCCATCAACGAGGGCGGCCTGCAATCAGTCCCGAAGCTGGCCTTTCCCGGCGGCTGCCTGATCGGTTGCGCCGCCGGTTTTCTCAACGTGCCGCGTATCAAGGGTACGCACAACGCCATGAAATCGGCAATGCTGGCGGCTGAGACGGCGTTCGCTGCCTTGTCCGCCCAGCGCGCCAACGACGAACTGGAGGCCTACGAACCGGCGTTCCGCGCGTCATGGGTCTACAAAGACCTGCACCGGGTCCGCAACGCGCGGCCTGCGTTGACCAAATTCGGCGTCACCCTCGGCACGCTCTACGCCGGTATCGACATGTGGCTCAACAACCTGGGCCTCGGTTTCCTCATGCCATGGACGCTCGGCCATCACGAGGACCACAAACAACTGAAGCCGGCGGCGTCCATGCAGCCGATCGATTATCCGAAACCGGACGGCGAGATCACCTTCGACAAGCTGACCAACGTGTCCTTCTCGGCGACCAACCACGAGGAAGACCAGCCGGTGCACCTGACCCTCGGGGACGACGCCGTCCCCGTATCCGTCAATCTCGCGACCTACGACGGTCCGGAGGTGCGGTTCTGCCCGGCCGGCGTCTACGAATACGTCGACGACGAAGCTGCCGGCGCCAAGAAATTGCAGATAAACGCCCAGAATTGCGTCCACTGCAAGACCTGCGACATCAAGGATCCAACTCAGAATATCAACTGGGTGGTCCCGGAGGGTGGCGGTGGGCCCAATTATCCCAATATGTAGGGAAAGAGGTTAGCCGCGCCCCGGCGCCTGGGCTAGACTGGAAAACCTACCGCTTGACCGGTGACAACAGCGAGACATGTAATTCGTGACAACTGATTCCCCTTCGCGCCGCGACCGTCTTTGGTTTGCTTCCCTATTGGCAGGTACCCTGTTGCTGCCCCCGTCCCTGGCCGCCGCCGATGCACCGATCCAACCGGGCGCGTCGGTCATCGGGAACTATCTGGCTGGCCGCCATGCCGAGGCCGAACGCGATCTCTCCGTTGCCGCCGACTTCATGAAAGCGGCCTTGAAGGAAACGCCGGACGCACCCGACCTCCTGCGACGCACCTTCGTCCTGCTGATGCTCGAAGGCCGTATCGACGAAGCTGAGGAATTGGCCCACCGTCTCATCGAGGAAAAACCCAAGTCTTCCATCGCCAACCTGCTTCTCGCCGTTATCGAGATGAAGCAAGGCCGACACAAAAAGGCCGACGCCCGGCTCGCCGGGCTTCCCGACAGTGGCATCACCGGGTTCACGGCCCCTGTACTCAGGGCGTGGGCACTGGCCGGGAAAGGCGACATTGACGAAGCGTTCGGGGTCTTGGACTCACTTGATGGCGACAAAGCGGCACAAACCCTTCACGATCTTCACAAGGGATTGCTCCTTGGTTTCGCTGGCCGGACCGACGAGGCGGTCGCCGCTTTCGACGTGCTGTCGAAAAAAGAGTCGGGTCTCAGCTTCCGCATGACCCGGTTGCTCGGTAATCTTTATGAACGGGCCGGTCAGTGGGACAAGGCCCAAGCCCTCTACGACCAGTTCCTGCAGGAACGTCCCGATTCGGATTTACTCGACCTCGATCTGGCGCGCGTCGATCGGCGCGACAAGCCGGAACCGGAAATCGCCGCGGCTGCCGATGGGGCGGCTGAAGCGCTTTTCGGTATCGCCAATTCCTTGCGCCAACAGCGGGCTCGAGAGACGGCGCTGGTCCTCGGACGCATGTCATTGCACCTGCGCCCGCAGTTCCCGATCATGTTGATGCTGGTCGCTGAAATCATGCAGTCGGAAGATCGATTGGTGGAATCCAACACCGTCTACCACAGGATTCCGAAGACGTCTGGCTTCTTCGACGGTGCGCGGCTCCGGATCGCCAACAACCTGCACGACATGGAGCGCACCGACGAAGCCATTACCATGCTTCGCGAATTGGCGCGGCTCCGGCCCAATGACCCGGAACCGCCCCGTACCATCGGCGACTTCCTGCGCAGCGGCGAGCGATACGGCGAGGCGATCGCCGAATACGATGAGGCGATCCGCCGCACTGGCACGCTCGAATCTCGCCATTGGCGCCTGCTCTACACCCGCGGCATCGTCCTTGAGCGCCAGAAGCAGTGGGACAAGGCAGAGCAGGACTTCCTGAAGGCGCTTGAGTTCGAACCGGACCAGCCCTACGTGCTGAACTATCTCGGCTACTCCTGGATTGAACAGGGGCGCCACCTCGACCGGGCCCAAGACATGATCCGCAAGGCGGTCAAGTTAAGGCCCAACGATGGCTACATCATCGACAGTCTCGGCTGGGTCTATTATCGTCTCGGCAAATACGACGACGCCGTTGCCGAATTAGAAAAGGCGGTCGAGTACCGGCCCGAAGACCCGATCATCAATGACCATCTGGGTGATGCCTATTGGCAGGTCGACCGACGCATGGAGGCGCGGTTCCAGTGGAAACGCTCGCTTTCGCTGGATCCGGAACCCGACCTCGCTGAGAAGATAAACGGCAAGCTCAAACGCGGACTCATCGAGGACGAGGCAAACGGCACGGAACCCGCCAAGGAGAAGACCCAAAACTCCGAAAACGAGGGCTGACGCGTCCAGATCATGGACCGGTCAAGCCGCATCGCCGTCGCCGCACGCGCCAAGCTGAATCTCTACCTCCACGTCACCGGGCAGCGCGACGACGGCTACCATCTGCTCGACAGCCTAGTCACCTTCGCCGACATTCACGATCTGATCACCGCAGAACCGGCCTCCGATTTGACCCTGCGAAGCGACGGCCCCTTCGCCGAAGCCTTGCCCGACGGCGATGGCAATCTCGTCCTTGCCGCAGCACGGGCCCTGTGGGACTCCACAGGCACCAACGAAGGCGCTGCTGTGACGTTGACCAAGAACCTGCCGGTGGCATCCGGTATCGGCGGCGGCTCGGCCGACGCGGCGGCGGCATTCAAGGCGTTGACCCGGTTGTGGGGCATCACGCCCGGTACCTTCGACCTTTCCGGCATTGCGCTTGACCTTGGCGCCGATGTACCGGTCTGCCTATTCGGCCAAACATGCATTATGCGCGGCATCGGCGAGAGTCTCAAGGCGACGGAACCGCTGCCCGAAACGGCCGTGGTATTGGTCAACCCGGGTATCGCCGTATCGACGCCGGCCGTCTTCAAGGCGCGAGCCGGGTCTTTTTCGGAACCCGTTCCCTTTGATGGCGTGCCCGTCGATGCCGCCGCCTTGGCCTCCTGGCTCGACCGCCACACGGCCAATGACCTGATGGCACCGGCCATCAGCATGGAACCGGTGATCGGTAAGGTCATTGACGCCCTGCAAGCGACGGCGGGTTGCCTGTTGGCCCGCATGTCGGGGTCCGGGGCAACCTGCTTCGGTCTATATGCGGCTGGCGAGGACGCGGCCCGGGCGGCGACCGAATTATCGCGGAACCATTCTTCCTGGTGGGTCCGCTCCAGCCGGATATCGGGTTAAGGAGGTGACGATGGACGGACCGGCCGCGAGGGCCTTCCAAGTGTTTCCCGGCGGAATATCCAATGGCGAATACGGCCTGCCGGCCGATGACGTCGTCGTCATGGAGCGCGGCGACGGTTGCCGGCTGTGGGATACGGACGGCAAGGAATACCTGGATTTTTCCACGGCCTGGGGCTCGTGCCTGGTCGGCCACGCCCGGCCCGAGGTCGCCGCCGCTGTCCGCGACCAGGCCTTGCAAGGTTCCAATTTCGCCTATCTCAACCACCAGGTTCTGGCCTTGGCCGAGGAGACCCGGCGCATCAGCCCCGCCGCCGAACGGCTACGGTTCTGTGCGTCCGGAACCGAAGCCACCATGTACTGCCAGCGGGTCGCCCGCGGTTTCACCGGACGGGATAAGATCCTCAAGTTCGAAGGCGCCTATCACGGGGCCAATGAGACCGGCGTCACCAGCCTGTTTCCGTCGCGCCTCAAGGACTTTCCGGAACCGGAGCTGACCAGCGCCGGCACGCCGGCCATGCGAGAGCACCTTCTGGTCGCCCCCTTTAACGACCTTGAGACGACCGGACGCATCGTTGCGGAAAACGCGAATAACCTGGCTGCCGTCATCGTCGAGCCTCTGCAGCGTTGCACGCCGCCCAAAGACGGGTTTCTGGAAGGCCTACGACGGGCCTGCGACGACAACAATGTGCTGCTCATCTTCGACGAGGTGGTCACCGGATTCCGCCTGGCCTACGGCGGTGCCCAGGAATACTACGGCGTCGTTCCCGACCTCGTCGCTTACGGAAAGGCCTTAGGCGGCGGCTATCCAATCGGTGTCTTCGGCGGCCGTGTAGAGATCATGGAGATGGTCGCTGAAGAGAGGATCGGCGGAGACGACTATGTATGGATGGCCTCGACGCTTGGCGGCAATCCGGTATCGGCGGCGGCTGCAAATGCGGCGCTCTCGGTTTTTCGGCTGCCTGGAACCTACGACCGTTTGCACAGCCTCGGCAATTACTTGAGGGAAGGCATGCGCCAAGTCCTCGGCGGCCGGCAAGTCAGAGCCCAGGTCATCGGCGACGGGCCCCTGGCCCAGGTCGTGTTCTCAGATGAGCCGGTATTCGACTATCGTTCGACCCACCGGGGCGACAAACGGATGGCCCGCGAGACCATGCTCGGGCTCTTTCGACATCGGGTCTTTCTCAACCCCATGGGCACCAAGCTCTATCTTTCGGTCGCCCACGACGAAAGCGTGGTCGACTCCTTCCTGGAGCGTTTCGACGCGGTGCTCGAGAAGACTGCACGGTGAACCGGAAAGCAAGCGAAACGGAGGTTCAGCGTCCGGCGTTCGATTACCTGAACCCGGATGTACCCGACCGCTTGCCGGTCTTCGAGGTCCCGTTGGTCGTTGCAGACGAGACGACGGTGGCGCCGTTCGGTCGAATCGTTACCGACCCCAAAACCCATCCCGTGGAGATCGTCCCTTGGCCGGCCTCGGGTTGGCGCCCCATCGACGCCGGCACCGGAATCAAGGCGGTTATGCCGAAGGCGTGTTCCGGTCCCGTTGGCAGGGCGACATGCTGTTCGCCGAGAACACCGCAATCGATGACCGTTACCTGCTTGGCTGGTCCGAACAGCCCGGCGGTGCGCGGACGGACAATTCGCCTTCGAACCGCAACCGACTCCTGATCTGGCACGCCAACTACCATCCGGACGGCGGACAATTGTTCTATCCGTTGACCCGGACACCCTTCGTCGCCGCCCTCGCCCCGCCAGGCGACGATGTGCGGCCGGAGGATTGGGTGGCGCTTTGGTGCGACGGCAGTTTCGGCATCTGCATCGACCCGGGCGTCTGGCACGAGGCCATCGCGCCTTTGGCCGACGCGGCGGATTTCCTTGACAAGCAGGGTCGCGTCCATGCCCGTGTCAGTTGCGACTTGGCCCGGGAGTTCGGTCTATTTCTCTCGATCCCACTGACATTTCCGTGAAGACGCTGGCTTGATGCCCGCCCGCCCTGCCCGATCAAAGCGGAATAGGGTATAAGGGATTCTCCCAATAGGTGGCGGCGGAAGCCGGGAGGAACCATGCGTAACAGGTTGCGTTTGAGCAGTGGCTTGATCCTGTTCGCCTTCGTTCTCGGTCACTTCATCAACCATGCGCTCGGCATCATATCCCTCGATGTCATGGACGCGGCCCGTGAGATATTCATCGATCCTTGGCGGACCGCTCCGGGAACCGTCATCCTGATCGGTGCCTTCGTCGTACATACGGTTATCGCCCTTTGGGCTCTTTGGGACCGGCGCGAACTCAAGCGACCGGTCTGGGAATGGGCGCAACTCGTGTTGGGGCTGTCTGCGCCCCTTTTCCTGACAGCGCATGTGCTGGCGACCCGCGGCCTCACCGAGACCACCTATTTCGAGAGCAGTTATTTCACCGTAATGATCGCTCTTTGGGTCGGCTCACCCCTTCGCGGCTTCTTGCAGGCGATCGCTCTTGTCATCGTCTGGGCCCATTCGATCATCGGCTTGCATACATGGCTTCGCATCAAACCCGGCTACGAGCGGTTTCAACCCTATGGTTTCGCCGTCGCCATCGCCCTGCCCGTCCTGGCATTGGCCGGCTACGTGGCGGCCGGCATGGAGGTCGTGGCCAGGGCGCAAACACCCGGCTGGACGGCCGCCATTTCCGAGCAGGCCGGTTTCGAAACAGGGATGGCCGATTGGGTCTACGGCGGCGAGGCGCGGGTCCAGATCTTCTTCGTGATCCTGGTGCTGGCCATTGTCGCCGGTCGAGTGGGTATGGCCGCCTATCGCCGTAAGTACAAAACAGCGGCCCTTCACTACTCGCCGGGAGACGCCCTGATCGAGCTCCGTCCCGGGGCGACGCTCCTCGAGTCGATCCGCGCGTCCAATATCCCGCACGCTTCCGTTTGCGGCGGCCGCGGACGCTGCTCGACCTGCCGGGTCCGCGTCAACAAAGGGCTCGAGCATCTGGCGCCGCCCGACGAGATGGAATCCAAGGTCCTGGCACGTGTCACCAGTTCGCCCTCGGTGCGCCTGGCCTGTCAGATCCGTCCCAATCAGCATGTCGACGTGACCGCCATGGTGCGCCCGGACGCCGGCCCCAGTGAAGCCCGGAAACGGCCGAGCGTCGGACAGGGGCAGGAGCTGGACGCCGTCTTCCTATTCGTCGACCTCAGAGGGTCGACCAAACTCTCCGAGGATCGGTTGCCGTTCGATGTCGTCTTCGTCCTCAATCAGTTCTTTGCCGAACTGTCACTGGCCCTCGAGGAAACCAACGGCCATTACGCACAGTTCAATGGTGACGGCCTGATGGCCATCTACGGCATGAACTCGAACACGGAGCATGCCGCAGCCGACTCGGTCAGGGGGGCGCTGGCCATGCTCAAGCGCATCGAAGCCTTGAGCGCGCGACTCAGTGACGAGCTTTCGGAGCCACTGCGCATCGGCGTCGGCCTGCACGCCGGCGAGGCCATCGTCGGATCCATGGGTCCGCCAGCCTCGCCGATCGTCTCGGCGCTCGGCGACAACGTCAACATCGCCGCCCGCCTGGAATCGCAGACCAAGGAACTGGGCGTACCGCTCGTCGTTTCGTCGATCGTCGCCGAACGTTCAGGATTCGATTTCTCCGCGTTCGACCGTCACACGATCCAAGTCAAGGGCCGCGATCGAAGCGTCGACGTATTCGCCGTCAACCAACCGGAAACTCTCTCCCAGTGACCGAATGTGCGGAATCGCATTCAATTCTGCCGATCATCCGCGGAATTCTTGGACGCTTTGGATACTTCCCGTCTCCCATAATCCCAAGTTGACTTCGGGAACTGTTGCGCTATCAGTAGGCTATGAAGGAAATCCCCTGGAAGACGCTCACCATCCTGGTCGTCGACGATGAGCCGGCGCAATTGCGGCTTTATACCCACGCCGTGAAAATGCTGGGCGTGAAGCGCATCGTCACGGCGGAGGACGGGGCGGACGCCCTTGCAAAGGTCAACTTGCTCAACGGGAACGTCGACGTGGTGATCACGGACGTCGACACGCCGACCATGAACGGCATCGAATTCGTCAAGGAACTGCGCGCCCATTCCGATCTGAGAACTTCGAAGATTCCGGTGCTCGTTATCACCAATCATCGGGAATCGACGGTCGTCACGCAGGCGGCGGAACTCGCCATTCAGGGATTCTTGATCAAACCGATCACCGAGGCCATGCTCAAGTTGCGTATTGCGAAGGCGTTGACCCGTCGTGGTTAGATTCCTGACGCGGTTTTGGCGGCCTTCTTTTCCGTGAACTCGGGCAGGGAGAGGCTGAAAACCGATCCTTCGGCGGGCTTGCTTTCGGCGTGGACGTAAGCGCCCAATTTCTCCGCCAGCTCCTTGCACAAAGGCATTCCCAAACCGGTCCCCGGCTCGCCGTCGGTACCCGGTGTCGTCGTTTTCTGGGAAACGTCGAACAGGATCGCGAGCTTCTCGGGCGCTATGCCGATACCGGTGTCGATGGTATCGATCGTCACCATCTGGCCGTCCTGCGAAACGTTAATGGTAACGGAGCCCCCACGTGGCGTGAACTTGATCGCGTTGTGGATGAAGTTGCGAAGGATGGTGTCGACAGCCTGGGGGTTCGCGAAAGCCATGAGTGACGTCTCGCCACTACTGGAGAGCGCTACGCCCTTGGTGGCGGCCGCATGTTCGAACAACACCAAGTTGGTTTCGACAACGTCGTCGACCTCCATCGGCTCCGGTTCGACATCGATGCGGCCCATTTGCAGGCGCGACCATTCGAGCAGGTTTTCCAGGAGGTCAAAAGCTCGGCGCGCCGATTCGCCGACAATCGAACTCCATTCGGCAATCGTCTGCCGATCGGCATCATCCGAATGCTCGGATAACAAGTCGGTATATCCAAGCAGCGTGGTGAACGGTCCGCGCAGGTCATGGGCGATGATCGAGAAAAACTTGTCCTTCTGGTCGTTGAGCTTCGACAGTTCGTCACGGGCGGCCCCCAGATCCTCCGCCATTGCGACAAGATCGACCGCCTGGGCCTCGAGTCGGGATTCCCGGTCCTCGAGCTGGATGACCTTTCGTTTGAGTTGGCGTTCGCTTTTCTGAAGCTGTTTTTCCGCCAGCAGAATGTCCGTGATATCCGTCGAGGTGACGATCCAGCCGAGATTCTCGACACGGTAACGACGCGTCAGAAGAGCGCGACCGCTCGCCATCCAGAACTGTTCCTCCTGATCCTCATGAAGGTTCTTGTAGGACTTAATCCGGGCCTCCGCCAATTCGTCGGGATCGCCTTCACCGTAACAACCCTGCGCCGCGTTGTAACGCACGACGTCGGCTGCGTTGCATCCCGGCCGGACCAGGTCTTGTGGATAGTTCCAGAGTTCCCGCATGCGCTTGTTGGCGACCATAAGTTCGAAATTTTCGTCAAAAACCAGGAACCCTTGGTCTATGGAGTTTAGGGTCGTGTCGAGAAGGTGGCGCTCTTCCATCAGGGCTTTTTTGGCTCGATCACGTTCAGCAACCCGGCCCAAAAGTGTTCCGACATTCACCAAAGTCTCGAACAAATCGGAAGCCACAGGGGTCGCGTCCGGGGAAAAGAACTCGAGCACGGCGACAATTTTTTTTCCGACTACCACCGGAAAGGCGAATGCCGCCCGCAATCCAACCTCTTGAACCGACGCGGCGCGTCGGAAATGCTCGTCGTTCGCAATATCGGGTATCCACGCGGGTTCGCCGGAGGCGAGCACGCGGCCGAGAAGACCGGTTCCGGGTCCATAGGAGGTTTTGTCCGTGTCTCCCCGGAACAGCAAGAAACGCTCGGGATCGGTCATGTGCCAGATACCGGAGGAGATCACGGCATCCTCATCATCGGCTTTGCGCACGAGAGCGTGACCAACCGGCCAATCGCAAAACTGGCAAATATTGGCGACGGCGTTCTCCATGGCCTCGTTGAGGTCGTTTGCCCTATTTGCGTCGCGTGCCGTTTGGCGAAGGAGATCGATGAGCGCCGATTTCCTTTGCGCCTGCTCCTCGGCGCGGCGGCGGTCGGTAATGTCGTTGATGACGCAGACAATGCCGCCATCGTCCATAGGGGCACGTAGGATTTCGAGCACGCGGCTATCGTTCACCTCGTCGAAGTAGCGGCGGCGACCCCCTGTTGTCCAAGATTCGATTTTCTTTTCGACGATCATGTCGACATTGCAGGGGCCGTAGTCACCGCGCACGGCCCGTATCCGAACGAGATCGGCGAAGTTGGCTCCCTCGAAGGCGACGGATGGGGAAAACCCGTAAAACTCGATACATTTCTGATTGATCGCACGGATCGTCAGATCAGAGTCGATCATGAATAGGCCGGCGGACAGATTGTCGATGGCCGAGCGCAGGTACATCTTTTGCCGCGCCTGCTCGCGTTCGGCCGCGCGAATGGCCGTCACGTCGAGATTGATATTACCGACCCCGAAAACGCTGCCGTCCCGGGATATCACTGGGAACCGCGTGATCGACACGGTCCGCGCATTGCCGTCGGGATATGTAACTTCTTCCTCGACGCTGACGTGTAAGCGTTCGGCCATGGCCTGGGCATCTTGTTCATCGAAACGTTCGGCCAACTCTCGGGGATAAACGTCGGAAGCCCTTCGACCGAGGACCTCAATGCGCGTCATCCCCGTCCACTCCTCGAAGCAACGGTTGACGAACATGTAACGTCCAGAAGCGTCCTTCAAGGTGATCAACTCCGGCACGTTGTCGGCAAGGGCCCGGATGACGTCGCGGCTTTCCTCCAACTTCTTTTGAGCGGCGACCCGTTCCTCGAGTTGCCCTGGAACCCAGCGCAACAGACCGATAGCGATCAGTACAGTCCCGCCGAGGTAGCCGACGTATTCCTCGAGGAAATGCGCCGTCGGCGTATCGCCGATAACGACAAACATATTGAGGGCTTGGAAGTTGTCGGTGACGTCGAGGACATTGGCGAATAACAGGAGCGCGAACCCGCCAACGATGAAATTCCAGTCTCGCCGCTCATCGGTCGCATCACGGCCGATATTAACCAGGAAGGCGAGCAGGCTTCCGATGGCAATAGCCCGAATTCCCTCGAAGGCGGCGGCGTCCATCGGGTACTCCCTAGCGGCACTCGACTGAAGCGGATCGGGTGTGGAACCCCTCGGACATCTTGCTCCCCAGGAAGACCTCTCCGGCGCATGCCGGTTGTGAAATTCAGCACGTCATTCAACTATTCGACCTTCGGCCTGGAAGTCAAATGCCCCTGTGTTTCGCTTTGTTTCACGATTGAAATCTTTGAACAGGTCTCGTTCCGAGGACGATGCCGCGAGTTTGTTGTCGCCGCCACGGCGATCACCTAAGTTCTGCCGACGATCAGCGCGGATAAAACGGCTGTTCGGTGACCGGAGGAGGAAGACGACATGACCCACCCCGCCCTAAGCGAAGGACGTACCGCGGTGATCACCGGTGCTGCCATGGGTATTGGCCTCGCGGTCAGCAAACGACTGGCCAATATCGGCATGAAGGTTTGCATGGTCGACATCGACAGCAGCGAACTCGATTCTGCAGCCGTAGCCGTCACCGACCCCGCGAAGCACAAAGGCAGCGTATTGCCACTTGTCGCCGACGTGGCCGATCGTGATGCCATGGATCATATCCGTGACCGGGTGGTGGCGACCTTGGGTGACGTGGCATTCCTCATGAACAACGCCGTCTCCCGTGCCGGAGGCGGCGTCTGGGGAGACGAGAGCGACTGGCACCAAGCCATGGACGTCAATTTTTGGGGTGTTACCAACGGTGTCCGAGCCTTTGTGCCGGTCATGGTCAAAAGCGGGCGTCCGGGTATCGTCATTAACACGGGCTCAAAGCAGGGCATCACCAACCCGCCGGGGAACACCGCCTACAATGTCACCAAAGCAGCGCTGAAGGCCTATACGGAGGGGCTGCAACACGACTTACGCAACACGGAAGGATGTGCCGTCTCCGCCCACCTTTTAATCCCGGGATGGACGACGACCGGAAAGCGCGAGCACAAGCCGGGCGCCTGGCTGCCTGATCAGGTCGTCGATTACATGATGGAGGCGCTGCAACGCGGGGATTTCTACATCCTCTGCCCCGACGGCGAAGTGACGGTGGAGATGGATCGCAAACGCATCCTGTGGAGCGCCGGCGACATTACCGAAAACCGACCGCCGCTATCGCGCTGGCACACGGATTACGGCGATGAGTTTGCCGCTTTCGAGCCTTAAATCGGCGAGCCTGCTATCGGCGGCCGCGGCGATGTCTTAATCCCATCCCGGCGCTTGCGATACGGCCTAGATGGCCTTATGTTTCGCCCGCTTCAATACGCGCGATGGGGCGTGGCCAAGTGGTTAAGGCACCGGTTTTTGGTACCGGCATTCGGAGGTTCGAATCCTCCCGCCCCAGCCAAACCACCTTTCGAAATAGAACCGTCAACCTCTGTCGGAACAGGAACCGGGTCTTCTTCATTGATCTTTGCGGGTTGCTTGTCTTATCGGACCTGACCACTAGTAATTCGCAAATCGTTTGGAGACCAAGAAGCGCCTGATGTAGACAAAAAGGAACCGAACCGAGGTGGTCCGGTTCAGTTGCCTTGCAGGGAGGAGTTTCTTCAATCTGGGTTTATAAAGACTCGGCTGCAATTAAGCGGCCCGGGTCAGCGCTTCCCGGGCCTGGCGGGTAATGGCCGTCCAATCCTTGTCGGCGATCTGCTGCTTGGTGGCGATCCACGAGCCGCCGATGGTGGCGACGATGGGCAGCGAC
>Ga0056134_10000121_pt1 | contig 17672 bp, 15 predicted proteins | sample WorMetGr2BELIZE2_FD_71115 | JGI IMG/M metagenome (GOLD analysis project Ga0056134, IMG submission 71115) | Marine gutless worms symbiont microbial communities from Max Planck institute for Marine Microbiology, Germany - Inanidrilus... ...
CCTCTCCCCCCACCCTTCCCTCTCGCACAATCAAACTACTTTTTTCTGACTTCAATTGCTTATTTCAATTGTTGTGGTCAATACCAGCATAATGTTGGCATGAGATGTCCTATTTTGTTACAGAAATGTTCACTCTGTAAGCTACATACTGTTTACAGTAAAATCATTCATTATTTTGCGTGCTTGTAAAGATTTACTGTTAACAGTTAGTGAATAACCACGCTTAAGTAAAAACGATTTGGCTTAACCCGGGCAGCAGTTTTATAGGCAGGGGCGGCAATTTATATCCTATGGGGGGGGCGGCCGCCCCCCCCCCAACCGCCCTCCTGGATCCGCCACTGAGTACATTCAGTCACTTGTGAACGTACTGTGCATAATTAAGTAAGTCAGTAAGTAAGTGAAGCACAGCACTTCATACTGCACTGACGGCTGCACCGCTGCACGTGCTGTTGGAATCAGTGACAGTCACAGTACACTAGGTAGTTGCTTGTGGTAATGTGCCAGCAGCCGTACACAGTACTCGGAGGGTGTCCATTCTTTGTGCCTAAGTTGCTTGATCACTACCTGGGAAATTAAACACTGTGCATGGGTTGTACAGTGTTCTGTCCGTCTGTATGTATGTTACTGGTCTGTGCAGCTGTTGAGTATTTGAAACAGTGAGAAACATACACAGACTGATATATTTGCTAATCCACTTACCTTCTGCAGTGTACTTCCTTATTAGTAAATACGTGTAATTCTTTGTGATATTTGTTCAGCGTTAGAAGCATCATGAAAATTGATTTTTTACAGTCATCTTCCCATACTGCTAAGACAGATGTTCACTGTGTTGCTATCAAACATTCCAGATTACACTCAGGATCGCACCGCTCATCATCCTAACGTGGTGATTCTTCAAGATGTCATTGTTATGTTCTTGTTTATTGACACTTAGATAAGTTCCGTAGTCGGTCGTTTAAAAGTAACAGTCCGCGAAACATCTGTAAAGTGTCAAAACAGGTTGTAAGTTTGCGGCCGAAAACTTACCTGTGGTCGAACATGAAGTATTAGTGTCCACCAGAAACTGAAAGAGGAACTGAAATTAGACCTCATTTTCAGCTGATAAGAAGGAAACAAATAGACAACGATGCAAAGCACTGTGGCATAATGGCCAACCTCCCGGCAACTGAAACCGTTTAATGGACCTTGACTTTGACCTATAACCTTGACATTGAACAACTAGTGACTTAGGTCTAAGGCATAAACGCCTGACAAAATCCAAACCGACAGTTTTGATCGGTTGAAGAGTTATCATGCCAACAGTTGTTTGGGTGAAACGAATGTGAACTTGATCTTGACCTTGACCATGACCTTGATCTGCGTCCAGAACCAAACGTTCCACAAATACGGACAAATCATTTGCTTATAACCAGACTTGGAGTTCTCGAGACTTGAGTCTTGGTCTCGAGACCCGTTTTTACAAGTCTTGGTCTCGGTCTTGGTCTTGAACCTCGGAGTCTTGGTCTTGGGACTTGGCACCATGGAGACTCAGTCTTCATCACTCATGAAGTGTGACCCTTAATTGAAGTGGCACACAGTGACACGTACAAAGTGCTGCATCCATTGCTAGAAAAAGTCTTATGTCCGCCTGCCACCTCTGCACCTGTGGAACGGATATTTAGCCACAGTGGTTTGCTGATGCGGGCAAACAGGGCTAGAATGGGTGACAACATGCTGTCACAGTTGGTCTACTTGCGATAATAATAATAGTAATAATGCACATATTTCTATACCGCCGTAAGGTTGTAACTTCAGAGGCGGTTGAACAATGCAACAATAAGTTGTAAGTTTTCATGTTGCTGCACAGTTGTGATTAGTCTGTAGTTGTATGACCAGAAACACTTTGACATTAATGCTTTAGTTGTCGATCAAGCATCGTACTTTTGAAATGTTGTGTTGTTTGAAACACTGCAATGATTAACGGTAAATGTCGAAATAGACTGTTGTTAAACATGGTATGATGTTTTGTTGTTAACTGTGTGCATTTACCGGTATGCTGGATTTTCAGCTTGCCATGACTTTGTGTTTGTCACAGTCAATCCTAGTGATGGACTTCCAGTATTGGTCTTGTAAGTCTTGAGTCTCGGTCTTGTCTTGGACATCAAAGTCTTGGTCTTGGTCTTGAAACTGCTGAGTCTTGGTCTTGGTCTTGGATAAGCAAGTCTTGAATCCAAGCCTGCTTATAACAGTATGAGTTAGTATAGACTACGGCTCTCAGTATTCCCATAATACAGCTCGAGTCTTGTAGACACCCTATGAAATATCGACACTGTTGAATTTTTGATTACTGTATAAGTCCCTTGACCCTGAGACGATTGCAATGAAACTTTGCTGTGTTGTTGACGGATAGCCCTACCTTGACAATTGGTCCTTCCGTTTTTTATGATCCGTTTCATTTCAGTGTGTACTACTGCAGTAGGTGAACTTTCATTACAAAACTTAAATTTTGACACCAAACGGTAGTAGAGTTTCGGCGAGGGTGTTGCCATTGGCAATGATTCGTTCTGCATATAGCATACCATACGGGGCAGCGGCAGATACAAGTTGATCATGTATTGAATTTTTGATCACATTTCCAGCTTCATGCTTGTAAGCTGTTTACGTTTGTGTGCTATCGTTATTGATACGATCTGTTGATAACAACCGTTGACAGCATTTCTTACGTTAAGCACGCCCTTACCAGCGAAGTCATGTGGCAGTACTGTTGATGGTTCTGTTCCCTACTGGTATTGCTAGAATGACCATTAATTACGTGATACAGTCACATTCATAGCAAGTATGATTTTTGGCATGACTTCGCTGGTAAGGGCGTTCTTAACGTTCTAGGCGGAGTCCCACCAAAGTGATTTTTGCCGTTTTAGAGCTATGACTCTGTCGCCCTTACACCTGGTTGTAAACTGGCCAGTTTTTACCATTTATATTTGCTGTTTTATTACTGAGATATAACTTCAAATATCTGTTCAAAAGATTTCAAAGAAGGTCACGTGGACATTGGATGATGTAATTTTGGGATTTGAAAATAACGGCGGTCGCCAGTGGTGTAGTCGAGGGGGAATGGAAATAGTGAGTGACGGTTTTGTTGTTAACTTACCATGTCCAGTGCCCCGCCGCAAAAAAAGACTGAAGCAAACTTGTATTGCATTTGAAATCAGTAAGTATTCTAAAGGCGTCGAAATGCTGGTTTAAGAACGATTGTACACACAGTCATAGTGCTGATTTGTTACGTGGCAAACCGGTATATCGGCTTAAGTATTAATTCTGCTGTGTTTGCACGAAATTTATTACGTTGATTCGCAGGGAAATCACAAAAAGAAATTGTTGCCACCAGATGTCATGTTTTAAAACTGAAATGCACGAGCGCTCCCCCAGACCCACTAGCTGGATTTAACGGGTCCTACAGATAAGGGAAGGGAAGGGAGGGGAAGAAAGGGTTACGGAGGGGAGGTAGAAGAATGGGAAGGGTTGAGAGGGATGAGAGTTAACAGGAAAAGAGGAGAGAGAAGGGGAAAGGATGGAGGGATGGGAGGAGAGGGGACGAAAGGGGATTCTCAGAAGTTTGAAATTTTAACTGCCAGTATGCTTTGCAGTGCCAATTTGCATCACCGTGCCAAATTTCGTGCAGGTCGGTCAAGCCGTTCCGGAGATAGGCCGTTTATTGATTTTTCAAGATGTCGGCCGTCCGCCATCTTGGATTTTCAAAAGTTGGAAATTTTAACTGCCCGTACCCTTAGGAGGCCCAAAATGCGTCATCATGCCAAATTTTGGGCAAATCGGTCAAGGCGTTGCGGAGATATGACAGTTTTCGATTTTTCAAGATGGCGGCCGTGCGCCATCTTGGATTTGTTATATGCCTGTTTGCACCACCCACGAAGTGTATTTTGGTGGTCTCTGTCACTGTGCAAAATTTGGTTTGAATCGGTGCAGTAGTTTCGATAATATGCAAGTTTTAATATTTTGAGCGTTAAGCTTGAAAATGCCTGTTCACGCCCATTTTTGGGGTGTTTTGGAGTAAAAATTGGGGAAGTCGGAAATTTTTTCTAGTTTTATCCCTGTATGAAAATCAATAACCCGGCATTGACATCGTATGCATCAAACCGCGTAAAAATCGGTTCTCCGGTTTAGTCTCGGGACGCGAGCAAAAATTGTGGTCACAAAAAAAGAAAAAAAACTAAAAACCCCGCGAGAGTAATATTTCACCCATTTGCCGGGACGCCCCCACTGGGCCGATCGGTTTGAATTTTGGCTTGCTGGGTCATATCGCCGACGTAATCACCCATGCCAAATTTTGTGACAATCGGTTCAGGGGTTTCGGAGTTCTGATACCCCCAATTTTGCCCTTTTCCATAGGAATAGCTGGTCGCCCTTACAACAGCGTAAGCACTACCGTGCTACACTGTGATCCACGTTTTCCTTTACCTTATGCAACAACCACGAAAACAAAAGTCCCGCAGTTGGATCTGAAGTCAACCGCACAATTGTACGCACTTGTGGACTCCACAATTTTTTGTTTAACGACTGAAGTTTCCAGGGCATTGTGCTATTGTTGTTCGTGATGTTGTGTTATGCATGTGGTTCTCTGTGTACAGTTAGTCAAGGTTTGTTTGATTCAGAGTTTTCTTGATCACATTGATTTGACGCTTCGTTGGTGTTTTTCTAACGTATTAACGTACACAGACGTTTTGTCATTGCATTGTTTCTGATGTGCAATGTTCCCAAGTTCAGCAGGATTTATTGTGCTAGAACACACAAGTGCCCATGACTGAATTGTCAGTTCTGCTGTTGTTCTGCGCAACACAGTGTATGCGTCTTTTCATTTCAGTTGCACATTAGGGTGATTAGGTCCTCACAGTGGGCCTTGCTACTTGTGAGAAATCTCTCTTCTGTCGGTGGTTGCACTCACAGTCAGCGGTAATAGTGCTTGTTGGAAGCCATCTTGCAGTGGCTGATACGCGGTTTTTTACCGTGCGACTGCGAAGCATACGCACGGTCTTGTTATCGACGGCTGTCCGTCTGTCCGTCCGTCTGTGAAATGCGTGCATAATAATAATAATAGTAATAATACGCTATGTTGACGCAAAATGAACTAGTGGCAAGGCATGTATGCAGCAAGCTTACAGGAGAAAGAGTGAAGTTTTTCAAGCTTTTCATGGACAATAACATGCACGCGTGAAAATGTTTGTGAGAAGCCTGCAGCTAACTAGACCTGACAACTGCCACCATTAAGTCCACTTGGGAGTGTCAAGTCGACTCAAGTCGGTGGCAGTGATTTATCTTTTCTTTGCATAACGGTGATATACTGCTACGGTGAATGCAAGGCAGAAGAGAAGTATAGTGACTAAGCGTTTTAGGTTTTGCTTGTGTTTGTAGTATATCGTCTTTCTATGAAATTTGTGTCTCAACAGTGGGAATATTTCACGGGAGCTGCGTGGTGAAACTTGCGATAGGCTAACTGAGATCATTCCCTTGCCCAAGTATCTTTGTCAGACAGTAACAAGACGACCTCTTATGAAAATGACACATAGTCATAATGAGTGCAATAGCCCTTTGCAGTTCATTTGATAAGTGGCATGTTCAGGATATGTACGTAGGTTATTGCAGGAATACTCGAATGGCCTAGTATTTAGCTGCATAGACGACACGGCAGTAAATCTTGTACTTGCTGGCCGGTTGTCTATGGGTTGTGTGGTGCTTTATCAGGTTGATCATGATTCGTCTGGTGACGTTCCAATGTTCGTCAACCATGATCAGCAAAGAAGATATGCAAACCTGCATGATAGGTAAGATGTCCTAGCTGTCTGTGTACGCCATCGGTTATAAAACGTGCCTGTTTATTGATTTGTTTATTCTGTTTATTGTTTATTGTTATTTGTTGATTCCGTGTAATTTTTTCATTGATTTGTACATTGATTTGTCGGAAAAGTACAGTTACATCCTTGATACACAGAGTGTAGAAGGGACTGTTGATTTGGCAGTAACAGAGAGAATGCGATACGATTGGAGCAATTTTAGACAGCTAACACCGTGGGTTTTAGCAAAAGATATGGACACAGTTAACTCGGTATTGCAAAGGAATAGATATCGAGGGGGTGGGACGTTTGCAAATGCAACATATGATGATTGTAGTTAGATATATATGGAACATCCGAAATCCAGTAGCCCAAGTTGTTATTTTTGTGTGATGAACTATGTTGTGTGTTGCAGTATGCCAAGCGCGACGGCCGAGTATTCTGAGTACGTAGGGCTTTTGTCTGCAGACAGTGACAGCGAGGAAGATGTCAGCATGCAGGCTGCATGCATGGCCAGCTTGGCAGAAAGCGGGTATGTATACACAGTGCTGTAACACCCATACATATCTGTCTCTTCCTGTGTCTGTGACGTTTTCTTGAGGCACGAAAGTATTGTCTTCTGTAGATTCCTCGCGGAATGCCAGTGTGCTGACGTACGAAATCGAGCGCACTACCTCATTCAGCTGTACGTCATAAGCTGCTTGATTGACTATGAAGAAATTAGTGTCGCTCATAGGTCGTATTCTGTTTGTTACTGCAAAAATGGGCACTTCTTACAATGTGTTTAAATCGTTTTTCCGCGTGACGCTTATGCAAAGCGCGGCTGTTGCTATCACAATTCTGTTGGTCCGTTCCGTTTCTCTATTTTCTCGGAACGGCACCCGCCCCCTATTCCATACGCTGCATACAAAGTTCGGGGTTGTAGGCATAGTTTTATCAGAATATAGGGAGCTGAGTGGAACCACAGATCTGCAAGCTTGATCTACAGCATTCTACATTAAGTAAGTAAATAAAAAGCGTGCGTCGCGCGGCCTTCCTGCGATAGCTAGGCTTCTTGTTTGTCTCTGTCAGGTAAATCCCCATTCCACAATGTAACAAAATTTTGTGGTGGTTTTCCATCCTGACAGATGAGTGAGATGTGTTAATGTTGTTTGTGAACAGCACGAACGATAGCAAATCCCTGAAGGAGATACTGAAACCGTTGACGGAGCAAAGTGGAGAGTCACTCACAATTGTGATAAATCGTAGAGCAGTTCTGAAGTCCGCCATGCTTGCTTTGAGGAAAGCCAGCTTCTCATTTGATAAACCACTAAAAGTGGTTTTCTCAGGAGAAGATGCCGAGGACGAAGGCGGCCCTAAGAGGGAATTCTTTCGGTACGTGTAAGCATACGAATTGCATCACATTGCGGTAGTCATGTAATGAACGTAGTGGTGTTATGTGGACAGAACAGTGGTCGGTTAGGGGTGTCCTTAATTGTGTGTTACAATGCATTTCAAATGGTGAAAGAATTCCACAACGCGATTATTGTCGTGACACGCTTAGTGAACTGTCATATAACTGTTGAGAATGTGCGTAAATTTTCTCGACTGCACCAGTTGCTGCATAGCACGCAACGCTTGAATACGCAGAACATAGCACCGTGGTCGGTTAAGCACTGAAAACTTTTGACATTTTGACATAACGTTGGAACTGCGGGGTTGGGCCATATGTGTGCTATACGGCTGCATTAATTTTACTTGGCTATATGCACAAACAATGTATCATACTGAATGAGTAGACCAAGCTTTAAGGCTACTGTTTGTGTGCAGTTTGCTGATGAAAGAGATTGAAGGATGCGGCGTTTTTGAAGGATCTGACGGGCATAAGTCCTTCACGTGTTCCGTCCCCTTGCTGGATGCGGAGAAGTACAAGGTGGCTGGTCAACTGTTCCAGTGGAGCGTTAAGAACGGAGGGCCTGGCTTACCAGTTCTGTCGCCAGCACTATATGACAGCATTCTGGAGAAGTCTGATGTCCATTTTGATATGGCGGATGTTGCTGATGCTTCCATCCGGCGTGTGATTGAAGATGTAAGTAATGAAGATGTTATTGTAAGACAGTTGGATTGCACTGGGTGTCTGCTGTTTGACAGATCTTGCTTGTGGTTGTGACGGACGCATTTCCTAAAGAACTTTTCATACAGACGTACCATGTGCACAGTTGTGTGCCGATGATTTAGTTGTGTAGGCAGACAGTGATGTTGAACCCCGATGAAATCTTACAGTAAACAGGGGTGGCAGTTAATACTAGTTCATACAGAGCTTGATAGTCAGTGGAGGCACAAAGACAGAGACTCCCAGTAGTGGGAAATGGCCATGTGGCATTCTGTGTAAAGGCAGTCGGCACTGATGCCACACACGGCAGAAATGTGTGCGTATAAAGTATGCATGTTTGTCTGCCTCGCCCACCATTGCCCGTAGTTATTACGGAGACAGCAAACACTTTTCCTTAGGCACTGAAGTGACTGAACAGTGTGTGCAAACTGCATTAACTGAGTTACTGTATAGTGTAATGTGTGTAATATCTGCAGTTGTCTTCAGCACAGACTGCCGACCAGTTCGAGTCCGTGACTGATAAACACATCGACTACCTGCTCAGTCTTGGATACAATGCAACTTCATTGATATTCGCGGAGAGCAACAACATCGTGCGCGCCGTGATGAAGCATGCAGTGTATGACAGGTAGGAAACTATGCTGTTTTAGTGAAAACGTTCGGTTTAGGAAAATAGCGTTGCAAGTGAAACGGTTGACTGCTGAAGGCCGTGACCACTTCAGGGATGTTGTTAACAGTGACTGGAGGCTCAAGGCCAAGGCCAGCACCAAGGACTCAAACCTCAAGGAACAAAGACTTCTGTGAAACATCGAATTGTCACAATTGCATTAAATGTTTGCGAATTTGACAGACTCTGAATAACAGTTTTGCATTAATTAGGAATTGTACGATTAGAATTAGGACCAGACTTAAAAGTAACTGATTACAATTAGATTTATCAGACACTCTAATCAATTAGGTAATCAGTTAATTGCTAATTGGTTACTGGTTACCCATCACTGCTAGATGACCTTCGGGCGTTGGCGGTGCTTGTCTGATGCCAGCTTACTGCCTACCGCGAATGCTTGGGACAAAAAGCCGTAAAATGCTCTCTCTGTCTCTCTCTCTGTCTGTCATATGAGTGCATTGCATTTACGGGAAAAGCTGTCGTCTGTATTGTAGATGCTTGTCATCAATTGCACAATTCCGAAGTGGCGCATCTCATCTCATGGACTTAGCTGCTACATATCCGTCGCAGCTGCGGCAACTGCTCGTTTGCTCCTCATTTGCTAATACCCTCAACTTTGACAGTTTCCGAAAAATGTTACATGTTGACTACTCTGAACCGGGAACTAACCACCGATTTCAAGAAGAGGAGACAATGTATTCATTTGAAATTTGTCTCCAGAAGTGTGATGGTAAACTGCACACTGTGTTCATACGTAACAGTTTCTGCTGTACATTAGCAATGTTGTGCTGAATGTAAAGCAGCAGATGACATTTTGCGGTAAATACCGGCTCTTCATCTGACTCTCCATAGTTGCATGGCCCTTACGCCTGAATTACGATATGTTTCTCTACTTTATGAACTTCACAGTTAAATGGATTGATGACTAAGCTGCCACTAAACACTACTTTGCTTAGGGAGTAAGTAGGTTAACGTTTGTGTAGCACGCCGTATATGTGGCGCATATATGTCGTGCCCAATAACATCTGGACGTCGATTGCATGCCGCAAATGTTTGTGCAAGCAGGCTCATTCCCAGAGTCACAAGCTGCCCCCCACGAGGCAAGTTAAATGCGTCGAGCTTTCCCACTTGTGGGTCAGACATCAAGGAAAACTCTGTTTAATCTGAACATGCCATGAACCTTCATGGTTGAGGAGAGAAAAAGTAACTGCATTGGATTACAGTAATGCATGGCTGGTACCAGCTCACGCATAGTTAATCCGCCTAGGCCTATAGCCGTACAACGACTCCGTCATTTGTTTTTTCCACGTACTTTCCTTACTCAGCAGAATGACATAGCCGTACGATGTTTGTTTTTGCAAATGGGTGTCAGTATTCTGCATAAAACGGTAAAAATTGTGTATGTTGAGAATCATTTCAGCTTCAGCTAGGGTTGGCAAGTTTCTGCCAAAGGCGGTTTAAACTGTCCTGGCAGAAACAAGTTTTTGCCAGTTTCTGCCGGAGTTCTTAACAACATAAATCAACTGTAACTGATATATCAGTAATCAGCATACTGAGCAGATTAGCACAAACGCAAAGAATATATCATTAAGGACATTGTTTAGGCCTACTGTGGGTGTGGATAACAGTTGTTTGAACATTCAGTCCATGGAGTTTGAAGCAGCTTTCTGTGTTGTGTTTGTGTTTTGACTGTCCACGTCGTCGTGGAGTACATCAAGCCATTGACTATGATCCTATGTCACTTGGACTTGGCCTAATTCACTCAGTAACAGATGTTTCTATCTCAGCTGATGCACATTTTGATTACTGACAATTGGTGTGATTGAGGTGTATTGCGTTGTTTGTCTTGTAAGATCAGAAGAAATCCTGCTGTACTGTGAGAGATAGCACTGTAGTAGTATTTAGGTTTTTTCCATTTTAAACCAGTTTAAATCGGTTTAAACGTCATGTCTGACAGAAACAGGTTATTGCTGGCAAAAACCCAACCCTGGCTTCAGCTAATTCAGGTCGCGTACTACTGCTGTCGTTAACTGCACACCCTTGCTTGTAACTACACTGCAAGCTTATCCTGTTTTGTGCAGTTTCCACTGAAGGAAGTTGTGGCTGAAATTTGAAAGTATCTGTGATAGTTTGCCGTTTGAAACTGAACAGTCTAGCGTGAATTTACAGCATGTGGTACAGGGAGAATAAAACTTCCCCGTTGTTATATTCTCTGTTGTACCATAACTGCACGTTTGTTTTTCAGAGGAAGGAACAGAAATAAGTCTGGCAGATCTGCTGACTTTCTGGACCGGAGCCGATGCGATCCCCCCGTGCGGGTTTGACAGCCCTCTGAAAGTACAATTCTTCTCCCAGGATGCAGCAATGCGACCTACTCAACTGTTGCCAACACGACGCCTACCGTCAAGCAGTACGTGCGGTCTCATCTTGTGGCTCCCCCGTGATGCGGGCGAGCCCGATTGTCTCTGGCACATGCTTGTTGACGCATGCAAACTGTCGGCTGGCTTCGGCCGGATTTGAGTTCAATTTCTTGATGTGGCGGACTCATTAGGCGATCGCTGCGAGAGCAACAATCAGCTATTGCTATCGTGTGTCTTCTGCTTCCAGAAGAATTCTCTCATTTGAATACTCCATCAAGGTGTTTCCGACAGACTATGTAGAGCACTTAAGTTTGGGTGATGTAGCCATTAGTTTCGTACATAGACAGCGTATAGTTTTCTGCTGGCGTTTGTTTTCATGGTACAAGTTACAACGCTTAACCTTCATCTTTACCAGTCGACAAACACAGCATGCGAACGTTGTGCATTGGAGTCAGTCGTGATGCCATTTTGTGTACTGTGGTAGGCATACGCAATGTATCAACTCGTCGAGTTCATGACATACAGTTTGTTTTGACATTCACGTAACTTGTTAGCATAACGCGAGTTGACGTTGAACATTCTCAGCATGCTGTCTATTTGCACGTTTGCCAGTGCTCCGTGTACAAGAAGAGTATAATAGAAGTTTGTGGTTGGCTGGTTACTGTTTATTGCTAGTTTCATTACTGCTTGCATACACACCTGTTGTAAAGTGATACAGCATGTTACAGGGCCCAACAATCGTGTAGGAATACAGCAGACAAAATACGGCAATGCAGCATTAAGAAATATTGTATAAGATTCAGTAATGTCACTATATGTTTGAACAAAGAACTGTTGGTTTAAACATGCAGTTAAATACATACTTTCCCGATGGCCTCTCCGGGGCTCCGTACTTTAGCCATATATATCAGAATGTAAATTGACTGAATCGGTGTGTGAAAGCTGGGCAAATTTTACTTGATAGGACTTCAGTTAATTCTTTACTTGTCAGCATGTGATATTGATATTTTGTAACTGACAACGTTTCTTTTCACGTTAAATGCTTAGGCCTATACATTTTGTATTGATATTGTTGTAATTGGCAACTTTCTTCAAATCTGTGACTACTAAGTACATGTATGCCTATGTTAAGAACCGTTTGGATTTCAGTTTTCTTGTTTGGCCAAGAGTACGAAATAGAGAACGGCGCCGCCGCCGCCAGTCATTCAGTGTGAAGTCGGAGTCAGTCATTTGCATGTGACTGAGTCGACGCCGCCAGTCATATATTTTAAAGCGCCGTCAGTCATATACACAGCGGCGGCGGCGTTTGTTGATGTGTAATGTGTATGTAGATTATCATGAAGCCATCTACCAACAGCCATCAATATAAAATCGCTAAGAATAGAAACTATTAGTTGTACCTCACTTGCTTGAATGTCAGTGGACACCCGGAGCGGCGGAGCAGACCAGCAGAATTGTTTGTAGATTCTGAATATTAAGTACATGTTATATTTTAGCCTGTGGTTTATTACTCCCTCTTCTGCACTATTTCGGCGGATAGGCCTAATCTACAGCTGTGAGCACTGAGTTAGCAAATATAGGCCTATACCAGGAGAGGCCTACTCTGTACTGTAGTCACAGGTTCACAACTCATTCATCAACAAAAGCAGTTTATTGATAACATAATAATAGGCTATTCATAATTATTAGCTGTCTGTCATTACAGAGATACATATATGATACAATAACCTCATTGTAGACTGAACACAATAATATAAACGTTACATATGAATATTACTAAATATGAGAAACTGTCTAATGATTGGTGGCGCCACTCATGCATTTGACAGTTGCATAAGCCATTTGACGCCGCCGCCGCCGCCAGTCATTTACACGTGAAGTCGCTGCCAGTCATTTAGTTTCTCCAAGTCGACTTCAAGTCGCCCGCCAGTCATATATCTTAGAAGTCAGTCATATTCATTTATGTGACTGGCGCCGTTTTCTAGTACGAAACAGTATTAGGCTAGACCTCATCAGGAGATGAGACAGCCGAACGTCACACTGTGCAGGTTTACTATGCCTTCCCATGTGTCTACCATCATCAAAATCTAACCAGTTCTTCCCTGGGCCATTTGGAACCATCATAACAAATTTCATGCAAATTCGTTCTGAACTTTTTTCTTCAAGTTTGTTTTACTCGCAAAATGTTTCACCTACTAGTACTTTGTTACGTTCGGCTATCTCAGCTCCTGATCACCTCCTTTACTTATTGCAGAACTCTTGTACGAGTTAGACGATTTAACCCTAAAGGCACAATGCGTAAAGTTCCTTACACGCTTATATTACTCTACTGTCGTACCTGGCGCCATCTGGCGAGTGGCGAATGGCAAACGTCGAGCACCATTGAGCTAACTATTACAAGAGATCGAAGAATTTCGATACGAGGCCAAATCGTCGCCAAAAAATTCTGCGCCGCAGGAAGATAGTGCCATAGTAGTCGACAAGGGGTTGTCACGATCTTAGTCACAAAGCCAAACGCAAGCAGTTTTCCTGAGATAGTCCTTCTTCCGTGCAACTTCACTGATGAAGACAAAAAGCCTGAGATAGTTGTCACGCTCGGCGTGCTGCAAGGCCAGCGCCGGCTAGTGCCAGCACCTGCCCACGACTATGGATAAGGTGTCGACAACAGACCAACAGTCGCACGTGACCTATACGGCACGAGGTGCGTCGTGTGCTACGTGATCGTCCGCATATAAAAGGGAGGTCACGGAAGCACGTGGATGCCAGGTGAAGAAGAACGTCGACGGGCGTGCCGTGTGCATGGTGTCTGATCGTCGGTGGGCGCTGTGCCGGCCGGCTGGGGTGACGTCTTCGTCTGAACTGAACTGCTCAACGAACTGAACTGCTCGACCTCGTTCCACCACCTGAAGACTGAACTGTTGGTTAACGAACGGCGTCACAATAATCCTTCTCCCATAATAGTGCGACGTCACTGATGAAGACAAGAAGCCCAGCTGTCGCTGAAGGACAGCGCGAACGCGCTGTCAGTTGAAATCTGGTAAAATACTGCACAAATGTTCGACGGATTGCACTTGAAAAGGCCTGCAAACGGGGAATGAAATGACCTTGGGGAATGACCTTCAAGGTCATCCAAGGTCACTAACACTGGTGCCATTCGATAGGCCACATACGATTTCCTATTAGTCTTCCATTGAAAGTATGTCTCTATCTTGTACCGTTTTCGAGATATTAACACTTTATTTGCCCAAAATTTAAGACAGTCACGTGACCTTAACCACGCCCATTTGGGGGACAGTTGGTCATGTAACGCTGTCAGTTGAAATCTGGTAAAATGTTGCGCAAATATGCGACGGAATGCACTTCAAAAGGCCTGCAAAGGGGGAATGACCTTGGGAAATGACCTTCAAGGTCATTCAAGGTCACTAACACTGGTGCCATTCGATAGGCCATATATGATTTCCTATTAGTCTTCCATTGAAAGTATGTCTCTATCTTGTACCGTTTTCAAGATATTAACACTTATTTGCCCAAAATTTAAGACAGTCACGTGACCCTGGCCACGCCCCTTTCAGGGTCGATTAGTTGTCCGATGGTTAAAACTTGATATAGCCTACAGCCACACAAAATTTGACGACTCTCGCTTCAGCCGTTCCAGAGATATTTAAGGGGGTGTAAATTCCTAAAATTGGTCACGTGACCCTGACCACGCCCTTTTCAGGGACAATTTGTCATCGGCAGGCTGGGACATGCTATGGTTAACCTACCCACCAAATTTGAAGTCTCTACCTTCAGCCGTTACCGAGATATGAAATGCGTTAAAAATGCACGAAATGGGGGTGGTTTGGGGTGGTTAGGGGTCATCCAAGCTCATCGGCAATGTCACCATTCGATACAGCGCATACGGTTTCCTATTCGTCTTTAATAGAAACTATGCGTCTATCTTGTACCGTTTTCGAGATACAGCGAGTTATTTGTCGAAATTCGCCAACTTCGACCTTACCCCATCTGCATTTGGCGCCCCCGTTGGGGGTGACCCCGTTCGAATTTCTAAAAAATTTTCCGGTATCATAAAACAAGATCCCTGGGCTATCATGCGGCGTTGTTTGCGTCATCCTACTTTTAGCCGTTTAAGTACACGCGAGTCGCAAAATCTCGGTGATGAAATTCGGACGGCGGACGGACGGACGGACGGCGGACGGCGGCGCCATCGGAATAGGCCAAATCGTCAGAGACGATTTGGCCTAAAAACACTGTATGTAACTATGTAACATAAACTGGTGCAATTAACAGTGGATCATGTACACTTTACCGGTTTACTATACCTTCCCGTTGGTCAATCACCATCAAATTTTAAACACTTCGTCCCTGGCCCATTTCCAACCCTACCTGGAAATTTCATTCAAATCCGTTCAGAATTGTGAGTAGGGTGCACGACCGTCACAGACACCAGACACATGGCGATGGCCATTAGCCGAACGTAACGCATAAGTTACAACGTGCGTACAGCAAAACTTCAGGAGCCTTTCTATGCAGTATGTGTACTAAGCTGTCAACACCAGCACACCAGGTACATTCTACAGCAACGCATTGATCTCTAGTCGCAATTTTCTATACAAATCTAAGGCATAATGAACATCGTTTGGCAGTGACAAATTATTCTGAGTCATTGCTGCTAAACACAGCTCGTATACTTCTTCGTCCTCACATGGTCGACTGACACGAAAAGTGCAGCGCTGCCGACACAGTTCAACATCAGCAGTGTCCACAGCACAACGTTGATCTTCAGCCGCATACAAATGAGAACAAGAAAACATGACGTTCGGCCGTCCACTGGGAACACGTGGATTTCGTGATCGGCGAATGCAGTGATCATTCCACGTTTCCAGTACATCGTCCACCTCATCCTGCAATAATGTCCAAAGTTGCACGCTGTAATACCGTTGAGTAAAGTTACAAGAAGCTCAGCTACCGCAGAGTTAGCGCCGGTCGACGGTCATTACGCCGTTCAAGGTCATTCAAGGTCACCGATTTCGGTACCAATCGAAAGCCCATATGCGACTTCCTATTAGTGATTAATAGTAACTTACATCGTATCTTGCACCGTTTTGAAGTTATCGCAGGTTATTGTTCAAATTCGGTCACTGCATTTTGGAGCTAGAGCCCCCCCCCCCAACTTTGGGGGTTAGGGGCAACGTACGCTGTTCAAATTAGGCTCATTGGAAAGCGCGTAGTCGACTTCCTATTAGTGATTATTGAACTTTTTTTCCCTGGCTGCTATCGGTGAAACGGTACGACCGAAAATAGCCCGAAATTCGGCGTTTTTAAACGGGGTGGGTCAGTTTAAACCATAATTTTAGGTAGAAGGGGACGTCCCCCGTCAAATATTTTTGGACGGTGAGATAGCCAAGTGAATGCGTTACAACTTTGCCGCTGACATTTTTCGCTAAAAGAAACTTTGTAGCAGACTTTCTTCCAACAAAGTAAATTTGTTTGTCAAAAAGGGCGATTTTTCGTTTTTCAGCCCCCCTTTGGGGCTTAGGGGCAACGTACGCTCTTCATCTTAGGCTCATTGGAAAGCGCGTAGTGGACTTCCTATTAGTGATTAATACAAAGTTATGCCCTATCTCGCACCGTTTCCAAGTTATTGTAGGTTATTGGTCAAATTTGCACTGTCGACAGAGGGGGTACCCCTCTTTAACAACCTCGTTCGGGGTGAACCCCTACACTCAGGACCACGAAATTTGGCCTCAACAAACTAGAAACATCGCCCTATCGTGTGGTGCAAAAAGCGTTTCGATACATTGAACCGTTTAGGCGTGGATCACGAGTGTGACGGACAGACGGACAAACAGACGGACGGACGGACAGGTGGCCTATGGCAATAGCGCGGTCTAACGACCGGCGCTAAAAATCGAGTCACAGCAACTGGACTGTAGACATATGTACATGAACTACTAACAAATCATTAATTCATTGTATTACGTGCGTAATCTCAACATACAGTTCCACACATCCAATGCAACTGATGCAATGAACCATGAAAAGTAGCAGTACATGGAAACACTGGCCCCTCTGAAAGCGTTCTATGTGTATAACAAGAAGCTCAGCTACCGCAGAGATAGCGAGCATCCGACGTCATGACGCCCTTCAAGGTCATTGATTTCATACCAATCAAAACCCGTATCATGCCGTATGCGACTTCCTGTTGTTGAATAATACTAACTTAAATCATATATCGTACCGTTTGCAAGATATCACGCAGTATTGATCAGATTATCGCTTTAGACAGGCAGTGCCTCTCTTTAACGAACTCGTTCTCCGTAACCTCTGCGAATATCGCCGTAAGTGATATATCGCTACAAACTAGATTTTTCGGACTACATTTGTGTTGCAGACACTGTAGGTCTATCTTCAACCACTTTAACGTAATCGGCTTCCAAAGCTACCGAATTCGGTGAAATAACGCAAAATAAATGCTATTACCCTGGTCAAGGTCATTCAATGTCACCGAATTTGGTACCAATCGAAAGCCCATATGCGACTTCCTATTAGTGATTAATAGTAACTTACATCGTATCTTGCACCGTTTTGAAGTTATCGCAGATTATTGTTCAAATTCGTTACAAACAGCGGTCACTTTGCATTTTCGAGCCCCCCTTTGGGGGTTAGGGGCAACGTACGTTGTTCATCTTATAGTCCAGTCAAATTAGGTTTTGACCCGGAAAAAA
>Ga0056134_10000128_pt1 | contig 17334 bp, 14 predicted proteins | sample WorMetGr2BELIZE2_FD_71115 | JGI IMG/M metagenome (GOLD analysis project Ga0056134, IMG submission 71115) | Marine gutless worms symbiont microbial communities from Max Planck institute for Marine Microbiology, Germany - Inanidrilus... ...
GCCGCAGCATCTGCCAGTGGCGGCGAATAAACGTCCGCTCTTAATAGAAGCGGACGCCCAAAACACTCTTTCGGACGAGTTTATCAACGATATCGGGGTATTCCCGTCGTCGGCAAAGCGCGGGATATCTTTCAGCACGCCGAGGACGGCGATACGGTGATCGTCGACGCCGATCGCGCCCAGGCCTTCGTGCGCCCGGGCGAGGACGCCTTGCAGGCCTATGTTGAGAACCTCCGCGTCCTTGAGGAACAGAGGGCCGTCTACGCCGCACTGCTTGACCAGCCGGCACGATCGCTGGACGGTATCGACGTTGACCTGCAGATTAACGCCGGGCTGATGATCGATGTCGCCCACCTGAGCGGTTCGGGCGCTTCCGGCATCGGGCTATTCCGAACCGAAATTCCGTTCATGGTGCGGGCCAAGTTTCCCGGCGTCGACGAACAGTCGGGAGTCTATCGTGAAGTGCTCGAAGAGGCCGGCGACAAGCCGGTCGTCTTCCGTACCCTCGATATCGGCGGGGACAAGGCGTTGCCCTACTGGCAAACGGGCAGCGAAGAGAACCCGGCCATCGGCTGGCGGGCGATCCGGTTGTCCCTCGACCGCCCCGCCCTGTTGCGCCAGCAGTTGCGGGCCCTGATCCGGGCCGCCTCCGGGCGCCAACTCAACGTGTTATTCCCGATGGTGGCCGACGTACCTGAGTTCATCCAGGCCCGCGCCCTGGTCGACAAGGAGATGGACCGCGAAAGGGATCGCGGCGGCGCCTTGCCGTCGTCGGTTCGGGTCGGCGCCATGCTCGAGGTGCCGAGCCTAGCGGTGCAGTTGGAGACGCTCCTAGACTATGCCGATTTCCTATCCGTCGGCAGCAACGACTTGGGGCAGTTCCTGTTCGCCAGCGACCGCGGGAATCCGAAGTTGAGCGGACGTTACGATACATTGTCGCCGGTCCAGTTGGAGTTCTTGAAGGGTATCGTCGACACCTGCCGGTCGCGCGACGTTTCCCTCAGCCTATGCGGCGAAATGGCCGGCACCCCGCTCGAGGCGATGGCACTGCTCGGTGTTGGATTCCGTCGCTTGTCGATGGCCGGCACCTGCATCGGGCCGGTCAAGGCGATGGTGCGCAGCGTCGACATCGCTGCACTGGAGGCGTTCATGCAGTTTCATTACGACCTGCCCGAACGGACGCTTCGTGAACAACTCAAGGCCTTTGCCATCGACCGCGGCGTGGCGATCTGATCGGGCCGCTTTCAGTCTTGTATTTCGACCGGAATCCGGCAGACTAGCGAGCCTCGGATATTCACCATATTTCGGTATACTTCGCCCATGATCACGGGCCTGGATGGGCCCGGCAGAACCCGGCACCGATACGGGAAACGGATCGATAAAGAGACGTTGAGGCGGGTACCGCAAAGAGAGGATGGAAACGACCACGATGCCGCCAGCGACCGGCGATCACACGGAGTACTCAGGAGGAGCTCACGGTAGCGAAACCGGCGTCGGCGCCATGCTGCGCACGGCCCGGATGCGCCTCGGAGAGGATCTGCGCTCCGTTGCCCAGATGCTGTGCATTCGTTACCCCTATCTGGAGGCGATCGAGGAGGGCCGGTTCAAAGAGCTGCCGGGCCAGACCTATGCCATCGGTTTCATCCGGGCCTACTCCGATCACCTGGGCCTCGACAGCGATGAAGTGATCCGCCGCTACAAGGTCGAAACGGCGGCCGGCGCGCGTGGTCAGGAACTCAGCTTTCCGACACCGGTTCCCGAGACCGGCATTCCCGGCGGTGCCATCGTCTTTGTCGGCATCGTCGTCGCCGTCATCGCCTACGGCGCCTGGTACATCAGCACGTCCGAGAACAACATCCTGGCCGACCTCGTTTCCCCGGTGCCGGAGCGCTTGGCCGAACAGACGGAAGGTGCCGAACAGGGAACGCCGTCGTCGGAACCGGAACAGCCGACCGAGACGGCGGAACTGGCTGCGCCGGCCGAAGACACCGAACCGACTGCCGAGGTTTCGCAAGCCGAGGAAACTGATCAACCGGCGCCGGCCGACGAAGCGGGGTCGACCGGTGCGGAAACCGCCTCGGTGTCGGAATCGGAGAGTGAGACTGCGCCGGAGGCAGTTCCGGCACCAGAACCGCCGCCGGAAGCCACGGCGCTGCCCGAGGACGCGGCGATCGCGGAAGACGAGGGCGACGACACACCGCCGCCCGAGGAAATCGCCGACGAATCCACGGAGGATCCCACCGAGGAGCCGGCTGAGGAACCCGTTGAAGAACGGGCAACGCAACCGCTTCAGGAAGAGGTGGCGACGGCGACGGAGCCGGCATCGCCCGCCGTGGCGCCAAGCGTCGAAACGTCGGTCGCTTCCACCAGTGGTCCGCGGATCGTGCTTAGGGCCAAGACCAGCAGTTGGATCCAGGTCCGGGACGATGCCGCCAACCAGATGCTCGTCACGCGCCTGTTGCGTGCCGGCGAGACCTACGAAGTGCCGGATCGTCCCGGGTTGAAACTCCTGACCGGCAACGCCGGTGCCCTCGAGGTCGTGGTCGACGGCCAGGTCGCACCGTCGATCGGCGATATCGGTGTGGTCCGCCGCGGCGTCGTCCTCGACGCCGAGCGGCTGCTGGCCGGGACCGCCGTCGACAATTGACGGGAGAACCCTCCTACCCGGATGGGCACAGAGGCGTTGACCCGGCGTGTTCGATACGGCAAATAACGGCGGACGCGAGGTGTCCGATGATACGGGCGCCAGGGTATCAAGCGAAAGCAGACTGATGTCGGATCAAACTTCACCGGTGAGGAGGAAGGAAACCGTACCGGTACGCGTCGGGCGGGTGACCATCGGCGGTGAGGCGTCGATCGTCGTTCAGTCGATGACCAATACGGATACGGCCGACGTCGAGGCGACGGTCCGCCAGACCGCGGACCTGGCCCAAGCCGGGTCGGAACTGGTGCGCGTCACCGTCGATCGGGCCGAGGCGGCCGCGGCCGTACCGCATATTCGTGAGCGCCTCGATGCCATGGGCGTCGACGTGCCCCTGGTCGGCGATTTCCACTACATCGGCCACAAGCTGTTGAGCGAACATCCGGCCTGCGCCGAAGCCCTCGCCAAGTACCGCATCAACCCGGGAAACGTCGGCTTCCGAGAGAAGCGCGACAGCCAGTTCGCGGCCATGGTCGAGACCGCCATCAAATACGAAAAACCGGTCCGCATCGGCGTCAACTGGGGCAGCCTCGACCAGGAACTCGTCGTCGGCATGATGGACGAGAACGCCAAGGCCGCGGAGCCGAAAAGTGCTGAAGAGATCACCCGCGAAGCGCTCATCGAATCGGCCGTCGCCAGTGCCGCGCGGGCCGAGAAACTGGGTCTCGGCCGCGACAAGATCGTATTGTCATGCAAGGTCAGTGACGTGCAGAGCTTGATCGCCGTCTATCGCGGCCTCGCCCAGCGCGGCAATCATGCGCTCCACCTCGGTCTCACGGAGGCCGGCATGGGCTCGAAAGGCATCGTCGCCTCGACCGCGGCCATGGGCGTGCTGTTGCAGGAAGGCATCGGCGACACCGTTCGGGTGTCCCTGACTCCGGAGCCCGGCGGCGACCGGGTCAAGGAGGTCATCGTCGCCCAGGAGATCCTGCAGACCATGGGCTTGCGGTCGTTCACGCCATTGGTCACCGCTTGTCCCGGCTGCGGACGGACCACGTCGACCGTGTTCCAGGAACTGGCCCGCAAGATTCAAGACCACATCCGCGACAGCATGCCGGTGTGGCGGGAGAAATACGTTGGTGTCGAGGACATGCAGGTGGCGGTCATGGGCTGCATCGTCAACGGGCCCGGCGAGAGCAAACATGCCGATATCGGCATCAGCCTGCCCGGCACCGGCGAGCAACCGGCCGCCCCCGTTTTCATCGATGGCGAAAAACGGATGACGCTCAGAGGCGAAGGCATCGCCGAGGAGTTCCAACAGATCGTCGACGATTACGTCTCGCGGAAATACCAGCCCAAAGAGAACGGCGACGACACGACGGGCAGCGACGCGCCGCCGGCCGCCGCCCAATAGCCGGAGTCCGATCGTCCATGTCTTCCCTGCAGCCGGTGCGCGGCACCCACGACCTCCTGCCTGACCAGTTCCGCCGCCACAGGCACGTGACCGACGTGGCGGCCGAAGTGGCCGGACGCTACGGCTACAGCGAGATGGCACCGCCGGTCTTCGAGTTCACGGAAGTTTTCGCGCGCACGCTGGGCGAAACGTCGGACGTGGTCACCAAGGAGATGTATACGTTCTCCGACCGCGGCGGCGACAGCATCACCCTTCGCCCCGAATTCACGGCCGGCATCGCCCGAGCCTTCATGTCGAACGGCCTGCAGCACGAAGCGCCGCTTAAGTATTTCTGCCAGGGCCCGCTGTTCCGCTACGAACGGCCGCAAAAGGGCCGCATGCGCCAGTTCCATCAGATCGATATCGAGGTCATCGGCGTCCCGTCGCCGCAGGCCGACATCGAGGTCATCGCCGTCGGCGCCCATATCCTCGATGCCTTGGGTGTCAGCGGCGACGTCGTCATCAACCTCAATACGCTCGGCGATACGGAGTCGCGCCATGGTTACCGCGACAAGCTGGTCGAATACCTGAGCCGGTACCGATCGGACCTTTCCGAGGACAGCCAAGACCGCCTCGAGCGCAATCCGCTGCGTATTTTCGATTCCAAGGACGAGACCGACCAGAAGATCGTCGCCGATGCACCGGTGTTGGCCGATCATTTGAACGACGAGAGCCGGCGCTTCTTCGGCGAGGTCCTCGAGGGTCTCGAACTCATCGGCATCAAGAGCGAAATCAATCCGCGCCTGGTCCGCGGACTCGACTATTACTGCCATACGGCCTTCGAGTTCATCACCGAGACGCTGGGTTCCCAGGGAACCGTCATCGGCGGCGGACGCTACGACGGCCTAATGGAGTTCATGGGCGGCAAGCCGACGCCGGCCGTCGGTTGGGCCGCCGGGATCGAACGGTTGGCGATGATGGTCGGCGAACAGGAGGCGACAACGAAGCCGATCGTTGTCGTGCCCGTCGGCGGCGAAAACGAGGGCCCGGCCCGGCAGTTGGCCGAACGCCTGCGCCGCGCCGGTCTGGCCGTCGATATGGGTTTTTCAGGCAACGTCAAGAAACGCCTCAACCGGGCCAACAAGACCGGTGCGCCGGCGGCCATCCTGCTGGGTGAGGACGAAATTGCCAAAGACGTTGCCACGGTTCGGGATATGGTTACGGGCGAGCAAAGCGAAGTGCCGTTGACCTCCTTGGAGGAACACCTCGCCCGCTACCTTTAGCGGGGCGCGATGTCCGATACCCGAACCGACCAACGCCGTTTTTTCGTCATCGGTGCCAACCACCGCTCCAGCGGCCTCGGCCTGCGCGACCGCCTGTTCGTGGAGGATGGTGACGTGCCGGACGTGCTCGCCAAGCTCAAGGACAAGGGAGTCGTGGAAGCGATCTTGTTGTCGACCTGCGACCGCATCGAAGTGCTCGGTGCCGACCAATCGCCCGAACAGGCGGCGGTGACGATCAGCCGGTTCCTGGCTGAACGGGCCGGTCTGGAAGAGAAGGAAATCGCCGACCAGTTGATTTTCTATTCCGGCAACGAGGCTGTCCGTCACACCTTCGCCGTCGCCGCGTCACTGGAAAGCCTGATCATCGGCGAACCGCAGGTTCTGGGCCAGGTCAAGGCGGCCCACCGTATCGCCGAAAAGGCGGAGATGACCGGACCGGTCGTCGAACAGGTCATCCAGGCCGCCTATGGTGCCGCCAAACGGGTTCGGACCGAGACCGCCATTACCGAGCAGCCGGTGTCGATCGCGGCTGCCGCCGTCGACCTAGCGCGCGGCCTGCACGGCGATCTCAAGCGGGTCAGCGCCCTGATGATCGGTGCCGGCGAGATGGGTGAGCTGATCGCCAAACAGTTTACGGGTGCCGGGCTGGGCAACCTGGAGATCACCCATCCGATCCGCGCCCGAATCGAGCCGATCGCCCGCGAGTTCGACTGCCACATCCGGGATTTCGACGATCTCGCCGAGGCCATGGTGGCGACGGACGTCGTCATCTGCGCCATGGGCCGTCGCGATTACGTGCTGAACGCGGACATGGTACGCGCCGCCTTGAAGAAAAGACGCAATCGACCTCAGTTCATCATCGATACCGGCGTTCCCGGCGATGTGGAACCGGCCGTCAACCGCATCGACGAGGCCTTCCTCTACGACACCGGCGATCTCGAGCGCCTGGCCATGGAGGGCCGCAATAGCCGTGAACGTGAAGCCAGTGCAGCCCGTACGATCGTTGACGAGTGCCTCGAGAAGTTCAATCGGGGCCAGGCCGAACGTGACGCGGTTCCGGTGCTGAGCGCCTTGCGCGATCATTTCGAGAGCATCCGCCAGCAGGTCCTGGCGGAAAAGGATATGGACGCCGAACACCTGTCGTCGTTGCTGGTCAAACGCCTGCTTCATGCGCCGACCATCACGCTCAAGGAAATGGCGGCCGCGGAAAGCGAGGACTCGGGCCAGGCGGCACGACTTCTACGCCGGTTGTTCGACCTGGATGCCGATAAACCAGCTGCCGACAGAGACAAGGAGAGCGAACCGTGAGTCTCGAGGAAAACCTCAATCGCGTCCTCGACCGCTACGATGAATTGGCCAACCTGATGGCATCCGAGCAACCGCCGGCAGCCGAAGATTTCGCCAAATTGTCGCGGGAATACGCGGAGCTGTCGCCCGTTGTCGAGGGCATTTCCGAGCTTCGCGCCGCCCAGGCCGAGATGGCCGACTTGGGCGAGTTGATGGCCGATCCGGACGGTGACGAGGAGATGAAGGAACTGGCGGAAGCCGAATTCATCGACCTCAAGGAAAAACTGCCGGACTTGGAGCGGCGCGTGCAGTTGCTGTTGTTGCCCAAGGACGAGGCCGATTCCAAGAACGCCATCCTCGAGGTGCGGGCCGGCACCGGCGGTGACGAGGCGGCGCTGTTCGCCGCCGACCTGTTCCGCATGTATCAACGCTACGCCGAGGCGCGGCGCTGGAAGTTCGAGATCATGGGCGTCAGCGAGACGGGCATCGGCGGTTTCAAGGAAGCGGTTGCTTCGATCGCCGGGGCCGACGTCTTTTCCCGGCTCAAATACGAGTCCGGCGTGCATCGGGTGCAGCGCGTGCCGGTCACCGAATCGGGGGGGCGTATCCATACCTCGGCGGCGACGGTCGCGGTGATGCCGGAGGCCGAGGAGGTCGACGTGCAGGTCGACGAGAAGGACCTTCGGATCGACGTCTTTCGCGCCAGCGGGCCCGGCGGCCAGTCGGTCAACACCACCGACTCGGCGGTCCGCATCACCCACCTGCCGACCGGTATCGTCGTCTCCCAACAAGACGAGAAGTCGCAGCACAAGAACAAGGCCAAGGCCATGCGGGTGCTCCGAGCCCGGCTCTACGAAGCCGAACGCATGGCCCGGGATGCCGAACGGGCCGAGGCCCGGCGCAGCCAGGTCGGCTCCGGTGATCGCTCGGAACGCATCCGCACCTATAACTTCCCCGAGCGCCGGGTCACCGACCATCGCATCAACCTAACCCTGCACCGGCTCGACGCCATCCTCAACGGGGAACTGGACGAGGTCGTCGACGCGCTGACCGCCGAAGACCAGGCACGAAAGTTGACAGAGATGACGGGATGACTTCCCGCGAGGGCAGCGGCGCCATCCCGGGGACTGCGGGTGCCGCCGTCGATTTCGTCACCCGACGCCTGACTGCTCTCGGTATCGAAACGGCCCGCCTGGACGCCCGGGTCTTGGTGGCCAACATCCTGGCGGTCGATCCGGCGCGTGTCTTCTCCCATCCGGAAACGCCTCTCGATACCCCGGAGAGAGAGGCGCTATCCGCCTTGCTCGGACGCCGGGAAGCGCGCGAACCGGTCGCCCGGATCGTTGGCGAGAAGGAGTTCTGGAGCCTGCCTTTCGCGATCACGGCGGATACTCTGGTGCCACGCCCGGAAACGGAAACGGTGGTCGATGCCGTGCTTGATCTCTGCCCCGATCGTACCCGGCCGCTTCGCGTGCTTGACTTGGGAACGGGCAGCGGGTGCCTGCTTGTAGCCCTTCTTACGGAATTTCCGAACGCCGAGGGGATCGGTACGGACAGCAGTGAAGGCGCCCTAACAACGGCGCGCCGCAACGCGGACCGGAGCGACGTCGGCGACCGGGCCCGATTTCAATTGACCGATTGGTGCACGGGCCTCGATCCCTGCACCGGTGCCGGATTCGATATCGTCGTCTCCAATCCGCCCTATATCGCCGAGGCGGAGATCGACGGCCTCGCCCCGGAGGTCTCGCGCTACGAACCGAAGGCGGCTTTGACCGCCGGCACCGATGGCCTGGATGCCTATCGTTGCATTCTCGCCGGAATCACCGATGTGATGGCTGCCGGAGCCGCTGCCGTCTTCGAAGTCGGTGTGGGACAGGCGGCCGACGTCGAACGGATGGCCCGCGACCACGGACTGGAGACGATTGGTGGAAAACCCGATCTCGCCGGTATCGAACGTGTTGTCATGTTCGGCGCGGCGGCGCCTGGCGCCGGTGCCGGGTGAATGAAAAAAACAGTTGGAATGGCCGGGCTTCCCGACTAAGTTGGTTCTCAAGGCGGTCGTGAACCGCTAGGGGGTCCATGCCTAAGGGCCTGTTGACCCCGGGAAACTTCTCTCAGCGGATGCCGAAGTTCATTTGGGATTGACGGATCCGTCGGTGGTATGGCCACCGTTACGCGAGCGGAGAAGGCATTGGGGTTTCACCAAGAACCGGAAGAAAATGAAACAAAGTCCGAACAGGAGATCGCGCTCTCGCAACAGCGGCAAACGGCCGGGCGGGCGCAATAACTTCGAAAGCAACGGCCCCGACGTAAAAGTACGGGGAACGGCCCAGCAGGTGTTGAAAAAATACCTGGCACTCGGGCGTGATGCGACGTCGTCCGGCGATCGTATCGCTGCCGAGTCCTATTTCCAGCACGCCGAACACTACTACCGGATCGCCAACGCCGACGGCCAGGGCGGCAACGCCCAGGGGGCGAACCAACAGGGCCGGCGGGACCGCTTCGAGAACCGGTCCGGCGGCAACGGCCCGCAACAGGCGGCAGCCGGCGGTGAACAGCCGAGTCCGGAGAAAAACCGGGAGCTGGTTGCGGCGGAAAAACAAGACGACACAGGGGCCGAGGCGTCTCCGGTCGCGGAGCAATCCGAAGTCGCTGTTGAGGCCGCCAACGCCGAGAGTTCCCGACAGGAACCGGCCGACGAGCCCGTGAAGCCCGTCAGGCGGCGGCGCAGCCGGCCGAAAAAAGAAGAAGGCGAGATCGGGTCACCGACTGAAATCGCCCCTGCTTTTGTTACGCTCAGGTAGACGCCGCAATCGATGTGGCCGAACCCCTGTTGCAGCGCCTTGACCACGTTGAGGTCCCTCTCCGCGGTCGCCGGATTGACGCTGGTGGCGGCGCACCGGTCGATGCGACTTTCGACGACGAACCGCGCCTCACCAATGGCCAGTTCCCGATCCGTCCAGGTGAATTCGACCCAAGGTTCGTCGGCATCGAAATAGATGTTGGCGCGAAAACGTAAGGGGTCCACGGCCTTTCCGGTGATCCGCTCGATGTCGCGGACGGAAGCCAGATTGATCATCGACAGCACCGGTGCGGCATGATCCGATATCGTGCGACCGGAAGCGGCCTCGACGATTTTCGGTTCGCCCCGCGCCTCGTCGCCCATGAAGGCGGAGAAGAAGTCCTCGATCACCGTGCGGCCGATGGCCTGGGTCAGCTTGCCGCGGGTCACCTGTTTGCCATTTCGGAAAATCGTCAGGATGTCGGTGGTGTCGTCGAATTCCGTCTGCAACTGCGCCAGCTTTTCATTGCGCTGGAGCATCAGGAAATGGCTCTTCGACATCCACTCCGTCGCCGCCCTGTCGGCCTGCGTCGACCCGAGAGCCAGAGCGAAGCGCCGGTCATTGGGGATCGCTTGGTCTTCGCTGACCGCGACGGTATCGAGCGCCTGGGCGCTCAAGCCCTTGACCGGATAGCGGTAGATGGTCTCGACGGGAAACTCCATGGCGAGAGCATTGGGCGAGGCGGCCTCGGAGTCAATGCATCGTCGCATCACCAACCAAGCGCGGATATAATCCGCTCACGGTTGCGGGTTTGCGTAGGGACTCCATATTTAGGGAAGTAACCTCGAACCTTGAGGGGTTTTCCCGCAGCCGCCAGAGCGGGGCGGAAAACCCGGTCGAATGAGGGTAAGACGATGAATTTCGAAAAATATACGGAGCGCTCGCGCGGCTTCATCCAAAACGCCCAGACCCTGGCCCTCAAGTCGGGCCACCAGCAATTGACCCCGCTGCATATCCTTAAGGTGTTGCTCGAAGACAACGAGGGCCTGGCGTCGCGCCTGATCAAGGACGCCGGCGGCGAGCCGGCCCGCGTTTTCGAGGCGACCGGTGCGGAGATCTACAAACTGCCCAAGGTCGAGGGAACGGGCGCCGGCCAGGTTTACCTGGCGCCGGAAACGGCGCGGCTCTTCGAGCAGGCGGAGAAACTGGCCGAGAAGAACGGCGACAGTTTCGTCAGCGCCGAAATCCTGTTACTGGCGCTCGCCATGGCAACGGGAACGCCGGCCTCGCGCATCCTGGCCGATGCCGGTATCAACCCGCAGCGGCTGAACGCGGCGATCAAGGATTTCCGCAAGGGCCGTGCCGCGACCAGCGCCACGGCCGAGGACTCCTACGATGCGCTAAAAAAATACGCCCGCGACCTGACCGAAGCGGCGGCGGAAGGCAAGATCGACCCGGTTATCGGCCGCGACGAGGAAATCCGTAGAACGATCCAAGTTTTGTCGCGCCGCACCAAGAACAACCCGGTGCTGATCGGCGAGCCCGGCGTCGGCAAGACGGCCATCGCCGAGGGCCTGGCGCAACGGATCATCAACGGCGATGTGCCGGAGAACCTGAAGACCAAAAAGCTGATGGTCCTCGATCTCGGCGCGCTGGTCGCCGGGGCCAAGTTCCGGGGCGAGTTCGAGGAGCGCCTGAAGGCTGTGTTGGCCGAGGTCACCGCAGCCGACGGACAGATCATCCTGTTCATCGACGAGATGCACACCATCGTCGGCGCCGGTGCGGCGGAAGGCAGCATGGATGCGTCCAACCTCCTGAAGCCGGCGCTCGCCCGCGGCGATCTCCATTGTGTCGGGGCGACGACGCTCAACGAGTACCGCAAACATGTGGAGAAGGACGCGGCTCTGGCGAGGCGGTTCCAGCCCGTGTTCATCGCCGAGCCGACCGTCGAGGACACCATATCGATCCTGCGCGGCATCAAGGAGAAATACGAGCTGCACCATGGCGTGCGCATTCTCGACAATTCCCTGGTCTCGGCAGCGACGCTGTCCAACCGCTACATCTCCGACCGTTTCCTGCCCGACAAGGCCATCGACCTGGTCGACGAGGCTTCGAGTCGGCTGCGCATGGAGGTCGACTCGAAGCCCGAGGAGATCGACGAGCTGGACCGGCGCATCATCCAGATGAAGATCGAACGCGAGGCCATCAAGAAGGAGGACGACGACGCCTCCAAGGAGCGCCTGGTCAAACTCGATGAGGAACTGGCTGATCTCGAGTCCAAATCCGACGTCTTGACCCGCCAATGGGAATCGGAAAAGGCCTCGTTGGCGGACGCCACCAAACTCAAGGAAGAACTGGAAACGGCGCGCCTCACCGTCGAGCGGGCCATGCGCGAGGGCAAACTGGAAGAGGCCAGCGAGCTGCAATACGACCTGATTCCGCGCCTCGAGGAACAGATCGAAAAAGCCGAAAAAGCCGAGAAGTCGCGCATGGTCGAGGAATCGGTGACGCCGGAACACGTGGCCGCCATTGTCTCGCGCTGGACCGGCATCCCCGTCGACAAGATGCTGCAGGGCGAGCGCGAGAAGCTCCTGGAGATGGAAACCAGCCTACGCCGCCGGGTCGTCGGCCAGGAAGAGGCGCTGGTCGCCGTCGCCAACGCGGTCAGACGCGCCCGCGCCGGCCTGCAGGACCAGAACCGGCCGATCGGCTCGTTCCTGTTCTTGGGCCCCACCGGTGTCGGCAAGACGGAACTGACCAAGGCTCTGGCCGAGTTCCTGTTCGATGATGAGCAGGCCATGGTCCGCGTCGATATGTCCGAATACATGGAGAAGCACTCGGTGGCCCGCCTGATCGGCGCACCGCCGGGCTACGTCGGTTATGACGAGGGCGGCGCCTTGACCGAGGCCGTGCGCCGCCGGCCCTATCAGGTGATCCTGTTCGACGAGATCGAAAAGGCCCATCCGGACGTCTTCAACGTGCTTTTGCAGGTGCTCGACGACGGCCGCCTGACCGACGGCCAGGGCCGCACCGTCGATTTCCGAAACAGCCTGATCGTGCTGACCTCGAACCTGGGCGGCGAGATTTTGGCCAACCAGGAGGAGGGCCACGATTCGGACGAGGTGAGGGGCCCCGTCATGGAGGTGGTGCGCGCCGCCTTTCGGCCCGAGTTCCTCAACCGGATCGACGAGGTCATCCTATTCCACCAGCTGTTCCGCGAGCACATGGACGGCATCGTCGACATCCAGCTGGGCCGGCTCCGCGAATTGCTGGCCGAGCGCGGCATCACGCTCGAACTCGACGCCGCGGCCAAGGCGCGGCTCGCCGACGAGGGCTACGACCCCGTCTATGGCGCCAGGCCTTTAAAACGGGTCATCCAGACGAGGCTGCAAAACCCGCTCGCCTCGATGATCCTCGAGGGCCGGGTCAAGGACGGCGAGGCGGTCGACGTCTCGGCCGGCGAAGGTGGATTGACCGTCAACGGAGAACGCCTGGAAGCGGCTTGATGGACAACTTCTTGGAAGTCGTCTTTAAGGGCATCGGCGGTTTGATCCGTATCGTTTTCTGGGAGGCGTTCTTCTGGTTGTTGGAGGTGCTCGTCAGTCACAGGTGGCTGCGGTTCTTTTTCGTCTTTTTGGCTGCAGTCCTATGGTTCTGGGCGGCCTCGTTCCTGCTTGAACGGGACATGGGCGAGGCGGCTGGTGCCGCCATTGCCGCCGCATTGGTGTCAGTTTTCACGCTTTCTGGTTTCGTCAAGGTTCGAACACAAGCCCAAAAGCGCGAATAGGCGCGGAGCAGCGCCTTTACGACACAGATCCAACTTGTGATTGATGTCACTGCCAGCCGGTTGTCGGGCACGTATTCTGTTCTGTGGTAAAACACTGGAAACAGGCACAAGGCGCCCCGAAACCGAATGTCCGACCTCACCGTCAACGCCGCCACAAGAACCGCGCTCCTGGCCCTGCAGAACGCCGCCGATGCGCGCCTCGACGCGGCCCGGCGGCTGGAAAGCGGCAAGCGGGTCGAGCGCGTCGGCGACGATCCGGCCGCGTTTTTCCAGGCCCGGGCGCTCAGCAACCGAATCGCCGACATCGACGAGACAGGCCGGCGCATCGGCCAGGCCCTGAGCGCCGTCGAAACCGGCCTCGTCGGCATCGAAGCGGCGGAAGAACTGGCCCAGCAGTTGCGCGGCCTGGCCTTGTCGGCGCAGGACGCATCGGCCGACCGGTTGCCGACCATCACCCAGCAATTCGACATATTGCGAAACCAGCTCGATGCGCTCGCCGCCGACGTCTCCTACGGCGGGGTGTCCCTGCTCGATGATCCGGCGGGAACGGTCTCGGTCGAGGTCGGTGACATCAGCGGCGCTACGGCCGACATCACCGGGCAGGCGGCCAGCGCTTCGGCCCTCGGCATCGGTACGGCGGCGGGAACCTACAACGGTTTCGCCTCCAGCGCCGACATCGCGGCTGCGGTCTCGGCCGTCGACGTGCTGCGCGGCGCCGCCTCGCGGCTGGGCTCCGGCGTGGCGCTCTTGAACATCCGCGAAACCTTCTCGTCCGACCTGTCGGCGACCTTGCAGGGCGGCGTCGACGATCTCGTTTTGGCCGATCTCGACGAGGAGGCGGCCCGGCTCGTTTCGGCCCGCACCCGCGATCAACTGGGCACCTTCAGCCTCGGCGTTGCCGCCGAGAGCGAGACGGCGATCCAGCAGCTGCTCGGCATCGGGAGCTGACCATGGCGTTTTCGTTCGGCGGATACAAACAAACCCAGCGCCTCGCTCTCAGCGGCCGACATCTGCAGGCGGAAGCCTTCCTGACGGCGGCGCGGCGTCTGAATGCGTTCGAGGGCGGCGGGCGGCAAGGCACGGCCTACGTGCGGGCGCTCCGCTTCACCCATTCGCTGTGGTCGATCTTGCGCGCCGACCTGTCGCGGCCCGGCAACGGTGCGCCGAAGGCCTTGAAACAGCAGATCCTCAGCCTCAGCCTGTTCGTCGAACGCGAGATTGCGCGCGCCGTCGTCGATCCGGCGCAAGCGCGAATCGCGGCCATGGTCGAGGTCAACCGCAACATCGCAGCGGGACTCCGGCCGCCGGTTTCGCCGGATTAATCCTCACCCTATAAAATCGATGATCCGTTCGGCCGTTTCGTCGGGCCGGTCGGCATGCACCCAATGGCCGGCCCCATCGATGAAGTCGATGTCGGCCATGGGAAACAGGCGCTCAATCTCAGCCTGGTGAAAAGGCTGTAGATAGTCCGATTCGCTGCCACCGAGAAACAGGGTCGGCCCTTCGAAGGCCTGTTCGCTCTCGATGTCGGGGAAGCCAACAATGTCTTCCATATGGCGGTCGACCGCGTCCAGGTTGACCCGCCAGGCGTAACGGCTGTCGTCGCCCGACTTCAGGTTCTGCATGATGAAGGCGCGCACGCCCGGGTCCTGCACGGCATCGGCGAGGATCGCCTCGACCTCGGGACGCCGGGTGATGGTGTCGAAATCGATGCCTTCCATGACCTCGATGAAATCCTCGAAGCCGTGCCCATAGACGATCGGCGCGATATCGAGGACCAGCAGCCGCTCGACCAGCTCCGGCCGGGTCAGGGCCAGGACCATGGCCGCCTTGCCGCCCATGGAGTGACCGACGATCGGCACCGCCCCAAGCTCGCTTTTTTCGATGAACGATGCCACGTCGTCGGCCATGGCCTCGTAAGTCATCTCCTCGTCATGTGGTGAGTCGCCGTGGTTGCGGAGATCGAGGGCCAGGATCTCGTGGGTGGCGCCAAGCGTCTTGGCGATGCCGGCCCAGTTCCGTTTCCAGCCAAACAGCCCGTGCAGGATGACGACCGGGGGACCGTCGCCGGTTTCGGAAAAGGCCAGTTCCATGATGGGGGAGAGATCGGCGGCCGGTGGCGCGATGTCAATCGGTGGCGTCGGCTAGGCGCCGGCCGGTCTCGATGGCGGCGAAACGCTCGTCGGTCTGCGCCCGTTCGCTGAGGAAGCGTTGCAGCTCTTCGCCTTTCAGTTTGCGCCCGGACGGCATGCGCACGCGCAGCGGATTGGTCTGACGGCCGCCCTTCATGATCTCGTAGTGGAGATGGGGACCGGTCGAGCGGCCGGTCGAGCCGACGTAGCCGATGATCTGGCCCTGGTTGACCCGCTTGCCTTTGCGGACGCCGCGGGCGTAGCCGTTGAGATGGGCGTAGGCGGTCGAGTATTCCGAATTGTGGCGGATGCGGATGTACTTGCCGTAGCCGCCCTTGCGCCCGGCATAGGTGACGGTGCCGTTGCCGGCGGCATAGATCGGTGTGCCGCGCGGGGCGGCGAAGTCGACGCCGCGGTGCATGCGGGTATAGCCGAGGATCGGATGCTTGCGCCGCCCGTATCCTGACGACAGCCGCGCCCCGTCGATGGGGGTGCGCATCAGCGCCTTGCGGGCGCTGTGGCCTTTTTCGTTGAAGTAGTTGATGTGCCCGTCGTCGCCCTTGAAGCGGTAGATGGTGTGGTGTTTGCCGCTGAGCGTCAGACTGGCGAACAGGATGGTGTCGCTCTTGACCAGCAGGCCTTCCTCGTCGTGGGTACGCTCGTACATGACCTGGAAGTGATCACCCTTGCGAATGTCGCGCTGGAAGTCGACGTCCCAGGAAAAGGCGCGGATCAGTTCGACCAGGGCGGCGTTCGGCAGGTCGGCCTTCTTGCCGGCCACGTAGAGACTGCTGTTGATGATGCCATCGGCTCGGGCCAGCGTCTTGTCGAGCCGGCGCTCGGCGGCGTCGGCCGCGAACTTGCCGCCGGTGGTCCGGACGACGCGAATCTCGCGTTTCAAGTCGGGGCGCAGACTGAATCCGACGAATGCCCCTGGCGTCGGGCTGTCGATATCGGCGGACGACGCATCGACCCGGTAATTGACGCGAACCTCCTGGCCTTGACGGAAACGGCGCGGGTTGAAATGGCCCTTGAGCGCGGCGACGGCGGCACGGGCCTCTTTCGCCGGCGCTCCGGCGCGGGCGAGCAGGCGTGCCAGGGTGTCGCCCTTGCGGGCCTTGAACACCTGGTGGACGGTCTTTTGCTGGAAAGGGGTCGGGGCGCCGTCTTCGGCCGGGCGCGGTGTCTCGGTGGCCAAACCCTTGCGAGCCGTCGACGGATTGCCGAGCGAGATCGGTGCCAAGGCGATAGTGCTGGTTTTATCGCCTTCCGGGTTGACGTCGAATTCCTTGGAAGTCGCCGTACCCAGCAAGAATCCGACCGAAACGGCCAGGGCTGCGCCGATGCCGGCCGCCGATAGAAGTCCCCTCAAAAGCATGTCTTTTCTTAGGCCTTGTCCGTTTCCGCCACCGCCTCCCGGGGCGTCCGGCCGTCCGTTTTTGTCTTCGGATCGGCCTTCGGCGTTGTCGTTGCTCCGAAAGATGTCCGCAGTTTGCCCCGCTGTCAAGAGCGGACTCCGCGAATCCGTCAACGGAATCAAGGGTATAGTCGATACGTTAAGATATGGTTTCGAGTCCCGGCCGTCTCTTCAACGCCAGGTTTCGCATTGGCGGCGACTTTTTTTCCACCGGCTGGCGCGCGGCGTTGATAGCGGTCTTATAAGACCACGATTTTTGGGTTTTATATCAATATGTTGTGGTCATACATCGCCTGTTACATAAAGGCAAAAAAAAGGCTTTGACAGGGTGCCCGCAACTCCGTATAATCCGACCTCGTCACGGGGCGAGCCGGAGTTTTGGGTCGCCCCGCAACTTTGCTGATTGCGATTGATGGAAGAGAAGGGATACGCGGGCGGCGGTTTTGATCCGTTTTGGGCGTTTTAGAACGTTCTTCGGCTTGTGTATCTTATCTGTGTGCGAACGGCTGGGTGCCTTTGGGTGCCTGGTTTGTTTGTATACGACAGTGACACGCAAGTGCGAGGACGGCTCTTGTTGTTTGGGTTTTTTGGTTTGTTTTTCGGAACGGACC
>Ga0056134_10000131_pt1 | contig 17250 bp, 18 predicted proteins | sample WorMetGr2BELIZE2_FD_71115 | JGI IMG/M metagenome (GOLD analysis project Ga0056134, IMG submission 71115) | Marine gutless worms symbiont microbial communities from Max Planck institute for Marine Microbiology, Germany - Inanidrilus... ...
CTGCCGAAGATCAATCCCGTACGCCCAGCCCATGAAAACCTCCCTGGCTAAAAACACCAGGGCAGGGAATCAGACATCGGTTAAAAAGGATTCAACGTTCGTCAAATGTGCTCTAGCGCCGTCTTCCAACCCCGGAAAATGACTTTTACCGCGAGGGGCCCTTCCCACGTCTCGCCAACGGGACGACTTTGTGACGGCTGGAGGAGCGATGGCGGACAACCCCATTTCGGAACTCCGCCCGGTCGTGGCTGGCGCACGATCAGCTGCTCGCCCTGAAGAACTTAACCGACGCATCGGCCTGCGGGCGGGCTCCGTCGGTCGAAGAAGTCTGCAATTCATGGGGAGCATGAACGCCATGTCTGATACACATCATCACGTCCTCATCTTCGGTGCCTCCTACGGTTCGCTGCTGGCCGCCAAACTGGTCCCGGCCGGCCATGACGCGACCCTGATCTGCCTTCCGGACGAGGCCGACCTGATCAATGCGGACGGCATCCGGGTCCGCATCCCGGCACTGGCCGACCTGTCCCTCGACCATTGCTATACGGACGCCGGCGTCTGGGCCAACTTCGATCCGGCCCGGTTCACGATCGCCAGTCCCGACCCGCAGGCTTTCCGGCCGCCCGATGAACCGCTCAACGTGTTGCAGGTCAGCCTGCCCACCAACTCCAAGGTGGCGGCCTTCGAGGACGATAGCCATACGGCGATCCTCAGGCGCATCGAACAGGACATCCTCGACATCCGCTTCGACCCGGGCGACGGGTCGGGCGTCGACCTCCTGGTGAAGACCATCGGCGAATCGCTCGGCATGCGCTCGGGGGTGACCGAAGAAACGGTGGCCCTGGTCAACGCCCGCCTTGACGTCAACCGCGCCGCCGCCAGCTAGGGCCGGCCCAAGCCTCCGAGCCGGACCATCGGCGGCGATGGTCTTGACGCTGCGACAGCCGAATTCTCGGGATCGGAGGTAACGCGACCGTAGCGAACTGAAATCGAATGAAACACACAGGACGGACGATTCCGTCGAGAATACCATAACCCGGAGCGGCACCGGCTTCGAGCCGGGTGCTGTGCGGAATCGAAAAAAGCCAATGACCGGCAGCAGAGACGACGAGGCGGTCCGCGCTGGGGCGGTTCCGCTGCACCGATAGAGTTCGCTTAGTCGACATGCAGAGCATTCACCATCACGAGAGTTTTCCGTCCTGGTGGACGATGTTGCTGACCGACGTCTTCCTGCTTTCTCTTGCTTTCGCCGGAACGGCCGTCGTCGTCTTGAAATGGCGGACGCTCAAGGAAGCCGGCGCGGTGCTCGGCGTGGTCCTGATCCTGGCTGGCCTGTGGGTCGGCGTCGCCCTCTACGCCGCGGATCTCTTTACGATGACGGTACTCCCGACAATGGTCGGCGAAGACCGAGCCATGACCGCCATGGTATTGGTCCACGAACGCTACAGTTGGTATGTCAACAGTGCCGCAGCCGTCCTAATCCTTGTCGGTCTGACGTTGACGGTCATGCAGGTGGTGCGTCAGTTCGCCGCGGTTCGCGACCATGCCCGCGCCTCTGAACACAGCGAGGCCCGGTTCCGCCATTTTGCCACCGTCGCCTCGGACTGGTTCTGGGAGACGGACGAGAACCTGCGGTTCACCTATTTTCGGAACGCAACCGGGAGATCACCGGTTTCGATCCGTCCATTTACCTCGGCAAGACGCGCCATGAAATCACCCCCGAGAACACCATGAGCGAAAAGTGGCGCCGCCATCTCGACGATCTCGATCACCGCCGGCCGTTCCGCACTTTCCAATACGAACTGACCCGCGCCGACGGCAGCCCCCTGGTCATCAGCATCAACGGCGAACCGGTCTTCGACTGTGAGAACCGGTTCGTCGGTTACCGGGGTACCGGCACGGACGTCACCGAACAACGCAAGGCCGAAGAAGCCCGTGATGCGGCACTCCGCATCGCCGAGGAGGCGAACCAGGCCAAATCGGAATTTCTGGCGACCATGAGCCACGACCTGAGGACGCCCTTGAACGCCATCGTCGGCTTTTCCAGCATTCTCAATGAGGAACTGTTCGGCCCGCTTGGCGAACGATACCGGGATTACGCCCGGGATATCCGCGACAGCGGCGATCATCTGCTGTCGCTGGTCAACGACATTCTTGACCTGTCGGCGATCGAGGCGGGCAAGGTCGCGATCGAGAAACACCACCTTGACGCCGGTGAAATCGTTTCGGAATGCCAAACGGTGATCCGGCCGCGGGCACAGTCGGCCGGCGTCGATGTGGCGCTTGGCTTGCCGGAAGTCCCGGCCACCGTCTATGCCGACCGCCAGGCCTTGAAGCAGATTCTGCTCAACCTGCTGGCCAATGCCGTCGAGTTCACACCGCCGGGCGGGCGGGTCACGTTGAGTGCCGACTGCAAAAACGGCAGCGTCGCTTTCGTCGTTGCCGATACCGGCCAGGGTATCTCCGAGGAGCGGTTGACGACGCTGATGGAGCCGTTCGTCCGCGGTGAAAAACACCCGTACCACGCCGGCGAGGGCTGGGGCCTCGGTCTGGCCATCGTCAAATCCCTGGTCGACCGCCTCGACGGCAGTCTCGAGGTCGAAAGCCGGGTCGGCCAGGGAACCACGGTGACCGTATCGATGCCCATTTCCAACGGCGCCGAGCACCCGGAAAGGCGAACCCAGCACAATTGAAGCAAAACGTGATTCGACTCTGCTTCAGCCGCCCCGCACACTCATTAACCATAATTATCAAGAGAGGCCTTAGAGAGAGGCGCTGACGATCGGTGCTCCGGGGAGGGGGCATTGCTGGCAGTCGGTCCGGTGACGGCCGAGGGGCATGTCAAGATTGTCCCTTTGCCGATCTATTCGCCGCCGGCCCACAAGGTGGGCGCGCGATGCCGACCATGTTCCGCTCAAGGACAAGACGCCGGCCTCCCAGGTCCAGCCGGTGCCGTCTTCCGGCTTCGACCGCCTGCAGCTGTCGCTGCGCTCCTTCCTGATCCTGCAGGGCCTGGAGCCACTCGACGAGGACGATGAAAGCCGGGCCGCCCGGGAACAGGCGGCCGAGGAACGCCGGGCCGAGGAAGCCCTTCTCGCCGCCGAACAGGACCGGGCCCAGGCGCAGGCGGCACTGCGGCGCAACCAGGCCGGAACCCTGGTCACGCTCATTCAAGTCGCCGAAGGGCTCTACGTGGCGCCGCCGCAGATCGACATCGTTGTCTAAAATTGTCGTTAGCGATCGTCTGTTTACCGGAACAGGTAAACGGCCAGTGCGAAGGCGATTAGGACAAGAAGTGCCAGCAGGCGCTCCTTGAACTCGGACTCGCTGTCTTCCCGGCGCATACGGTCGGCTTCTTCAACGGACCCCGCATCTTTCTGGCGGCGCATGCGCAGTCGCGACAACCAGGCTTCGATATATTGTGCGCCACCGTCACCGGACATGTTTGATTGACCAACCAGATTATCGAATTCCGACAACCAAAATACACGTCGGTTTGCTCGTATGCCACTTATCCAGACGATGCCTCTGCCGCCAGTGCCGCTTGCACGGCCGGCCGCTCGCCCATCATGGCGCGATGCTGCGCGACCTTGGGAAACTGCTGCGGGTCGACACCATCTCCCTCCATCCACTGGGCCAGGGTGAAGAGATAGGGGTCGCAGATGGTATGGGCCGCGCCCATGACGAAGGGGCCCTGAAAGGCATGCGCCTCGATATAGGCGTAACAATCCCCGACCGATTGCGGAACCTTGCGCTGCATGGCGGTGATCGCCTCGGTGTTTTCGGGGTCGACCCAGCGATGGCCGCGCATGCGATGGGCATGGGCCACGTGCAGGGTCGAGCACAGGTAGCTGTTGAAGGCCTGGACCTGGGCGAAGGCATAGGCGTCGGTGACCGGGGCCAGGCGCGCCACGGGATAGGCCTGGGCGATGAAGGCGAGCATCGCCGGTGTTTCCGTGATGATGCCGCTCTCGGTGACCAGGGCGGGGACGCGCCCTTTCGGATTGACCGCCAGATAATCGGCGCCCTGTTGCTGGTTTTTGTCAAAATCGATGCGGTTGAGCCGGTAGCGGATGCCCGCCTCCTCGAGCGCGATGAGGGTCGCCAGCGCGCAGGTGTCGGGCGCGTAATAGAGTTCCAGCATTTTGCGTCGATCCCCCGGGGTCGTGGCCTTGATCTTACAACTGGTGACCGCCCTTCGGCGCGGCAACCTGTTAAGCGGTCATTCGAGGGTTTTCTCCATCGCCATGACCATGGATTTGAAACCGGCCTTCTCGTAGAGCCGGGCAGCGTCGTTGTCGGTGAGCACGGTGAGACGGAGCCAGCGCACACCGGCGTCCCGGGCCGTCTTTTCGCAATGGTCGAGCAGCGCCTGACCGATGCCCCGGCGGCGATGGGCTTCGTCGACGGCCAGGTCCTTGACCTGGGCGTAGGTGTAATCGATTTCGTCGATTTCATCGGCCGATGAAAGTTCACCGAGAAGCACGGCGTAACCGATGGCCTTTCCGCCGGCTTCGGCGATGAAGATCCGGCCCTTGGCCTTGGCGCAGGCCGCCAGCATGTGATCCATGTACCAGCCATCGATGGTCTCGGGCGGCTTCATGCGATCGTAGAGAGACGCCTCCTTGGCCTGCAACTGGCGGGCCAGTGCGATCACGCGGTCGCGGTCGGCGGGCCTGTATTCGCGGATGACGAGATCGGTCATGGCCCGGGGATGACACAGCGGGCGGCGCCGTGTCAATGGGTGGGCCGGGGAACGTCCGCCGCAGCGGATCGTCAGCTATCGGCGGCCATCGCCTTGCGGGCCAGGGGATAGAGCTGTTCGCTTTCTGCCTGGATGCGGTCGTGGATCAACTGGAACATCTTCTCCGTTTCGCGGCAGAACTGGCCGTGGTCGTCGATGTGCAGGCCGCGTTTGCACCACTTGTTGGCGTAGATGTGGAAGACGCGCTTGATCTCACGTTCACCCTCCATGAAGCGGTTGGCGGTGGTGCCGCCCTCGTGACCGCCGCCGGAATAGAGCGCCGAGTAGATCTCGCGGTTGTGATCCATGTGGTCTTCGAATTTCTCGCGGTAGCGCTCGAAGAGCTCGCAGGCGAGTTCCGTGTCGCACATCTCGCGGTCCTCGAACAGATAGTTGAGGACCTTCGCCAATTCGGCGATCTGGTGATTTTGCGTATGCAGGTCGTCGAAGGAGACCATCGCTAATCCCTCCGTCTCCGGGTTCTGGTTTGTCTACGGGCGGTAGTCTGCCGTTCCCTGCGCCGATGGCCTCCTCCCAGAGGCCCGTGTCTGTCCGTAACGCCTGAGCGCTAACGGGCGAACGTCCGCCCATCTCTTCTCATAGGAAAATTAAAAAGGAAATGGCGGATTTCCTCAACCGGGAACATGGGTTTTCACACAATATTATTCACGGCCGGGCCGTGAACCCGGGCAACCTGCCGATCCGGCCGGGATGAATGGCTGGTGGCAGCCGCTCGTGTAAACGATTGTAAACAGGCCGCAAATTGGCGGTTGCATGAACCCATGGGTAGAATAAGATGCGGCGATCAAGCCGGTTGGGGCGAACTGGAACGACGGACGCCGGACAGTTGGGAAACAACGTCTGTCGGCGTGTTGAGAAACGAGAAACGGGCTTCCTCACGTGACTACAGCCGCGCCGCCAGGCAAAAAATTCAACTTGGTCCGCTACTTTTCCCTGACCAGCGCCGTCATTATCGGCCTGGCTGTGCTGGGGCTTGGCTTTTTCCAGTACGAAAGGGAATCCGCCTTTCTGATACGCGGTGCCGAACAACGCAACGTCGACCTCGCCAGATCTCTGTCGCATTCGATCTGGCCGCGGTTCGCTGTCTATTTGTCGGGCGTGTCGAAACAAGGTGCGCCAACGGGGAGCGGGCAAACCGCCGTTCGCGAAATGGACTCGATGATCAGGGACCGGACCCGGTCCTTTCCTGTGGTCAAGGTCAAGGTCTTCACACCCGAGGGCATCACGGCCTATTCGACCGATGCCACCGAGATCGGTGTCGACAAAAGCCGGGGGCAGGGGTTCCGCGCCGCCCGAGACGGCATGATGCCGATCAGCAAATTGACCTTCCGCGATACCTTCAACGCCTTCGAGGGCCGCATCGAAGATCGCAACATCGTCGAAAGCTACGTACCGATCCGGGCCCCGGACGGCGGTGTCCAGGGCGTGCTCGAGCTCTATACGGACGTCACTTCGTTGGTCAATGAGATCGACGACAGGACCTTGGAGATCGTATCGATCGTGCTTGTCCTGTTCATTTTTCTCTATGTGTCGCTGTTCCTAATCGTTCACCGAGCCGAAAACCAGCTGCGGCGGGTGACGGCGGAGTGGCGCAAGACCGAGTCCGATCTGTTGCAAATGCAGAAGCTCGAGTCGCTGGGCGGATTGGCGAGCGGAATCGCCCACAACCTGAACAACCTGTTGCAGCCGATTGTGTCCTTGAGCTGGCAGATGAAGAACGACGCAACAGACGATAATTCGAACGGCAAAAACGCTGAAATCGTCCATTTGGCGAGCCAACGCGCGACCGACTTGGTCCGTCGCCTGCTGTTGTTCAGCCATAAGGAAGAACCGGAAAAGAAGACGGTCGATATCCACGCGCTTGTCCTCGAGGCCCTGGCACTCTTGCAGGCGACATTGCCCTCCCAGGTGACGGTTTCCGCCGATCTCGAAACCGAGGCCGTGACCATTCTGGCCGACGCCTCGGAGCTTCAGTCCGTCCTAATCAATATTCTGTCCAACGCCGTCGATTCCTTCGAGGGCGGGCCCGGGCAAATTCTCGTTCGTCTGGCCGGCGGGCCGTCAACGGTTTCGGTCATCATCTCCGATAACGGAAGCGGCATGGACGAGGAGACCGCGGCCCGCATATTCGACCCGTTCTTTACGACCAAGCCACAGGGAAAGGGGACGGGTCTCGGCCTGTCGACCGCCTTCGGGATCGTCAGGGCCCACGGCGGCGAGATTCACTGCGAAAGTCGACCGGGAGGGGGCACCAAGTTCACCACCGTACTGCCCATTGTCGATTCCGTCGGATCGCGCGATTGATCGCCTAGCATGAGTGTGCGCCTTACGGGAATGAGCACCACGGGTGTTTATGGAAAAGCGGTTTTTCATCGCAGTTGTTTTCGCTCAATATGGCCGTTGACGAGACGCCGTTTCAGAGAGCGGATTATGGGCAAATTGACCACCTCTGTGCGCCTTGGCCGTTGGTCTTCGATCGGCATGACGCTGGCGGCGCTGATCGGGATCTCCACGGCTTCCTTGGGTCAGGCGGCTGATGTATGGCATCCTCTTTCCGTCGATGTCTGGGAGCCGCCGTTCAATGGCGAATTGAAGCGCCGCACCGACACTTATGTACCGCTCGACAAGGCCGGGAAACCCTGGCGCATCTGCACGTCGATCCCGCACCTGAAGGATCCCTACTGGGCCGCCGTGAACTATGGCCTGATCGACGAAGCCAAGCGCCTCGGCGTCGGGCTCAGATTGTTCGAGGCCGGCGGCTACGGGCATCTCGAAGTACAGCGCAAGCAGATCGTCGAGTGCATGGCGAGCGGTGCTGACGCCCTCATCGTCAGCGCCATCAGTGCCGATGGCGTCAATGACCTGGTTGCCGAATACACCAAGGACGGCAAGGTCGTCATCGACATGATCAACGGCATGTCGTCGACCACCATCACGGCGCGCTGCGGCGTCGATTTCTGGGACACCGGCTTCCTCACGGGTGACTACATCCGAAAACTCGAAGAAAAGGCGGCAGGGCCGGTTCGCGTTGCCTGGTTCCCCGGTCCCGACGGGGCGGCCTGGGTCAATCAGGGCGACAGGGGTTTTCGCACGGCGGTCAAGGACAGCGCCATCGAGATCGTCACTTCGGCCCGCGGCGATACCGGCCGGGCGACACAGGGCAAGCTGGTCGAGGCGGCCCTCGAACAGCACCCGGACCTCGACTACATCGTCGGCACCACGGTGACGGCAAACGCGGCCATCGAATTGATGCGGCGCAAGGGGCTCAAGGGCAAGGTCAAAGTCCTGGCCTACTATTACGGCCCCGGCGTTCACCGCGGCATCCGGCGCGGCACCATCATCGCTGCGCCGACCGACCTGCAGGCGCGCATCTCCGTCGATCTCGCGGTCCGGGCGCTGGAGGGCAAAACCTACCTCAAACACGTGGCGCCGAAAGTCGTCATTGTCGACCGCAAGACCGTGCGCGATTTCGATACGTCGACGTCGCTGCCGCCGCGCGGGTTCCGGCCCATCTTTAGCGTCAACGATTGGTAGACAGACAGTGCGCCCTTCGGTCAAAAAGATCTGGTGAGCAGAGCGATGCTCGGAATCCGCGGTCTGATCGCTGTCGCCGTCGCCGTCATCGGTGTCGCCGGCACCTTCCTGGCCAGCGAGACCCTGCGGGACGAGGCGCGTCAGAGCTGGCAATTGGAGGCGACGAAAACGGCCGGCGCCTTGACCGGTACACTGCTCAACTGGCTCGAGGAGAGTTACGCGCCGGTCTCCGGTCTCGCCACCCTGGTCGAGAATTCCGACAACGTCAGCGAGAACGAGTTCCTCAACGGCTTTGACAGTCTGGAGGCGCGCGCTACCGCCTTTTTCCTCGAGGCGGCGGCCTTGGCGGAATCGGCTGTCGAAATCGATGGCGATTGGCAAATCCGATACTCGACGGATTTCGAGGGCGCCCTGTCGACCAAGACGCCGCTGGCCGAATATCCGGAGGTCCTGGAAGCGATCCGTGTCGCCAAGGACCGGTTCGGCGAGATCATCCTAGCCAGGCCCATCAAAAGCGACCCGACCGGCGCCACCGTCTCACCGGTGGCGCTGGGCACTTTCAGCAAGACCGAAGAACTGGCCCTGGTCGGTCTTGTCGACTACCGCGAACTGATAGAGGGTCTCTATGGTCTGCTGGTGCCGGAAGGCGCCTCGGTCCGGGTCACCGGCCGCTTTCCCGAACAGGGCGGGCCGGGTCCGGAACGCGATATCATTGCAAACCGCATCGACCGGCCCCAATTCTCGGTGCCGACACGAACGGTGTCTGCCGGCGCCGAGCTGAAAATCATCTGGGACTTCGACGAACGGTATTCCGGCGGACCCGATCAGGAGTTGGCCAACCTGACCATGATTTCGGGCCTCATTGGCAGCGCCGTCTTGTCGCTGTTCCTGGCCTTCCTGTTGCAGCAGAACAAGACGATCATGATGCGCGTCGACGCGGCGACGCGGGAACTGAGCCAAAAAGAAGCCCAGTTGCGCCTAACGTTGGACTACATGCCGGGCGGCATGGGCGTCACCGATACGGATCTCAATCTAAAGCTCATGAACACCGGCTTTGCGGAGTTCATGGGTTATCCGGAGGACATGATCAAACCTGGTGTTTCCCATGAGGCGATCCTCCGTTACATGGCGGAGAACGGGTATTTCGGGGAGGACGCGGACATCGATGAGGAAGTCGAAAATCGGATGGAGTCGGTATGAAACCCGACCGGCCAGCCGATCTCGTACGACACGCCCGACGGACGTTCGATCGAGCTTCGCCGCCGCAAGGCGCCAAGCGGCGACGTCATAACCTTCGCGACCGATGTCACAGAGCGCAAAGCGGCGGAACGCGAGTTGGCAGCCAAGGAAGCGCAGTTGCGCCTGGCATTGGAACACATGCCGGGTGCCATGTGGGTGGTCGACAAGGACCTCAACCTGGTCTTCGCCAACGATCAGTACAAGGCATTCTATGGTGATTCCGGCGGCATCGTGAAGCCGGGTACGCCCATGGAAAAGATCGTCATGCAAGAAGCCAAAGTGGGGCTACTAGGCGACGGTGTTGTCGATGACATCGTCGAAGGGCGAATGGCCTCCTATCGCTCGGGTGAGCCGTCGACCTTCGAGGACCGCGCTCAGGACGGCGGCTATATCCAGTTGTCGCGAATGCCGGCCACCGACGGCCATGTCATATCGGTTGCCATGGATATCACCGAACTCAAGGAGTCCCAGCGCCAAATCGAGGCCCAGCGCGCCCAGCTCGATGATGTCATGCGCAACATCCACCAGGCGGTCATCATGTTCGACAAGGACCAGCGCGTGATCACCTTCAACGCGCGGCTTCCGGATGTTCTCGGCCTCGACGAGGATTTCTTCGCACCGGGCATGGCGTTGTTCGACCTGGCCCGCAACATGGCCGAACGCGGTTTCTATGGCGACGGCGATCTCGATGAATTGGCGCGGGAGCGGGTCGACAAGCTCTGGGCCGGTGAGACCCGGGGGGAACTGACCTTCGATGGCTTCCACGTCTTCGACGTGCACGGTACCCGTACGCCGGACGGTGGCCTGCTGGTCACCTATTCGGACATTACCGAACGCAAGAACTGGGAGCGCCAGATCGAGGCACAGCGGGCGCAACTCGACGAGATCATGCGCAACACCCATCAGGGAATCGTGCTCTTCGACAAGGGCCAGCGGCTGGCCGCCTGGAACGACCGTTACTGCGACGTCCTCAACATCGATGGGGATTTCTTCAAACCGGGCTTGCCGCTTTACGATATTGCGCATTTCGTTGCTACCCGCGGCGACTATGGAGAGGGTGATCCCGACCAATTGGCGCGCGAAAGGGTCGAGAAAATCTGGGGCGGCGAAAGCCGCACCGACCTGTCGTTCGGCGACGGTCGGGTTTTTGGTGCCCACAGCGTCCGTACCCCGGACGGCGGCTTGATCGTCACCTACACCGACATCACCGAACGCCGGCAATGGGAAGACGCTTTGAAGGAGAGCGAGAAACAGGTCCGCCGGGTCCTCGAGGAAAGCCCCATCGCCGTTGCCATTTCCGTCGACGACAACTCGGACGAGGACGGCATCATCCAGTTCGCCAACCGCCGCTTTTTCGAAATGCTCGGTTTCGATCCGGATGACATCGGCAAGGCCCGGACGGAGGAATTCATGCCACCCGGCAGGGACCGGGAGGATCACGAAGACCGACTCGATAGAGGCGAGGCCCTGATGGACATGGAGGTCAAGGTCAACCGCCGCGGCGGCGAGACACTGTGGACCCTGATGTCGATCAGCCCGATCCGCTTCAACCACCGCCAATCGGCCCTGATCTGGCTCTACGACATTTCAGAACGCAAGGAGGCGGAGCGCCAGATCGAGGCGCAACGGGCCCAGCTCGACAACATCCTCCGCAACATCCAGCAGGGCGTCGTGCTCTGCGACGACGAGCGGCAGATCATCGCCTGGAACCCGCGGTTCCCGGAGTTCCTCAACATCGACGAAGACCTGTTGAAGGATAGACCCCTGGCCGAGAGCATCACGCGCCATCTTGCCGAGCGCGGTGACTACGGAGAGGGAGATATCGACGCCATGTCCCGCGAACGCATCGAGCAGTTGTGGCAGGGCGAAACCCGGGCTGATCTGTCCTTTGGCGACGGGCGCAGTCTCGAGGTGCACAGCACGCCGCTCTCCGACGGCGGCCTGATCGCCACCTACACGGACATCACCGAGCGCAAGAACGCCGAGCGCATCATCTCCGACGCCATGAAGCTAATCAACGAGAGCATCCAATACGCCAGCCGTATCCAGCGTTCGGTGTTGCCGAGCGAGGAGGAACTGAAGGCGGTCTTTGCCGATCACCTGGTCTTCTGGGAACCGAAGGACGTGGTCGGCGGCGACATCTACCTGATTAGAAAGTGCCTGGGCGGCACGCTCCTGTTCGTCGCCGACTGCACCGGCCATGGTGTGCCCGGCGCCTTCATGACCATGATCGCCACCGGATCGTTCGATCAGGCACTCGTCGAGAACCCGGGCGGCGACCCCGCCGAGCTGCTGAAACGGACCAACCAGTTGGTCAAGGCAACCTTGGGCCAGCAGGAAGGCTCCACCGGCGAATCGGACGACGGGCTCGAGTGCGGCGTCTGCCAGATCGATCACTGGCAGGAAAAGCTGACATTCGCCGGCGCCCGGTTTGAACTGTGGGTGATCGAAGAAGGAACCATGGACGTGGTTAAGGGCGACCGCACCGGAATTGGATACCGCCATGTCCCGGGCGATCGAGCGTTTTCGAACCGGACCGTCGTTCTTGGTGACGATACGGCGCTCTACCTGTTTACCGATGGCATCACCGACCAGATCGGCGGGAAGAAACGCCGCAGCTTCGGTAAACGTCGCCTGAAGTCGATCCTCATGGATTACCACAAGATGTCGATGAAGAGGCAGGGGGTCCATTTGATGCGGGAGTTCGAGGACTACCAGCATGACGAGGAACGCCGCGACGACGTGACCCTATTGGGTTTCGTGCCGATGATCGTACAGTAGTCGATGCCACACCGCTCAGGCTCCCCAACGCAGTCCGAAAGTCTCTTCGATGTCGCTGATGCGCTTGCACATGGCATCGGTGATGACCGTGCCTTTGGTCAGGAGGCGTTGGCCGGTCTGGGTCAAAAGGTCGGCGGGCAACTGCTTGCCGGGCACCAGTTTGTCGGCCGTCGCCCGCAAACCGTCGTCGAAGTACTGGGTTGCCGGCGTTTCGTCGGCTGACGGCATTACCACCGCCGCCGCTAGATCAACGGCCGCGTAGGTCTCCGCACCCGCGAGCTCGATCGGCTCCAGGACGGCCCGGCGCAGGCGATCGGCGAGCGATTGGAAACCCTCGCCCTTGGACACGAAGGCATTGGCATCCAGCTCGAGCGCCGCCGACAGGATCTCGTCGCCGCCGAGACTGGTCAGGATGATCACGGGCAGGTCGCGTTTCGCCACCGTTTCGCCGGACCGCACGGCTTGCAGCAGGTGCAAGCCGGTCTCGCCGGGCATATTGATGTCGAGGATTACGACGTCGGGTTGGAATCGCTCGAGACCGGCACGCGCCGTCGCCGTGTCGGCGGCTTCCACCGTCAGCAGGATGCCGATCCGGTTGACGACCCTCTTGATCAGGTTGCGGACGAACACTTCGTCATCGACGATCAGAACCTTGCGGTCCTCCGACCAACCATCGGATGCGGCGCTGGCCCGCGATACCCTGGCCATTTTTTTCTCCCCGACGACGTTGCGGGCCCCTTGGCGCTCCGTCATTGAGATCGACAATCGACCCGGCGTCAACCGCCCATATGCGCGCTACTCAAATCCGCTTCTGGCCGTCAGCAAATACCTGCGTCCACTGCAGGGTCCGTACGCTTTTGCGCAGGCCTGTCGGCCACAAGGGGTCGGTCTCGACGAGGTCGCGGACGGCCTTCGGGTCCTCGGCTTCGACCAGCCAAAGCCCGCCGGCGGGCGTGTCGTCGGCCGTATCCTTGAGCGGACCGGCGGAGAGGATGGACTCGGCATGGGTTTCCAGGAAGGCCAGGTGATCGGACATGTGCCGGGAGCGCATATGGGCGCGATCGGCGTTGTCTTCGAAAAAGACGGCATAGAGCATGGTGGATATTTCCCATTTCGGTTGTTGACGCTGTTCAAGCTAACATCGCAAAATTACCGTTCTGAGTAGATATTTTGTGGACAAAAAAGGCAAAAATGCAGGATCTCAATTGGAACGACTTGCGCTTCGTGCTAGCCGTCGCCCGCGAGCAGAGCCTGGCCGCCGCCGCACGGCGTCTCGGCGTCAACGAGAGCACGGTCGGCCGGCGCCTTGCCGATGCCGAGAGCAAGCTGGGAGCCCGTCTGTTCGAACGGGCCGGCGGCGCTCTGTGGCCGAGCGCCGCCGGTGAAACCGTCCTGGCCGCCGCCGAGCGCGTCGAAAGGGAGGTCCAGGCCGTGCACGAAGAGGTTTCCGGCAGCGACGCCACTGTCGCCGGAACCGTTCGCCTGACATCCGTGCCGATCCTGGTCAACCGCGTTCTGGTGCCGGCCCTGCCGGTGTTGTTCGAAGGCCACTCAGCGCTTCGCGTGGAGCTGATTGCCGAGCCCCGTGATCTCAGCCTGACCCGACGCGAAGCGGACATCGCCCTTCGGCTGGCGCGGCCGCGCCGGGAGATGGCGGTGGTGGCCAAGAGAATAGGCCGCCTCGACTACGCCGTTTACGAACCCGCCGGCCGGGTTTCGGCCGGAGAGGCGGCGGCGCTCCCCTGGATCACTTACGAGGACCGCATGGCCGATCTGCCGCAATGGCGGTGGATGGCCGAACACCCCGCACCCGGCGGCATGCCGCCGCCGCTGAAGGTCAATGACGCGGAAGCCATCGTCGAAGCGATCAAGGCCGGTCTCGGACGCTCTCTGCTGCCGGTGGCTGTCGCCCGCTGTGAACCGGCCCTGGCCGCCGCCGGCGACGGTTCCATCGTGCTGTCGCGGGAGCTGTGGATGATGGTGCATCCGGAACTCCGCAACATGGCGCGCATCCGAGCCGTCATCGGCTGGCTGGAAACGGCGATCGGCGGTTTGCAACAGACCGTGTTGTGATTGCGCGTTCACTTGTGGCGCGCCGTCATTCCCGGGGTTCGGTTCCGTCGAAGTAATTGTCGAGGGCGCCGATCAACGGCTCGACGCGTTCGCAGAAGCAGTCGGAATTGAGTGGGTGGTCAAAGTCCAGAGTCTTGCCGCGGCGGCGGGGATCGGTGCAGGGACGGCAGAAGGCGTCTCGAATGAGCCCGACCAGATTTTCCTTTTCGCCGATATCTTCGTTCATGAAAAACCCTTCGAGGACATACGCTCCATACCGGTTTCCTGCGGCCGTTCGGCATTGCTGAAATTGCGGGGAGAAACAAACATAGGCTGACCCTTTTAAGTATAGAAAATCAGGGGTGCCTGTATACGTAGACTTAAGGCGGATATGTCGACGACATTTCCAGGATCGCATTGTGACCCGCCGGCCCCCTCTCCGTTGAGCGTGGTGAAATCGACCAAAGTTCGATAGAATTTTTTATGCCGACCCCGTAACCAGAGAACCCGTAACCAGAGAGCCCGTAACCAGAGGGAGAGTGACTGTGAAGACGGTACTCATCATCGAAGACGATTCCGCCATTCGGCAGTTGCTGACGGCGCTGTTTTCCTCACGTGGTTTCGGCATCTCGGAAGCCGGTGACGGTGATGCCGGGATCGAGCGGGCGCGGACCGACAAACCCGATCTGATCATTCTCGATATGAGCCTGCCCGGCATGACCGGCTGGGAGGTTCTTCCGGTGCTGCGCTCCCACCCGAATACCCGCAAGACACCGGTCATCGCCCTGACCGCCTACGATACGCCGGAAAGCCGCGACGAAGCCCGCGACGCCGGCTGCGACCGCTTCGTCGCCAAGCCGATCGATACGGATCGGTTGATGGAGGCTGTAGAGGAATTGGTCGGGACAGCCGGCTAATCTGGGAGGAGATTTGCAGGGGGTGGCCGCCCCGACCGCATCTTAAATAACAGCACGGTCTTGTTTTTTCTGTGACACAGTCACTTAGAACTTAAATAAGGAAATACGTCAGAATAAGGAAATACGTCAGGCGGCGCCGGCCAGGCTGCCGCCGCTGATGAGGGCGAGGCCTCTCTCGACGGCATCCAGATTGAGGTCGCGGAAGCGGGCCGGCACATTGGCGCTGACGGCCTCTTTCAGGGTCTCGGGCTTGCAGATGCCGCCGATGCCGATGAGCGCGCCCAAGGTCACGATGTTGGTCACCCGCTCGTTGCCGAGGCTCAAGGCGGTCTGGCTGAGGTCCAGGTTGTGGACGGTGAAGTGTCCTTCCGGCGGTTCCGGAACGCGGCGCTTGTCGACGATAACGTGGCCGTCCGCCTTCATCAGCGGCAGCGACAGTTGGGCGGCTGATTGGTCCAAAACAATCAGGTAATCCAGCGCCGTGACCAGGGGATAACCGACCTCGCCGGAACTAACGACCATGTCCGATCGGCTGATGCCGCCCCTGGATGTGGGTTCGTAGGCCTGTGAGAAGGCGACCTTGCGGCCTTCTTGGTTGAGGGCCGCAGAGATGATCTTGGCGCTCAGTTGCAGGCCCTGGCCGCCGGTGCCGCTGAAACGCATTTCGAAGGTCTCCATCGCCGTCATTTCCCTTTGCTCCCGAATTTCGCCTGCACCTGGGCGGCGTGGCTGCGGTAGGTGGCGCCGTATTCGGGGCGGTCGGTCTTGGCGATGACACCGGTATCCAAGGCGTTCGGCCGGAACGGCTGGTCGACCACGTTGCCGTAGGTGTCCGGTTTCATGGAGATCTTCTGGGACAGGATCATTTCCGCCGATTCGCCCAATTCGTTCTTACGCCCGTAGATCTCCGTGCAGTCGGAGATGATCTCGACGAAGGAGAAGCCGGGATGGTCCAGCGCCTCCTTGATGAGGTTCTTGAGGCCCGGCACCTGCAGGGTCACTTCGCGGCCGACGAAACCGGCGCCGGCCGCCTTGGCCAGCTCGCAGGAATCGAACACCGGCTCGATGTTGCCCTCGGGCGTCGTCGTCGTGAAACGGCTCTCGGAGGTGGTCGGCGACACCTGGCCGCCGGTCATGCCGTAGACCTCGTTGTTGAGCAACAGGCAGGTCATGTCGAGATTGCGCCGACACGCATGGATCAGGTGGTTGCCGCCGATGGCCAGCGCGTCGCCGTCGCCGGTGATGACCACGACCTTGAGGTCGGGCCGGGCCAGGGCCAGGCCCGTCGCAAATGCAAGCGGCCGGCCATGGGTCACGTGGAAGGTGCTGGCGTCGATGTAGGCGCCCATGCGCCCCGAGCATCCGATGCCCGACACGATGGCCAGCTGGTCCTTCTCGATGCCGTTCTCGTGGACCGCCCACAGGAAGGCCCGGGTGGCGATGCCGTGGCCGCAGCCGGGACACAGGAAATGCGGGAACAGTTCCAGGCGAAGGTAGTCGCGGATGTTGAAGGTCTCGAAGTTCGGATCGGCGCCGTTGCCCGTCCTGGCGGTTTTCTTTTTGGGCGCTTTCTTGGCCGTGTTCCGGGTCTTTGTCTGGGTCGCTGTCATTTTGCTGCCTCCCGGATCGCCGTTTCGATTTGGCCGGGGTTCATCGGTTCGCCGTCGATGCGGGTCACGCTTTTGACCGGTATGCGGCCGCCGACGAGACGTTCGATCTCGAGCACCAACTGGCCGGCGTTCATCTCGGGCACGACGATGGCCTTGGCCTTCCTGGCGGCCTTGGCGAAAGCCGTCTCCGGGAACGGCCACAGGGTGATCGGGCGAAAGAGCCCGGCCTTGATGCCGTCGACCCTTACCGTCTCGAGGGCACTCTTGGCGGCCCGGGCCGAAACGCCGATACCGACGACCAGGACCTCGGCATCCGAACACTTCACCGCCTCGAAGCTCTCGATGGTCGCCG
>Ga0056134_10000137_pt1 | contig 17014 bp, 16 predicted proteins | sample WorMetGr2BELIZE2_FD_71115 | JGI IMG/M metagenome (GOLD analysis project Ga0056134, IMG submission 71115) | Marine gutless worms symbiont microbial communities from Max Planck institute for Marine Microbiology, Germany - Inanidrilus... ...
CCGCCAACCAAAGCCAAAAACCGCCGCAGCATCTGCCAGTGGCGGCGAATAAACGTCCGCTCTTAATAGAAGCGGACGCCCAAAACACTCTTTCGGACGAGTTTATCAACGATATCAGGGGCTCGCTGTCACGAGTGTAGGGGAAGGCCTCGAAACCGATCGCGAGAACCGCGAGCACGGCCAGGCTCGAGGTCTCGAGCGGGATGCTCTCGCGGGTAAAGAGAATGAGCGCGACGATGACGAGCACCAGGACCGCGATGCCGTGAGCGTCCGGCAGGGCGGGAAAGGGCATCGGGCGCCTCCTGGATCGTCGTCGTAGGCACCGGCCGGTCTTGGCCGGACCGCTTGGCGCCCCCTAGGGGACTCGAACCCCTGTTTCCGCCGTGAGAGGGCGGCGTCCTAGGCCACTAGACGAAGGGGGCATAGGGCGTTTGGAGGTTGTAGAGGGATCGCGGGGGGGGGGCGATCAAGGGTTTTCGACGACTCCGGCTTTCTCCAACACTGCGGCCAGTAGCACGTCGCAGCCTGCGGCGCAGTCCTCGGGTGTGGCGTTCTCCTCCTCGTTGTGGCTGATGCCGCCTTCGCAGGGGACGAAGATCATGCCCGTCGGTGCGATGCGGGCCATGTAGACGGCGTCGTGGCCGGCGCCCGAGACGATGTCGCGGTGCGCGAACCCTTGGGCCTCGGCGGCGGCGCGTACCGCTTCGACGCAGTCCGCGTCGAAGGGTGTTGAGGGAAAGTGCCAGAAGTCCTTGACGGCAATGTCGACGCCGGTCTCCTCGGCTTGGTCGGCGCAATAGGCTTTCAGGTCGCTGTCCATGGCCGTCAGGTCGTCACCCACGGGGTGGCGGAAATCGACGGTCAAGAAGACGTGGCCGGGGATGACGTTCCTTGAATTGGGCGAAACGTCCATGAAGCCAACGGTGGCGCAGGCATGCGGCGCATAGGCATGACCGATGCGGTTGACCTCGCCGACGATGCCGGACGCCACCACGAGAGCGTCTTTCCTGACCGGCATGGGGGTCGGACCGGCGTGCGACTCGTGGCCGGTGACGTGGATTTCGAGCCAGCGCTGACCCTGGGCCGCGGTGACGACGCCGATGGTCCTGTCCTCGTCCTCGAGGATCGGCCCCTGTTCGATATGGAGTTCGAAGTAGGCGCCCACCTCGCGGTCGCCCACCGGGGCTTCTCCGGCGTAACCGATGCGTTCCAGTTCCTCACCCATGACTGCGCCGTCGACATCGGCGGTCTGCGTGATGTCATCCAATTCGAATACCCCGGCGAAGACGCCGGAGCCCATCATTGCCGGTGAGAAGCGCGAGCCTTCCTCATTGGTCCATACGGCGACCTCGACCGGTGCTTCGGTCTCGATGCCGTAATCATCCAAACTGCGCACGACCTCGAGGGCGGCCAAGACGCCCAGAACGCCGTCGAACCGGCCACCGGTCGGTTGCGTGTCGAGGTGGCTGCCGGCCATCACCGGTGGCCGTGATGGATCGCGCCCGGCGCGGCGGGCGAAGATGTTGCCGATGGCGTCGACGGTCACGGCCAATCCCGCATTCTCGCACCAGCGGACGAAAAGGTTGCGGCCGTCGCGGTCCTCGTCAGTCAAGGTCAGGCGCTTCGAGCCGCCTTTCGGCGTGGCGCCAACCTCGGCCATTTCCATAAGCGATCGCCAAAGCCTCTCCTGGTCGCTCCTCAGGTTGCGACGCATGGGGTCAGGCTGCCTTTTCGATGTGCCTACGGGCAGCGGTCACGAAGGCGTCGACATCCTCTTCGCGGGTATTGAAGGCCGTGACCAAGCGTACCACGTTCGGTTCCCAGCGGCCGTCGTAGAACTGAAATCCGTCGGCCCACAGGCCTTCGATGACTGGCCTGGGCAGTTTCGGGAACAGCATATTGGCATCGACCGGCGCCGTGATCTCGATGCCTGGGACGCTGGCGAGGCCGTCTGCCAAGCGACTGGCCATGGCATTGGCATGGCGCGCGTTCGAGAGCCACAGGTCGTCGGTCAGGTAGGCCTCCATCTGGCCAGCCAGAAGACGCATTTTAGAGAACAGGTGTCCACCGCGTTTGCGGCGGAAGGCGAACTCCTGAGCCAGTGCCTTGTCGAACAGTACGACGGCCTCGGAAGCCATCGCCCCGTTTTTCGTTGCCCCGAAGGAAAGGACATCGACACCGGCTTTCCAGGTAATGTCGGCCGGCGCACAGTCGAGCGCGGCAACGGCATTGGCGAAGCGCGCGCCGTCCATGTGGAGTTTCATTGCCCGCTGCCGGCAGAGTTCGCCGACGGCCTCAATCTCGTTTCGTGTATAGGCGGCGCCGAACTCGGTCACCTGGGTGATGCTGACGGCGGATGGCTGCACCATGTGTACGTCGCCGACTCCGCGTCCGGCGTGGTGGTCCAGGTCCTCAAGGTCGAATTTGGCGTTGGGACCGCCAATGGGGATCAGTTTGGCGCCACCCGTGAAGAACTCGGGACCGCCGCATTCGTCCTCATAGATGTGACTCTGCCAATGGCATAGAACGGCGCCGTAAGACGGTGTCAACACGGAGAGCGAGAGCGTGTTGGCGGCCGTTCCGGTGGCCACGAAGAAGACCTCGGCATCGGTTTCGAAGATTTCGCGAATTTTATCAGCAGCTCGGTGGCTGAAGTCGTCCTGGCCGTAGGGCATGGCGCGCCCGTCGTTGAGTCCGGTAATGGCCTCGAGAATGGCCGGCGACGCGCCGGTCGTATTGTCACTGGCGAAGTTCACGGCGAGTCCCCTGGATTCCTAGTTCCTCCGGCCCGCACAGGATAGGGGGACCAGTCCGTGGTCCGCAACGGAATTTCCCGGAACTGGCACCCGTCGCGGTCGACCACATGGGCGGTGAAATGGGCCGCCTGACCGTCGACGACGGAAACGATGACCCAAACTAGATCTGGCTCAAAGGCCATCTCAAGGTCGTGTTCGGACGGTTGCGCCGGGTGATCGGGGTGGGAATGATAGTGGCCGATGATCCGGTGGCGTGGCCGTTGGCCGCCCGTTTCCTCGTCCAACTCGCGCATGACAGAGAAACGCACCTGTGGGTCGACCTCGAAGCGGTCCGAGGCGTCACCGGCGGCGAGGTTATCGCTTTCAACGATACGGGTGACGACCACGGCGCCGGCGCCGTCGTCGCGTCCGATCAAAAGGCCGCAGCATTCCCTTGGATAGGCGCCTTCCGCGGCATCGGCGATGGTCTTCAGGAGCGCCAGGGGCAGCGAGATCATGGCTGCGCCGGCCGCGGCGAAACCGTGCCCAGAACCGTGCCTTCGATCAAGTCGATGATATAGACCCGGTTGCAAACGGACGCCGGCCCGATGGTGACTGCCAAACGCCGGCGGTTCGGGTGCACGTCGGCGATGAAGCAACCCTCGGGCAGGTTGAGATTGATGTCGCCGAAAGGTCTGACCGGGTTCTTGCGCGGTTTCGAAGGCGCTACGGGAGATGGTGCCGTCGCAGGTGCCGATGGGGTTGATGACGGTAACTCGGGCGTGGTGCGGCCGAACAGGCGCCAATCCGGGTCGGATGACTTCTTGTAGAAGCCGTACCCGAGAAGCACAATCCCGAGGACGATCAACAAACCCATGCCGATGACGATGAACTTGAGCCAGGCCATGATCTGCTAGAAGTTTCTCCGGCGTCGTAAACGAAGGTGCCCTGTGAACGAGGCGACACGATACACCGTCACCGTGCCTGACAACAGTCCCGGCGTGCGGGTCGACCGCTTTCTCGCCGAGAGTCTGGACGGGCTTTCTCGGAGCCGCATCAAGGCCCTTATCGACGACGGGTACCTGACCGTCGATGACACCATAATTACCGATGCCTCGCGCAAGGTGCGTAGCGGGGAGGTTATTGCTTTAGAGGTGCCGCCAGCCCTGCCGGCGTCGCCCGAACCCCAGGACATCCTCCTTGACGTGGTTTTCGAGGATGATCAGGTCGTCGTCATCGACAAGCCGGCCGGGATCGCCGTCCATCCGGCGCCGGGAAGTCCCGACGGCACGCTGGTCAATGCGCTCCTTCACCACTGCGGCGATAGCTTATCCGGTATAGGCGGTGTCACCCGGCCCGGTATCGTGCATCGGTTGGACAAGGACACCAGCGGTCTCCTGGTCGTCGCCAAGACCGACTGCGCTCACCGGGCGCTGAGCGAACAGTTTTCGGCCCATACCATCGAGCGGGCATACGCTGCCGTCGTCTGGGGCATGCCGAAGCCGCGGGAGGGCACGATCACCGGCAACATCGGGCGTAACCCGGCGAACCGTAAGAAGATGGCGGTGGTCAAGCAGGGCGGTAAGGTCGCCGTTACTCACTATCGGGTGGAACGCGCCCTCGGCCGCATAGCCAGCCTGGTCGAGTGCCGGTTGGAAACCGGTCGAACCCATCAGATCCGCGTCCACATGGCGGAAATCGGCCACGGTGTCGTCGGCGATCCTTTGTACGGTGGTGGGAATCGCATCCGCTTGCGCCTGGTGGACGAAGACACGCGCCATCTCGTGAAGGGCTTCACCCGTCAAGCACTACACGCTAAAACTCTCGGGTTTTACCACCCTTTGACAGGTGTTCACAACAGTTTTACCTCTAAATTATCATTTGATATCAATGAATTAGTCACTATCTTAGATAACATAAAATAATCCTGTATACTTGATGAAAACAGTTGGGTATTATCGGTTCAACGAATCTGGAAGAAGAAGGCCGAATACCCCATGGCGACGCTCGACAGAGATTTTTTCATCTCCCCTGACCAAAACTTGTCGCGGTATCTTCAAAGGATAAGGATACGGCGATACCCTTTGCTCGAAGCCGACAACGAACGCGAATTGGCGGAACGTTGGCGCGACAGCCAGGATGCTGAGGCGGCGCACTTGTTGGCGTCGAGCCACCTCAGGCTGGTCGCCAAGATCGCCATGGGGTACAGGGGGTATGGACTGCCGCTGGAAGATCTCATCGCCGAGGGCAACGTGGGTATGATGCAAGCCATCCGCCGGTTTGATCCGGACCGCGGCTTTCGCTTGGCGACCTATGCCATGTGGTGGATCCGGGCAGCAATTCAGGAGTACATCTTGCATTCCTGGTCGCTGGTGAAAATCGGAACGACTGCCGCCCAGAAAAAGCTGTTTTTCAATCTCCGCAAGATCAAAAGCGAATTGAAAGCCTTCGATGAAGGTACGCTGACCCCGGAACATGTAACCGGGATCGCCGCGCGTTTGGATGTGCCGGAGTCAGAAGTGATCGCCATGAATGGTCGATTGTCCGGTCCGGATCAATCACTCAATGCGCCGCTCCGGGAAGACGGCGACGGCGAATGGCAGGATTGGCTGACGGCAGACGGCATTTCCCAGGAAACCCACGTGGCGCAATCCCAGGAGTTGGGTCAGCGCCGCGAGATGCTGGCCAAGGCCATGAAGAACTTATCCGACCGCGAGCGACATATCATCGCCGAGAGACGGCTCAAGGATACACCGTCAACCTTGCAGCACCTCAGCCAGCACTACGGTATTTCCCGCGAGCGGGTGCGCCAAATTGAAGTCCGAGCCTTCGAGAAGCTTCAGAAGTCAGTGAAAAACGCGGCCATTGAGAAACGGACCGCAGTCGAACACCGGTTCGCACATTGACCCACTCCTGATCCAACCTTCATCCGGCCCTGCTGGCGAGCCGGACGCTATACGTGTTGGGGATGCAGCGTTTGAAACCGGGTCGCCTCATGCCGCGGCTTCGCCGGCACCTTCGCCCGGAGCCTCCGCCTCTTCCTCGGGAGCCTGTGTTTCCGTAACGCTGTTGCCCCACTCTTCGATGATTTTCCGTTGAACCTCACGCAGAACCTGCACGCGCCGTTCGGCAAGAACGTTCAGGAAGGCGCTGATCACTGGCGGTATGGACAGGAAAAGCATCCATCCGAAACCGGCTGCAGCGAACATGACGCTCAGGGAGAAGACGTCGGTAATGATATCGATCGCCGCATCGATGGAATGGGTGTCGGTCCAGATCTTTAGGAGATAGGGGAAAACGCCGCAGGTGTTGAGGCCACCGACGCAGAAGGTGGCATACTTCTGTTGCGAACGGTCGATGAGATAGGCGACGAGCGTCGGCAGCATGCCGATGCCGACGACGAATACGGTCGGGGCCGAAATAACCACCATCAGGAAGATGAAGACGATTGCCCAAATCGCCTTCGTGACCCGGATGTCTCCACCTCCTCTTCCCGGTATCAGTGCCATCTTCTAAATTCCCGGTCTCGACCTACAGAAGTTCTACGATCACGAGGATCGTCACGACGATCATGGCCAGGGTGATCGATACCATGGCCGACGCCTGTTGGCCGGCTCTTTCGGCCTTCGTGAGGCGTTCATTTCCCGATCCCTCAATGTCTCGGATTTCTTCTTCAGCGGCAAGCCATTCGGCACGGGCATGGGCGTAACCGTCGCGGTCCTCCTGACGGCGTTCGGCATTGTCGACGAGATCGAACAACTCCGGGAGGCTTCCCTTTCGGACGAGCCGCGGAATTTCCTTCTCCAGCTCCTGGCGGGTGATGCGGTTGTGATAACTGGCGATGGCCGGCCCGAGCAAACCACCGACCCAACTGGCCAGGCCGAGAACCGGCGGCGTACGGAGTTTCCACTGTAGGAAAGCGAGCAGGCTGAGGAGGCCGATAATCGATGTGTCCGCCGCCTTCGCGGCGAGGGCCCGAAGATGCGGGTGGATGTCCTGGTCGAAGCGAGACGCAATAAAGGCTGTCGAGTGACGGTCCAGCGGTCGCGCGGAAGTATCTGTATTGTTGCAGGCCCGCTCGAGGGACGGGAGAAGATGCTCGATGGTCACGACGTATTCCTTGGCAAGGATTGGGCTCTGGCACGGCAAGCTCGGGTTGATCTCGTACAAGACCCGCTCCAGACCGTAGCCTGGATCTTTGATCGACAGGAAACCCTTTAACTGGGCAAAGGTCTTCTGAAGTTCGGTGGCGCCTTTGAACGTGCGCCCCTGTTGGTTGAGCCACATGGAAAGAATGTCGTGCGCGAGAACCTCAGACGGCACCGACTTGTTGCTGTTGCGAATGATCTCGAGCGCCATCGCCGGCCCGAAACCGTCCGGCATAAAGCTCATGCCCTTGTAGCGAATGGGTGCCGATGGATCGAGGATCGTGCAAATCCGGGCCATGACGTAGTCTTCGGAGCCCTGGAATCCATCTTTGTGGAATTTGGCGTTCTGGACGATCCCTTTGATCGCCTCGGCCATCTCCTTGTTGTCTAGACCGCGTTTCACCCAGTTTTCGAAATCGTCTTCTTTGACCACACGCATGGCTTCCGGGATGCTTTTCGCGAACTCGCGGGCGAGCACCGTCGGGCTGTTGTAATCGCGGCCTTGGAAAGTAAAGGCGTGGTCCGCCCGGATCCGGGGCTTGCGCTTTACCTGAGAGGTCTTCTGGCCGGTCAGCCAATGGGATACTTCGTTGTAGTTCCACCGCGTTTCTGGGTCATCGTTGGTCATGGCGCGCAAGGGTTCCAGCAATGGTAAGGGAACTCGCGAGTTCCCGAAAATTGCCGTGTAACTTCCGTGTTCCAGGCGCGCGCGCATGAGCGCTTCCTTGTCCATCTTGGCGACCGGGTTGTGGCCGAGGATCAGCAGGCCCATGGTGACCCCGAGAGCGAAGATGTCGTCGGTTTCCTCGCCGACCCCGCGGCCGCCCGGATCGGCCATCGCGCGATCGATGGGTTCAAAAATGGCGTCTTGGTCGTAACCCGGCGGTGACGTCACGTTTTCACCCAGGACGACGTCAGTCATTTCCTCGTCGTAGAAGTAGATGTTGTCGGGTCGGATCGCCCGGTGCGGGGCGTCACGGTCGGTGAGGTCCTGAAGACCGTGCGCGAGCGGCTCGATGATCCGTCTTGGCATGTCGTATTCCGTGATGCGGACTTCCTTTCTGGCGAGCCGGTGCATGACCCGCCCGCCCATCGGGCGATCATATATGATGATCATCGCGCCTTCGCCGTAGGGCGGCCAGAAAGCCGAATCCCACTCTACGAGCGGCAACAGCCCCGTGTAACTCTCACCTTTGATCTTCTTCATGGTGTCGACCCGTGTCGGCAGGTCGGGTGTACATACCAAGGCTACCAGTTTGCGCCCCAAGTCGCGCCGATCCTCGACGGAAAATGCCTTGGCGGATGGAGAATCGAAATCGGGTAGCGGCAACCCGGTATCGACCAGGAACCGCTCACGAATTATGACCGGGCCGCCGACGGCGCGGGAAGATTCGGTGGAATCGCCGACGGGCCCCGGATCGCCGGAACCCGGCGGTTCAGAAGGGGGCATGGTGCCGGCGGCGTCTGCTTCCAAAGGCTGTTCTGCCATGGTCAGATATCCCAATGCCGAACGGGAGACGGGGAAATTCTTCTCTCTCTCCGATTTCTCCAGTCGATACGGATTCTAACCTTGCGATTCTCCAAAAACAATTATTGTTTTCAGAGGGTTAATTTCCAACGCGTCAATCGGCGAACGGATCCTGGACCAAAATTGTATCATCGCGCTCCGGACTCGTCGAAAGCAACGCCACTGGTGCTTCGATCAATTCTTCGATCCGCCTGACGTATTTGATGCACGTTGCCGGCAGGTCCGCCCAAGAGCGGGCCCCTTGGGTGCTGTCGCTCCACCCTTCAAGAGTCTCGTACACGGGTTCGACTTTCTGCTGCTGCGCCGTAGATGGCGGCAAGTGATCGTACAACTCGCCGTCGATGCGATAGCCGGTGCAGACTTTCAGTTCGTCGAAGCCGTCGAGGACATCGAGCTTGGTCAAGGCGATGCCGCTGATGCCGTTAACTTTGACCGCCTGACGCACCAACACCGCATCAAACCAACCGCAACGGCGCGCCCTTCCGGTAACAGTGCCAAATTCGTGCCCGCGTTCACCTAAGGTCTGGCCGACCTCGTTTTCCTGTTCTGTCGGGAACGGTCCCTCGCCGACGCGAGTCGTATAAGCCTTGGTGATTCCAAGCACATAGTCGATTGCGCTCGGTCCTTGCCCGGACCCGACGGCGGCTTGACCGGCCACCGTATTCGATGAGGTGACGAACGGGTAGGTGCCGTGGTCGACATCGAGCATGGTTCCTTGCGCGCCCTCATAAAGGATCCGTTTTCCTTGGCTGCGTGCTTGGTCCAATTCCTGCCAGACGGTCGCTGAGTAGGGGAGAAGCTTGGGCGCCACATCCTCGAGCTCCGTGATCAGCTGATCGCGGCCGATTTCCTCCATTCCCATGCCACGCAGGAGAGCATTATGGTGGAAAAGAAGTCGGTCGATTTTGGTGCCGAGGTGCTCCGGCTCGGCTAGGTCGCCAAAACGGATCGCTCGACGCGCCGTCTTGTCCTCGTAGGCCGGTCCGATTCCACGGCCCGTCGTGCCGATCTTGCCTTTGCCGGCCGCTTTTTCGCGGGCTTGATCGAGGTTCCGGTGGAGCGGAAGGATCAACGTCGCTTGCTCGGAGATGCGCAGTTTCTCCGGGCTGACTTCGACACCCTTTTCCCGGATCGTGTCCATTTCCTGGAGCAACGCCCAAGGGTCCAGAACGACGCCATTGCCGATGATCGATAGTTTCGAGCGCCTTACAATGCCCGACGGCAGCAGGCTCAGCTTGTAAGTGACGCCGTCGATGACGAGTGTGTGCCCGGCATTGTGGCCACCCTGGAAGCGGACGACGACGTCTGCACGCTCCGAAAGCCAGTCGACGATCTTTCCCTTACCCTCATCTCCCCATTGGGAGCCGATTACGACAACGTTGGCCATCTCTTTCTAACTTTCTTCCTGTGGTTCGATTTCTTTGATTCCCCCAGTCGTCAACAGATGCGAGCATTGCAGGCGCTTCGCTTCCGCTTCGGTATCCGCAACCTCCTCCAAGCCGGACACCGTCATCCAACCCTGTTCTCGAAGTTCGCCGGCTTTTCCGGCCGGTGTGTTCATGGGAAGGAAAAGACGCCGTTCCTCGGTGTGCCGTGGCATGGCGCGCAGGATGGTATCGAGAAAAAGCGTAAAACCGGTCGCCGGTTCCTTGCCGGACGTCGTTTCTCCGGATTCGTATCTACCACCGGTCCCCAATTCGCCACGCACGTCAGTGGCGAAGTAGGTGAATGTTACGCCGGTATGGTACTCGAAGCCCCGATTTTCGACCGGGTCGACGGTCAAGGATACGTTATCCGTCGCTGTCGCGACGAGGGCAACGACGTTCGAAAGTGTTTCGACTTCGAGGCGCGCCATCGGACCGAGTTCCAGAGCTGTCAACGTGTTTAGCGTCTTTTCGGACGGCCCGGCCGCCGAGAGCATCGCGTTCAGGGTTTCGCTGCGTTCGGTGCCGATCTTGCCGGCAAGCTCGGAGACGGCAGCGGCATCCTTTCTATCGAGAGCGCGGCGGATGTCGTTCATTGTGTCTTCCGGAAAGCCGGATTCACGGCAAAAAGTGGAAACCAGTGTCGGCATGCAGAGATCGACGGAAAGGTCATCGATCCCCAACCGCTGCAGGGCCCGTGCTCCGAGAGCAACGACTTCGGCGTCGGCTGCCGCTTGCCGGGCGCCGATCAATTCTGCGCCAGCCTGGGTGAACTGACGCTCGGGACGCAGTTGCGATCCTTTCACCCGCAGCACCTGTCCTGAATAGCTGAGCCTGAGCGGGCGCGGCGCCGATTTCAACCGTGTCGCCGCGATTCGCGCGATTTGTGGGGTCATGTCGGCGCGTACGCCCATCATCCGCTGGGACACCGGATCCATTAGGCGAAAGGTTTGTGCCGCCATTGCGGTTCCCGGGCCGGCGAGCAGACTCTCCTCAAACTCGGTCAACGGCGGTTTCGTCCGTTGGTACCCGTGGGAGGCGAAGACCATCATGATGCGATCTAAAGCGTCTGCTTCGAACTCCGCGTCGGGCGGCAACACGTCCGACAGCCCGGACGGTAGCAGCGCGTGGTTGACCGTTGCTTTCATGGTCGACGGTTCCTGCGATAAACGGGGATGGCGAAAACGCCGAGTGTGGCCCCAACGAAAAGCCCCAGTTTCCTAAAGGAATTCCCCGGATTCGGCAAGACGGACTCAATCCTCCGTCCCCAGGCCGACAGAAAGATGGTAAGGTTCCCGTTACGGACCTGACGGCTCGAAATCAGGGAAACGCTACGGGGAGATGGTCGACGATGTTCCTGCACAAGCTCAATGCCGAACAAAGGAAGGCGTTCCTGGTTATGGCGCAACGGATCAGCATGGCCGACGGTGAAGACGATATGGGCGAACTAGACGACATTGAGAACCTCAAAGCCCAATTGGGCTTGTCCTACAACCCGGATATGAGCGAAGTGCTCGGCGACTTGCCGCTGACCCCCTTCGACACCGTAGAGAGCCGAGTCATCGCCATGATGGAGTTGTTGGCCATCGCCTATACCGACGACTATCTCCACGAAGCCGAGTCCGACTTGATCGGGGATGTCGCCAGTGCGTTCGGGTTCTCCCAGGAACAACTTAACGCAATCGCTGGCTGGTCGATGAACGCCCTCGATCTCAGGCGTGAAGGCGAGGCCCTTTTGTCCGGCGGCGGTTGAGCAGAGGCTAGATCAACGTCATCTGGTAAAGGCTACCGGCGCCCATCGCGCCGGTTACGGCCAGAGCCACGTACCAGGCGAAGACCGGCCGACGGACCAGGGCGAAGACCGCGATCGCCGCCGGGATACTGGTGACGCCACCGGCGATCATGAACGCCATCGCCGCGCCCGGCATCATACCCATGTCGATCAAGCTGGCCATCAACGGAACGGCGGCGAAGCCGTTCAGATAGGCGGGGATCCCGACGAAGACCGCCAAGGGGATGGTCCACCAGTTGTCGCCGCCCAGCCATTCGGCGACGAAGGTCGGTGGAATATACGCAATCATGATGCTTTCAAGGACGAAGGCTACGGTCAGCCATTTACCGAGAAACCAGCCGGTATCGATGGAAGCGGCCTGAAATTCGCTGCGCCTGGCCGGTTCCCGCCATATCTTCCACTCGACCTCCGGGGGTGCGTTTTTGGACGAGCAAGACGACTTGCAGCAGCGCTGGACGCTCGATGACAGGGGAGATGCGAAAAGGCCGCGCTGCATAACGAACATCGTTGCGAACCCGCCCAACAATCCGACGGCGATGGCAACCAGGGTTTTCGCCATCGTGAAGTGAAGGCCGAGGCCGGCCCAACTGATAATGAACATCTCCGGGTCCATCAGCGGTGAAGCCAACCAAAAGGCCATGACGGGGGGCAGCGGCACGCCGGCCGCCAACAGTCCGGCAACGATCGGGATCACGCCACACGAACAGAACGGAGACAGGGCGCCGAAAATGGCGGCAGCGACAATCATGCGCTTGAGCTTGCCCTCGAACACGCGGGCGATCAGATGCTCGGCTCCACTTGCCTTGGCGTACGCGGCGACGCCGATGGACAGGAAGAAGAACGGCGAAATCTCAATCAATGCGCGGATGACGAAGGCGACGGAACCCGGAACCTGGGCCGGGTCGATGACCACCAGGGCAGTGAATACGGCGAGACCGACGAACACCGCCGGATCAATCCGTTTGACGATGTCGGACCATTGGACCGATTTGGTTTCCACTGACGTTGTCACTATATCCTCCGTTTTTTATTTCGATAGATATCGAAATATAAGGATAAAAAAATTCAGCCTTTGGTCGTTGCCTTGCCCTCGGTACGGGGCATTTCGATTGGATCGCAGCTTTCGCCAAAACCGATACAGCATTCGTCCACTAAAAATCCAATCAGGGGGTCCATGATTCCGTCTCGGGTCCGGCAATGCAGGCTGCGACCGCGGCGTTCCTGATCAATCAGCCCACCCCACACCAAGTGGGCAATGTGGTGGGACAAGGTCGAACCCGGGATATTCAGGTGCTTCTGGATTTCCCCAACGGTCAAGCCGTCGGGTCCCGCGCGAACCAGCAGGCGGAAAACCGCGAGGCGCGTCGGATTGCCGAGCTCATTCAGGCATTTGGCGGCAGTATCTGTGTCCATGGGCCAATAATGGGCATTGTCAGGTCGCTTGTCAACGATATTTCTAGAAATATCGAAATATAGCCATTATCTTTGCCCGCGGCTGCCTGGCCTTGACGGATGTCGGCTACGGTGGGTCTTCGAGGGCGGTCGGTCGCCGTGGCTCAGCGTTCAGTAGAGCTCGAATCTGCGTTGGCGCACGGTTTCGCCGATATTTTCGACGAGAAGAGGAACCATCTTGCGTGACAGCGTTAGACCGTCACCGGCGGCTAGATTCCCGATTGTCCAGCCTTGCCAGTAGCGCTTGCCCGACTCACGATCCTCGAGGAAGGCATCGATCCGATATTGCGACGGCGTGGAGATTGTCGTGCCGCTGTTTCCGCGGTTGAACAGCCCGCCGGTATTGCTATCGAATACGTTGACCCTGGCTTTGGCGTTTTCACCTCCGCCACGACCGCCTTGTGACTCGAACGAGAGAACATGCCGGCGGTCGATTGTCGACCAGGCGCCGATTTCATCACGGGTTTCGAAGGTCAGGACAAGCGGTGCTCCCGCTGTCGTTTCGATTCCCTGATCGGCGAGGGCCCTTTCGAAATCTCGCTGCAGCACGAGATTTTGGTCCGAGTTATCGAGGGGCTCGACGGCAATTGCTGTGCCTTTCGGGTAGGCCGCAAGAGCAATCGAGTTCATCATGCCGTCTTGGGCCACGGCCGGCGGCGCCAAAAGACTCGCAAGCAGTAGAGCCAAAACAAGTACGTTCAAAAACCGCATGAGCTGTTATCCGATGTGATCAAGGATAGACCGTTTACCCGGCCATCATGAGCGGAAAGCATACAGAAGTGGCTCGCCTTGAGATGCAATTGCGCCATTGGGGGGCAGGTCTCGATGGTCTCACCCAACAGGTCTTAGCCGATCCGGAAACCCATCTGTTCCTGTTTTCCAATGCGGTGATCGTATTGATCTTCCTCGGTCATTGGGCTCTCGGTGTCCTCGCCTATCGCTCGTTCGGGAATCTGCTGCCTGCCCTTGCCGTTCAGTTGGCGCCGATCATGTCAACGATCGTCCTCAAACACGCCTTCGTTCCTCGCCCGGAGTCGATGGTCGTCGTATCTACGCTTTTCCTGATGGCGGTCCTGGTGACGGCCCTACGCCCCGGTCACCTCGTGAACCATGGCCTTCGCTACGCAATAGCATTTGGCGCGGCCGCTGGATTCGCCGGCGCCACGAAAGTAACCTCGGCGCCGATCTATGTCCTGCCTTTGTTGGTCGTTCCCGGATGGCGCCAGCGGTTCGTTTATGTTGCCGCAGCCGTCGGGTTCTTCTTGCTTTTCATGACACCGGCCTGGGAGGCATTCCCCCAGATCGCCGAGTGGATCGCGAAGGTCGCGGTGGGTGCCGGCGCTCACGGCGAAGGAGCCGCCACGGTAATAAACATCGAGCACTACCCGAAAGCCCTGTCGAAAGTCCTGAAACGCCCGAGCCTGCGAATTCCCATCGCCCTTGCCCTGATCACGCCTGGCCTCGCCTGGTGGCGCTGGAGGAAAGGTGCCGAGATCAACGCCATCGATGCCCGCGTTTTGGCTGGCGTAACAGTTTCGCAGCTGGTGCAGGCGGCTGTCGTCGCCAAACATCCGGTCGCCTTCTATATGATTCCGTCCTATATGGTGAGTGCACTCTCATTGTTGCTCAGTGTTCGCCTACTGTGGTCGTTGCGACCCACTGGCCGGTTCTTGGATCGCTGGGGGCGGCATGCGGGGATGCTAGCCGTCGCCGGTTTCATTGTTGCGCAGGTTGCCGCTACAGTCCGCCTCGACGATGAACTCTCGCGACTAAACCATACGGCGCTGGCTCTCGACAATAATCGGTTTGAACTATGCAGCCGCGTCTATATTTATGCGGCAAGCAGCCCGGTATTCGCCTTGTTCCTTGCCGATGAGGTGACCGGAAACCGGTTTGCAGCCCGTCTCGCAGAGCTATATCCCGGGAACAACTACTGGATCGAAGACTGGTACGATCAAATGGACGTCACCTTTCGAAACTGGAAAGGACCGCAGGATTTCCAAGACGTCCTGAACGGCAGCCGGTGCCTTTTCGTGCGGGGTAACCGGCCAGGCGGTATCGAACGTTTCATCAAAAGCTATGCGCCGGGCGTCGAACCTTCGATGGCCTGCTCGGCCGGCGTCGAAACCGTGGCAACGGTCGGTGTCGATTGCGAGGGAAATATCGAACAGTGACAACAGTGGGGAAGAGCGGTGGCGCGGTAGCGGCGGGTCACCCTGAAACGGTGGCTGCGGCCCGCGCCGTGCTGGAAGACGGCGGCAATGCCTTTGATGCGGCGATGGCGGCGATGGCTGCTGCCTGTGTTACCGAACCTGTCCTGTCGTCGCTCGGCGGGGGCGGATTCCTTCTCGCCCGTCCCGTCGACGGCACGCCCGTTCTCTATGACTTTTTCGTCCAAACGCCGCTCGCTCGCCCCGATGCAGACGATTGCGATTTCTATCCGATACTGTGTGATTTCGGGACAACGCAGCAGGAGTTCCATATCGGCATGGCGTCGATGGCGACGCCTGGTGCCGTACGCGGGCTTTTCGAAATCACCCGCGACCTCGGTCGCATGCCATTGGCACGGGTCGTCGAGCCGGCCCTTCACCTAGCGCGAGACGGTTTCGAGATGAACCGCCTGCAAGCCTATATCTTCAATGTTGTCGGCGGTATCTACATGTCGACCGAGGCGAGCCGCGCTATTTTCCGCTCGAAAAAGGATGCGGACCGCCTGATCGGCGAAGGCGAACGGATGTGCAATCCGGACTTTGCCGATGCCCTCGAGACCCTGTCGATCGAAGGCGAAGACTTGTTTTACAGGGGAGAGATGGCGGCGCAAGTGGACCGCGATTGCCGCGCCGGCGGCGGAACGTTGTCCCGTGCGGATTTCGAGAACTACCACCTGGTCAAACGCAAACCGCTGGAGCAGCGGTACCGAGGGGCGCGAATCCTGACCAATCCACCCCCTTCCAACGGCGGTATCTTGATTGCCTTCGCGCTGTCCCTCATGGAAGAGATTGCAGTGCGAAATCTTGGTTTTGGCAGTAAGGACTATCTGGAAATCCTTGCTGAGGTCATGGCTTTGACCAATCAGGCGCGGATCGAATCCCGGCTTCACGAAGTCGAGCCCGGGGAAGCGCACGGCGCCATATTCGCCCCGGACCTGCTGGCGCGCTATCGCGATGAGGTCATCGGCCATCCGGCGGTTAGCCGCGGAACAACCCATATCAGTGTCGTCGATTCCGAAGGTAACGCCGCGGCGATGACCCTTTCGAACGGCGAGGGGTGCGGCTACATCCTTCCGGGAGCCGGAATCATGCTCAACAACATGCTCGGAGAGGAAGACATCAATCCGCACGGGTTCCATCTTTGGCCGACGGACAGGCGCATGAGTTCGATGATGGCACCGACTGTTTTCGAACAGCCTGAGGGCTCGGTCACGGCACTTGGCTCCGGCGGGTCCAACCGCATCCGGACCGCCATCCTGCAGGTCATGCTCAACCTTTTTGACTTCGGTATGAGTGTCGAGGAGGCTGTTTGTGCGCCGCGCATTCATTTCGAAGGCGGCCGCCTGAACGTTGAAAAGGGCTTCCAAGAGGATATTCGCCAGGCATTCGCCTCAGCTTATGACGACGCCAAACTGTGGGAGGAATTGAATCTTTTTTTTGGCGGTGTCCATGCGGTTCGATTGGAAACCCCGACTGGCCGCCTGACCGGCGCCGGCGATCCGCGGCGCGGTGGTAGCGCCGTGGTTCTTTAAGGAAAGTCCTTCAACTGGGACCTTGGTTCTGGAGCGGTTTCGTCGGCACGTTTTTGACGTCATTTCCAAGAAACGCGTTCAACGCTTCCTCGACCGTCCCGCGCACCATCTCGCCCAGGTGATCCTTAATCCGTGCTTCGTCGATCCGGATCACTTCTCCCATCTTCTCTTCTTCCTTGTCGTCTGTCATCAA
>Ga0056134_10000156_pt1 | contig 15646 bp, 21 predicted proteins | sample WorMetGr2BELIZE2_FD_71115 | JGI IMG/M metagenome (GOLD analysis project Ga0056134, IMG submission 71115) | Marine gutless worms symbiont microbial communities from Max Planck institute for Marine Microbiology, Germany - Inanidrilus... ...
AGCTCCTACGAAGTAACAACCACAATTTTTTTAGGTTTAACCTGAAGCGGAAAGAGGCATGGATCCACACACCAAACCTCCGTAGCCGCTTGTTCGGCTCCGGGGATTGGGTCTTCAGGGTAGCGATACGATCTCGGTCAGGCCCGTAGAAACCTGCAGGGTCGAGCCACGCGCGGTATCGGAGGATTCCAAGCATTGATCCGATCTCCCATCAGGGTCAGATCGTCGTTACGGATCGCTGGTATCCCAGCAGGTAGTGCCGTAAGGTTTTCACTGCGAAAGCCGAGACCTAGCGCGTCGGCACGGTCTGGAGGAATCCACGGACTTTCCGACGGTTCTTTAACCGCTCGGAAATACCTCCCACCTGGCAAACACTGCGAGAAGCTGACAGGGCTTACTGGACGGTCAGCAATACCCTCGTCACTTGAATTTTTCAGATTCTATGCGCTGGATATCAAGCATAGACTGGTCCAGAAACACCTGGGTCTGATCGCCCCAGCCGCTCTTGAACTCGGTAGAAAGGAAAGCATCAACAATCTCGTTGGCTTTGGATGTCGCTATGACCATGCCTCCTAACGTTAAGACATTTGCATTGTTGATTGAACGCGCCTTGGTCGCCGTCTCCACGTCCTCGCACACAGCGGCATATACGCCTGGGTGTTTGTTCGCGACGATCGCCATGTCCATGCCTGTACCGCATACGAGCACGCCCCGCTCACAGGTGCCAGAGCCCACCTTCTCGGCAATCTCGTGCGCAACGTCATAGTACGTATGCTGTCGGTCGTTGCTGCCACCAAGGTCTTGCACAACATAACCGGTCATCTCAAGATGCCTTTTGACACTCTCTTTCAACTCGACCCCAAAGGGGTCTGCGCCAAGCCCGATGATCATGGCAAGCCTCGCTGATTATGTTGGGCAGTAAATGCTAACTACTTCGAAGCTTCCTAAGTTTAAGGCCAAAGCTTAGTTACGGGCTAAGCTATACGGAATTTCCTAGTTTAAGGTCTTGATCCTCACCGTCCAAAAGCCCGCAGAAAACGAGGCTCCTGGACCCCCGCACTTCGAACGGATGTTGACACTTCCGCCCGCATACAGGCAGCAGTCGCCCGAGAACGCCGAGAACCCAAGCCAAGTCTATGCTCACATCCTGACCCAAGCGATCCATCGCCAGCTTGCCCTCGATAACCCCCATCTTGGGGACATGCTGATTGCGCTTCGCTCGGCATCCTGCCTGCGCGCGCATCCCTGCGCTTGCGTGGAGTTGTCAGCAGGCTTCCAGGAGACGCTCAATCGCCTCCGCAGGCCTGGAGGCACCAAGCCGTCTGCAAAACACCAGCGGAGAATCTCGGACTGCACCCCCTCAGACGGCCCACCCCCTAAAAGGGAAGTCCGTCTGAGGGGGATTCTTTCGGCGATAGTTCCGGAAGCATAAGAAAAACGATGGTTATGTTCGCGTCTCCACCCAGGAACCAGTCTCTACAGCTTCAACTCAACGCGCTCGAAGCTGCCGGTTGCGAGAAGATCGAAGATCTTCGAGGAAACCGCTTCTGGTGCATATCGCGACCAGCCACAACTCCAAGCGGAGCTCGATTATGCGCGGCCTGGAGACTGTCTCGTGGTTTGGAAGCTTAGACCACTTGGCCCGGTCCCTCAAGCAACCTATCGGGACGGCTGAACGGCTCTGTGAGCGAGAAATCGGTTTCAGGTCGCTGACGGAACGGATCGATATCACCACCGCCGGTGGCAAGCTGACCCTTTACCTTTTCGAAGCTCTGGCAGAGTTCGAGCGCGAAAGGTGCTGTTATTGTGCCGTGGCTGGGCGGTTGCCGAATGACGACATGAAAGTCCATCCAACACGGCGTTAAGTCATTTTGAAGTGCCAGGGTGGATGCAGGCGAAAGTGGGCAGATGAAGGTATAAGAAGCTATAGTGGTGCGTCGAAACTTAAGTAGTGTGAAACGCATACCTTTTTAGGTATTTCTCTAAATCCCTACTTCCGGTTTACCATTTTCAGTGACTCGTCCCCACGACATACTTTTGGTGGTAAAATGGAAATATCCTTTTCCTGTTTTGTCGATGACTATAATGCCGCCTTTACCCCCAGCAGGTAACAGTTCTTCGCTCAGTATCTTACTAGCAGCAGCTTGCCCATCCATTGCTTTGTATTTTATGAGAGAGCATATGCTGTGAGCAACGGCGTAACGAATGAAAAATTCCCCATGCCCAGTACAAGACACCGCACATACATTGTTTTCCGCATAGGTCCCAGCTCCGATAATAGGGCTATCCCCTATACGTCCAGGTGCCTTGGTCATAAAACCTCCTGTAGAAGTTCCGGCATTCCATGTTCCGCATCGATCCTGAACCACAGCCCCCACAGTTCCAATGTCATTATTGGAAGGAGTTATCTTTGAACTGTAAAAATAACTATTGGGTACAGTTTCTAAACCTTGCTTCTCTGAAAATGCATCTGCTGCGTCCCCAGCAAACATGGTGTGTTTTGATAAATTCATTACTTTTTGCGCCGCTTTAATCGGATTCTTTATTCTTTTAATCCCAGCAACAGCACCACAATTTTTATCATCTCCACGCATAATTGAGGCATCGAGCTCAACGAATCCAGATCTATTTATATTACTTCCTCTACCGGCATTAAAAAGGGGAGAGTCTTCTAAAATCGAGATAACCTCAACTACAACATCTTCTCCCTTCGCTCCATCCTTGAGAAGGCTATGTCCATTAATCAAAGCCCTATGAATAACTTTAAGCATGTTTTCCTGTGTTCCTTTAGGCTTTTTTCCTGAACCAGCTCCACCATGTATCATTAAAGTGAATTCCTTTTGTTGATTGCACTCAGCATAGAGTTGATTACCCCAGAGGACGAATACAACGGTCAAGATTGGTAAATATCGCATATGGTCACCTTGGAAGCAGTGAATGGTGATGGTACTCCCGTTGTAGGGAGTAGCATTCCGCCTATTTTTAATACACGTGCGCGATCTGTGGATAACTATGTTTCAGTAACAATGAAAGAACCTCCACAAACCGCTTGCTTGGTTTTGGAGATCAGTCTTCAGTAGGAAACCTTGGAGGATTCTAAGTCAACGTGCATCCCCCCGGCGTCCGTACGCCTCGGAAAACCGCTCGAAAACCGCTCGGTAAATTGGCGGGCCAACTCACCAAGGTACACCTGTCCATTAGCCACGAACGTCTGGCCTGGATATTACACGTGCCGTTGACATTGGCATGGGTCTGATGACCACACCAGCCACAGCGGAAGCGTGACCGGCTTGGCCGATTTAGAGTGGGCAACAAACCAAACATAGCTGCCACCAGTCTCGCATCCGATCACACCATCCGCAACCACCGCCAGTGCGGATTGGCCAACGCCATGGCCGGCGGCGACCGCGCTCCGCCAAGGTTCAATCGGATTGGAATGGAAATCCGAAGGGCCTCCCCAATCGGAGGGGGTACTTAAGAGGGAGTATGGATCTGGGCGAGTGGGGACCCCCCGCCCACTGTCCCCCTTCCGCTGGCGCTGGAAAACCGGCGCACAGTTCCGATTCAACCTCAGCGAGCGCCAGGATTTGGTCTTCAGGAAACCGGAATGAGTCGCTTCGGCGGGTTCCTGCTGCTGGCAGCCTTACCGCGCCACTCACTTCACAGGCGAACCGGGTGTGTCCCTCCCTTAAGACATTAACCGCGCCGACCACATCGGCGTTTTCCTCGAATCCACAGGCCATACACGTGAAGCGCGCTTGTGTGCGGCTGACACGTGGCCGCAGCCTGGACAGATGCGGCTCGTATTCCGTGGTGGCACGGCGATGAGGTGACCACCACTCCGCACCAACTTGTACTCCAGTTGGCGGCGGAACTCGAACCAGCCCTGATCGAGGATGGCCTTGTTCAGACCGGATTTAGCCCGGACATTTCTTCCCGGTTGTTCCTTACTGCCTGCCGCCGACTTGGATATATTTCGTCCCTGCAAGTCCTCGATACATACTATTGCGTGGTTTTTGCTAATGGACACCGTGGCCCTATGCAGGAAGTCGCGGCGGGCATTGCCGATGCGGGCATGGATACCCCGGACACGGGCTTTCGCTTTCTTCCAGTTTTTACTGAACTTGGGGGTCATCACCTGCTGTGCCTTGCGCAGCGCGTCCTCGTGTCGCTTAAAGCTGTTGAACGGCGCAAGGAACGTGCCGTCCGAGAGCGTGGCGAAGCGGGCGATGCCCAGATTGATGCCAACCACGCCGCCGTTCGCTGGTAGCTGCGACACCTCGCGCTGGGTCAGAATACTGATGAACCATTTCCCGGCGCGTTCCGATACCGTCGCCTGCCTTACCTCCCCGAGGACGGTTCGGCTGTTGCGGTAACGCAGCCAGCAAAGTTTCGGAAGGCGGATGCGGCTGTTGCCCTGATCGAGCTTAATCTGCTTTGGGTCCGGGTAGCGGAAGCTGTCGCCCCACCACTTCTTCTTGGCGCAGGGGCGGGCAGCCCGATTGGCGAAGAAATTAGTGTCGTGGGCCGTGGAGTCTCTGAACCTGTCCCGCCTTTGGGTTGACAGGCAAGCCTGCATCTACTCATAATTTCATTAAAATAACCATAGAAACTTTTACGATCAGAATACTAGGAGACACATGAATAAATCCGCCATACTTTCCCTTTCCCTTTCCCTTTCCCTTTCCCTTTCCCTCGGAGTTGCGATTTCCGGTTGCGCGACCAAAACCTTTCCGGACGTGCATAACCTTGATGCGGGCACCATAAATGCAATGTCATGTGAGGATATCGAGCAAGAGTTCATCTTTTTAAAACGCCACGAAGACGCTGTTAATCTAGAAGCGACATCGGGACAGGCCAAACAGATATTTTTGGGTGGGTTATGGTCCGTGATGGCGGATGAGAAATTAGAAAGTATCGCCCGGAAACAGATCCGGGATAGAGAACGGCTTCTCTATGAAGCAAAGTTGAAGAAAAAATGCCCTTGAATCCGGTTTAGCCCCGCGCACGGAGCGCCTGGGCCTATAGGCGCCTTCGTTGCACCCCTTTTCCTCCCTGTGTAGACGCCGCACTGTTTTGCCGCGGCAATTCCCGCCGTCTGGCGTTCCCGGATATGTGCACGCTTGATTTCGGCAATCCCAAACATTGGGGAAAATTTAAGCCGTTCCACGGCCAAAGCCGTAGTCATGTGGATGATCACCGCTGACAGGCAATCCAGCTGGCTCTTAAGGGCGCGGATTTCCGTTCCGTTGGGCCGGTAGCGTTGGACCCAACGTACAAACCCGGTCCCGAAATCGGGCCACCCACCCATAAGCGCGCGAACGCTTCTGGCAACTGGATCACTCTCCCTGCCCTACGGATAACCAAATATACAGTTACCGAATGCTTAGCCCGAAGATAGGACGAAACGGCCTCTCAGAAGCCCGCACAGGCGTTTCCGGGAGTGTTTCTAGGGGTAGGGCAGAGAGATGAGACCCCGAACGGCTAAAGCCGCTACACGGCGTTTTACAGCCGTTCTAAGAGATCTGAATGCTGCAAGCGCAGGGAGGCGGTGAGATGTTCAGTGCACAACCGGATAACCACCGGCCACACTCAGACCACTCAGACGCAGCAGAGACTCGGCGATTGCAGAACCGATGTAGTCCGAGAAACGCTCAAGAAGATCCTTCCTGGCTTTGTACTCAACGACCTTCTCCACTCCGATCAGCTCACGCGCCACATAGCTGCTGCTGCCGAGTCCATCGGCCAAGCCGAGTGCCACGCTTTCCTCACCGCTCCAGAAGAGACCGCTGAATACCTCATCGCCACCTTTGAGGCGCTCTCCCCTCCCCGCGCGGACGACCGCGATGAATTGCCGGTGCAGCTGGTCAAGGATCTCCTGGAGGAACAAACGCTGCCCATCGGGCAAGGGCGAGAAGGGATCCAGGATTCCCTTGTCTTGCCCCGACGTTAGCAGACGGCGCTCGATGCCCAACTCCCGGAGGGCCTCGACGAAGCCGAAGGCACTGATGCGAACGCCGATGGAGCCGATCAGGCTCGCCTTGTCCACGTAGATCGCGTCGGCGGCAACGGCAACATAATAGCCACCAGAAGCACATAGATCCGCCGCCACCGCGTAGACCGGGATGTCCGGATGCTTCTTGCGCAGCCGCCGGACCTCATCGTTGATGTAACCGGCCTGGACCGGGCTGCCTCCGGGGCTGTTGATGCGCAGAATAATGCCTTTGGTATCGGCATCCTCGTATGCCTTGCGCAAGGCAGTGATAACGCGATCCGCAGCGGCATTGGTCTCCGGGGCGATAAGGCCCTTTACCTCCACCAGCGCCGTATGGCCTTCGCCAGGGACGACCTGCGCAATCTGCAAGTCACCAGGCCAAAACAGTACCAACAGGACAGCCAGATAGGCAAAGGTCAGGAGCTTGAAAAACACTCCCCAGCGGAATTTCCGGCGCTGCTCTTCAAAGTGGTCCAGCACCACACGGCTCACCAACGCCTGCTCCCAACCTTCCTCCCCAGGAACGGGCATGGTGTGCCGCCGCTTCCAGAATCGTAGACCCATGTGTCCTCCTAATCAGTGCCCAACCTAAAAGAAAATTGGTCTCATGTCATAGCCAAAACCACGTAGCAGGTTAACCAAGCCTTGCGGGCCTGGTAAGTGGAGCGCACCAACGGCAACGAACAGGTCACCGCGAGCATAATTGACACGTAAGCGATTAGCCATACGGTGGTTCCGAGAAAAAATGGCCCGTTTTAAAAAACGTTCATTAGATGCCCGCTCGGCAGGGGTAGAACCGGAAAGGCTAATTTTCAGGAGACCCTCAAGGTCGCCGTCGAGGTAGGCATCAGCAACCTGTCGATTGATAGAAGCAATTCTTTCAGGTTCCTGCAAAGCGATTTTGGCAAACTCAACTTGTTCGTGAAGAGAAGTATCGTCGTATGGGTCCAATTGTTCCTCAGGGCTTTCGAGACCAATAATGGCGATGTTGATGTCTCTAGCCAAATCCTGTAGCACTTGGTCCATTACCTGGCCTTCCAGCGACCTTGGGAAAGAGAGGATTATTCCAACTGCCCATGGCTTGAGAAAGTTGGCAGCGAAACGCGGGATGCCATGGCCTTCAAGCAAGGATGAAGCCTTAGCAAACAACTCGTCGCCTAACAACTGGTCGAGATTGGGTCCATCAGGAGCGACCATCGCCTGCCCAATAGCCTCATGCAACCCAGGTTCTTCGAGATCCAATTCAAAGGCTGCCGTCTTGACGCCTGCCAAGGCAGTCCGTGCCAAGGTTATGGGCCTCTCGAATCGCTTATCGTCGGAAGGAAGGTGGTAAGTGCCAAATAAGTACCCTAGCACCTTTTCACTGCGGGAGACCTCCCAAAGCAGCGCCTTCTCAATAGGTAGCAGGTGCGACGCTTGCAGCGAAGAGGCAGTGAGAGCTAAGGCAATTAGCCAGAACAAGCCCACACCGGGGAAGGTCCAGTACCTCATCTGGCGGAACCAGTGGTCTCGACCGAGAGCAGAGACGCATCCTTGCCCTTGACCGCATCCACGATGCCTTTGGCAAAAGAGCCGTCGATTACACGGCCCTTCTCGTCCAGCGGTGCATCGGCACCGGGCTGGTAGAACCCCCTTAAAGCCATTGCAGGCCGGTCGGTAGCCGGATTCTCCGGCAGGTCCACCACAGCAGTGACGATGTAGAACGCCTGCTTTTGGTGCCCCTCATGGGTGCGGTCGCGTGCCACAACCAAGCCCAGAATCGGCGTTTGCACCCGGCCCACCGACAGCACGCCGTCATACCCCTTGGCGTGCGCCAGCAGGGTGTAACAACGCGTTAGGTTGTAGCCGTACCGCTGATCGCCGACGGCGCGCGCCAGCGCAGATAAGGACAACCCCCGGTAGTTGGCGTTGTCCTCGATGCGCACGACCGCATCCCGGATTGCGGAAGGCGTGTTGTCGTTGATGAGGACTCGTTTGACCGGCTTGCCGTCAAGACCCGCATACTCAATCACCTCATCGACCAACCGCTGGCCCTCCGGATCAGGATCGCCAGCATTCACTAGCTCGTCGGCCTGCTCCGCCAGCTCAATGACCGCTTTCAGGTGGTCCTCGTGTTTCTCCTGCACGGCATAGCCAACCGGCCAGGCCATTGGCAATTGGTCCATTGACCACTTGCGTAAACGCTCGTCGTGCTCTTCGGGGTCGGTGAGCCGCAGCAAATGGCCCCGCAGCCAGGTAATCCGGTCATCCCCTGCCACATAGAACGCGCCAGACGGACTGGAAGACCCGCCAAGCGCAGTGGATAAGGCAGTAGCAACCTCTTTCTTTTCTGCAATGTATACGCGCATGCTCATGCAACCTCCGCTGCAAAGTTCTACAGGCTTGTCATCAAGTCCTGCATACTCAATCACCTCATCCACCAACCGTTGACCTTCCGGATCGGGATCACCAGCATTCACCAGCTCGCCGGAGACTTCGATTCTGAGCGCAAGGCTAGAGCCGAACAGGATGAGCGCAGCTCTACTCTTGCCCTTGAAAATGCCCGTCTTGATGAGCGGGTAAAGGCCGCCGAGACGCGGGGGGAAGAACTCAGGGGCCAGGTCGAGGACCTGCAGGGCAAGTTATCAGAAGCTGCCAAGGCCCCTGCTCACCGCCGGAAAGCCGCCCCGAAGAAGAGGGGGGAGGCGGAGGGAGACTAGAAGGATATAAAGTTAGTTTTATATAAAGGTATATATATCAGGTTGTCCTCGTAGTAACGGAGCAAGGCGGCACGGGCTTGACCCCTTGTCTAATCAAAGATATAAAGGTATGTAGTTTTATTTATATAAGATTAACTTAATATCTTTATACTTTGTGAGCAAGTTATGATTTACGCTGTCGTCAATACCAAGGGGGGTGTAGGGAAGACCACTGCAGACTACAGCCGTGCATCTGGCAACCATGCTCGCTCGTGATGGCGGCGCTTTACTGATAGATGGGGACCCGCAGGCCAGCGCGGTCAGTTGGGCGGCATGGCGGCGCGAGGCTGAACGCGAGCCAAGCCCAACAACGACAGCACTGCATGGCAAGGCCATTTTGCAGGAGGGCAAGGGGTTGGCATCCGGTTTCACGCATACCGTAGTCGATGCTGGTGGGCGCGACTCTCAGGGGTTGCGTTCGGCGCTGTTGCTGTCCCAAAGGGCCATTGTTCCCGTTGTGGAGCTTGCCAAGGAATACAACGAAGGTTTGCAGGTTTCGGTTCTGTTCACCCGCATAGACCCTCGCACCAAGGACGCGGCGGAAATGCTGGATTATCTCGCGGAAGAGGGCCTTGACGTTCTTGAGGGTCGTATCTGCGAACGAGTGGCTTTCCGGCGAGCTATCGGAGAGGGGGCCATCGTTCAGGAGGTAGGAACTGACAGGCTCTCGGCCATGAGCTGCCTGTCGCATGCGGCGACGCCAGTGCGATATACTCCGAAGGTTCCCAACTCGTTGATTAATGTTTCGATTCTCACCGCCTTCTCGGCGCTCTGATGGAATGATAGATGCCTAGACACCCTGTTTACGCTAACGGTAAACACACGATCCATCATGGCGATTGCCTAGAGGTTCTCAATAGCGCGATTCCGGATGAATCAGTTCCGCTCATTTTTATCGACCCGCCGTACAATATCGGGAAGAAATTTGCAGATTTTCATGACAAATGGCCATCCGATGAGGCATACGCGGAATGGTGTTATCGCTGGCTACTTCTTTGCGTCAAGAAGTTGAGTCCCGCTGGCAGCATGTATCTGATGACCAGCACTCAGGCGATTCCCTACCTGGATATTTTCATCCGAAAGCATCTCTCTGTTCTCTCCAGAATCGTGTGGCACTACGATAGTTCTGGTGTCCAAGCAAAACGCTACTTCGGTTCGATGTATGAACCCATCCTGTTCTGCGTCAAGAACCCCAAGAACTACACTTTCAACAGTGCAGAAATAGAAGTCGAAGCACGAACTGGCGCGGTACGAAAACTTATCGATTACCGAAAGGCAGAACCGACTCAATACAATACCAAGAAGATTCCTGGCAATGTGTGGTATTTCCCAAGGGTGCGTTACCGAATGGACGAGTACGAAGAGCACCCATCCCAAAAACCCGAAGCACTCTTGGAGAGGATTATTCTAGCGAGTAGTAATCCCGGCGATCTCGTGTTGGATCCTTTCGCTGGTGTATTTACCGCGTCGGCAGTCGCAAAGCGTCTCGGTCGAAAATCAGTAGCCATAGAGGCACAGGAGCGATATCTAAAGATTGGTCTAAGGCGCCTCGCAATCTCTAATGAGTATAAGGGTGAAAAACTTCAAGGCCCCCAAAAGACCTATGTCCGGAAGAACAAGGCGCCACCGCCAAAATCACAACAAGACATGTTCTGAATTGTGTGATGGCAACTGACCACGCATTTACTGATACTATTCGGCAGATTCTCCGCGAACAGTTCGGAGACATTTCCGACACAGTTCTGGAACGCAGTCCGCTCCTGCAGTATCTAAACATGAAAACCCGTTCAGCAGGGCGCGGGTCAAAATCCAGAGGTTCATTCGCTAACCACTATGCACTCTACGTACTGGTAGAAGATTACATAAAAGAAGGGTTCGGAGAGACCTCCAGCGCAAACTACGCTGACTATGTCGGCGCAAAGTTTACGGACTTGTTTCGTCGCCAGCGAGAACTACCGTTTGGCGCAAAACTCCAGAATCATGCACTCAACCATAGACTGAACGAGGAGTTTCGAAAGTACTTTCCTACGGTGGATGTGGTGCCGATTCTGAGAGAAACGAATACCAGTCGGTATTGGGTGAACGAGAATCTACTCATAGTGGATGTTGATGGTGGCAATACGGTCAATATTGCCCGTGCAGTTATTGCCATCGTTGATGCTTACGTCGATGCCAAGCGAAGCGCATTCGAAAAGTTCATAAAGACTTGTCAAGAACTCAGTCGGTTACGTGCTGAGGACGCCGAGACCGCAAATGGGTTTGTCACCGCTCAACTAAATCCTAAACCGTCGATGTTAAGAAATACTTTCTTGACATCGAAAAGATTCAGCGTTTCCCGCTTACTTTTGTTATTAAGTCCGAAGACTCTAGCGAGAATATTAGGAAGCGACTCGTGACACATGCGAAGGTGGTATACGGCGTCAATGCAATTGTCGAAAGATATATGTCTTGCATCGAGGAAATTATCAACATTCCTGAATTATTAGTTCGCTTTGAACAGGCAAAGGGAAAAGGCAGACTGAAAGAAATAATGGATGAGATAGTTGTTCAAAGCATGGTCGAATTTAACTTCGAGGAAGACCTTCTTAATGCGGTCAAAATATAAAGCGTGATAACCAATCATATGTAAAATGATTCGGAATTTCCTAGTTCAAGGTCTTGACATGCGGACTCGCAAAGGCCATATTGATCCTGTCACTGGATCGGAACGGCTCACACGGGACGGGATGCCATGAACATCGTACAGGTTTTTGAGAAATTCCCAACGCAAGAGGATTGCATCACTCATCTTGAACAAGCCCGTTGGGATAGCAAAACCACGTGCCCTTATTGTGGTTCCACCAATACCACCCGTAATCAACATCGCCATCGCTGCTATAACTGCAAGACGTCGTTCAGCGTCACGGTGGGCACCATCTTCCACCACACACCTGCCGCTTCAGAAGTGGTTCTTGGCAATCATGCTCATGTTAAATGCCAAGAAGGGACTATCCGCACTTCAGCTCTCCCGTGATCTAGACGTGAACAAGAACACCGCTTGGCGTATCGTCATGCAGATCCGCAAGGGCGATGACGCAGGCTGAACAACGCAGCCTTCTGACGGGCATCGTGGAAATGGACGAAGCCTATATCGGCGGCAAGCCGCGCAAGGGCAATCGACGGAATGATGACAGGCCGAACAAACGCGGCAGGGGCACCGACAAGGCTCCCGTGATCGGCGCAGTCGAGCGCGGTGGCAAGGTAACGGCCAAAGCAACGGCCAAAGAGAAGATGATGGGCCGGCACATGATGGACTTCGTGCGGGAGCGCATTGATGCGTCCAGAGCCAGCCTGATCACCGACGAATACAAGGGCTATCTCAGCATGCCCAAGGTGCTACCGCAGGCCGTCATCAAGCACCAGGACTGGTACGTGGATGGAGACATTCACACCCCCAGGAAGCCCTAGGAAGCCCTTCGACGGCATTGGCAGTGGCCCTAGGGTTGGGCCTCGGAAGGCCCTGTACGGTTGCCTTTGAGGGAGAGATCGAAAGGTTTAAACGTGAATTTGAAAGACGGGAAACCTGATATGTCCGAGCTCCGGAAACACGGCTACCTAGTCTGAGGATTAGCCAAAAGCAGCCCGGCGCACTGCATCCCTGTGGCGCGCATCCCTGCGTCTTGCGCGCGCCAGGGCAGCCTATTACGCCCTAGCCTCGGTTAGGACGGCTCCTTCCAAGTCAGCATTATGAGCTGCTCGCGTGTGCCGTAGTGTTGCTCCAGAAAATCAACCGCGTCTCCGTCCTCCTTGTACCCCTGGTATTTCGGCTTGCCGGAGATATCGGGTTTTTCGGCCCCCTGCCCGCTCGCAGTCAGTTCCCAGAGATACGCAAGCGCTTCCGGTCTCTCAGGAATTGGTATCTCTTGAAAGACTTCCCTCAGCTTGGCTTTGGTACGTTCATCCATGTCGCCCCTTTTCGGCGCTCCGAATCTTCCGCCGCCAAAGTCCACGGGGAACCGCCATTGCGGCGCGTGTTTCTTGTGCTTCCTAGTGTCGGGCGAGGGGTGGCAAAATCAAGATCCCTGCGCCGCCGCGCCAGTGTGACGGAATACCCCGCTGCTTGGTCTGGCGACCAGGCGTGTGGCGCTCATGTGGTGAGGGTCAGGCTTTGACGAAATACACCTTGTCGCGCTCGTCAATCCGCCAGTCGGCCAGAACGCCCACCTCTACCAGCCTGTTCAGGGCTTTCTTGAGGGCTTGGCGAAATCGTTTAAGTTCTTTGGTGCTGCTGCCCGTGATATCGTGGAGGTACTGGACCGTGACAGGATAGGGCTTGTCATGGCTGGATAGCCAAAGCTGCAAGTGCTTGGCAAGCGGAGAGCGGGCAAGGACCTTGCGTTGTTTCCATTCGACAACCGTAAAACCCCGGTCGAACAGCTTAATCAGGTCGCGGTCGATGCGAATTGAAAACTTCCCGTCTTCTTCCCGTTCGGCCCAGTTGGGAAGCAGGGAACCGCAATAGGTCCCGTGGCCTTCTCGCTTGATGGTCACAGCTGTGGAGGTTAGATGCTTCAAGGTACGCGTCAAGCGTTCGTGGTCACTCTTGCCTGTGCTGCGGTTTATGAGCTTCAACAAGCCGTGGGCTGTAAAGCGTACTCCGTTGCCTTCCGGCATTTCGCGGGCCAGATGCATGACCGCCTCGAAGACGTCCAGATGGTCCTGTGTGAGGCTGGGGCCGTTGTAGCTGATGTTTAACCCCTCTTGAGAGAAAACGGGCACATCTTCGTTGTACTGCCCGTCTATCCCTTTGGCGGCGGCGAACAGTGCGCAGCGTACAAGGTCATTGGGAACGCCCCGCTGCGGGTCGCCCCACAAGGGGAACTGGTAGATTTGGGCGCTCTCGCGCTCAGCCATGGCTTGGCCGAGCTGGCCTAGCTTCCGGGTAAGGGCTTGGCTTTGAGGCGAGTTTTCTGTCATCCGGTGAGCATCCCTGCGGGTTTGTTATTGTGGGCCAAGCCTACAGACTTCCCCCGCCAACGCCAAGCATTTCCCGCCAGATTACCCACAGGCACGGGCATTCAGGTTCCGAGGCACGGGCATTCAGGTTCCGAGGCACGGGCATTCAGGTTCCGAGGCACGGGCATTCAGGTTCCGAGGCGCGGGCATTCAGGTGCCAGCACGGGCATTCAGGTGCCGAAAGCGCGGGCATTCAGGTGCCGAACGCACGGGCATTCAGGTGCCGAAAGCAGGATAAAAACAGAAAATAATGATTTTTTTTCAAGCACTTAGGGATTTTCCGAAATCTGCCTAGAATCTCTTTAGAAATATTTTAGAATAAAGATAGTTTTTAACTATGGAAAGTGTGGGATACGGTGTAAGTGGTTTATAGGGGCAAAGTGAACCAGACACCCGATCTACCCATGTCCCTATAGCCTCCGGCATCCCTGCCTGCGCACGCATCCCTGCGTTTGCAATATGTACTTTACAAACCAGCAAGGCACTTGGTTTGTAAAATGGGCAATTGTGTATTTTACGAACCAACCGGCCCCTTTCCTCGAGAGAGGCCCAAGGGACGAAGTAGGTTTGGCGGCGTGGTACCCGGTGGAGGCATTGTGCGAGCCAAGCGTAGAGATCTAGAGCCATTGCCGAATGCACCAGTCCGGCCAGCGCGCGCTCATTGAGGGGCATGGCGTGGGTTTGGAGGCTACCCATGCCCCTTTAGATTGTCAGAGACCAGAATAATGGGTAGTTTGTCACCGCTGCCAGATGGTTGAGCTGAAATGCTTTTCGGATTTACCCACCAACCGCCGGAGCCGGACTGACAGATCCCCACCCCAGATGGTCTACAGGTGGTGATCGGTTCCTCCGTTTGCTGGTCTGTGGACCGCCGCAGAGCCACAGCCACCGGATGCGCGGAGGATTCCCAGAATCCGTGTATCCCTCCACGCTTCGGCATCCTGCCTGCGCGTGCCTCCCTGCGCTTGCAAACCTAGGGAATCCCCATTGGGCACTTGGGGAGTGGACAGGCGAGAGGGCCACAGAACCTCCCAGAATCCCTTCGACGGCCATCGGCATGGAAAGCCTGGGTTCCCCTCGAGAAGTCGTTTTAAGGGCCTTTCTGGGCCTCCTGTGGGTGCTGGGGGGCATGGGTAGCCTCCAAACCCACGCCATGCCCCTCAATGAGCGCGCGCTGGCCGGACTGGTGGCCCCACCCCAGAAGTCTTCAAGGTGTAGCGATAGTTTTCTCTATGGGGGAGTGCGGAATGTAGGTAGGTGGTCTATAGAGGCAGAGTGAACCAGACGCCCGGTCTACCTATGTCCCTATAGCCTCCGGCATCCTGCCTGCGCGCGCTCAGTGCACAACCGGATAACCACCGGCCACACTCAGACCACTCAGACGCAGAAGCCAACATCACTGTCATTGGCCTTGAACGACCCGAGGAACAATTGGGCCTGTTCGACGACATCCCCCTCTATCAACAGGTCTTGTTCGCCAAAATCGCTTTGCAGGAACCTGAAAGAGTGGCTACCGTCAAGCGACGGATTATTCATGCTTACCTCAACGGCGACCTTGAGGGCCTCCTGGAAATAAGCCTCGATGCTTCCACTGCTGCCGAGCGTTCTCTCAACGAGCGTTTTGTGAAACAGGGTATTTTTGCGTGCAACCGCCGCATGGTTAACCGCCTGCGCACCGATTATGCTCGCGGCAACCTGTTCGTCGCCGTTGGTGCTCTTCATCTACCGGGTCAATAAGGGCTGGTTAGCCTGCTGCGTGGGCACGGCTACGATATGAGTCCTATCTTCTCTTGATTAGTGACGGACACCTAATGAAGGTGTGTACCGACACTTAAATTTTATCGCCAAACCTCTGCGGCCAGGCCCGAACCTGCCGGCTGGGTTCAGCGTTGGTTGAGGGGCCAATTGCGAGCAAATT
>Ga0056134_10000159_pt1 | contig 15529 bp, 17 predicted proteins | sample WorMetGr2BELIZE2_FD_71115 | JGI IMG/M metagenome (GOLD analysis project Ga0056134, IMG submission 71115) | Marine gutless worms symbiont microbial communities from Max Planck institute for Marine Microbiology, Germany - Inanidrilus... ...
CCAACCAAAGCCAAAAACCGCCGCAGCATCTGCCAGTGGCGGCGAATAAACGTCCGCTCTTAATAGAAGCGGACGCCCAAAACACTCTTTCGGACGAGTTTATCAACGATATCGGGGGGCAGTTGTCGGCGATACTGAAGCCCCAGGGACCGCTGGGCCGCGGTTTCGGCAATCTCGACCTCGATGCGGTGATCGCCGTTCGCGGTTTCGACACTCAATACAGAACGTCTGAACGATTCGCTCACGGCGGTTTGAAAGGCAAAACAAACCCCCACGGTGGCAAGCAAGACAATCGCCAAAAAGTTTTGGAGACTGGGGGACCGACGCTGAGAATATTCCATAAACTCAATCTACTAGGATGCGAGCGGTTATCCAAAGCCTGTTCAACGCCCTGCTCAGGTTATAAATTTCTAGCCTACGGACGATCACGTATCTATCTTCAAAGCACAACAAAATCCGGATCAACCGGAGAGGGTTTTGCGCCAACGAAGCGTGGGGGATATCAGTTGCTACACGTTCTCAGCCTGGCGGTTGTACTCGCCGTTGTTTGGTGGCTGTTGTCCGGATATACGCTGATCCTGATCCTCAGTCTCGGCGCCGCTTCAATCGCTCTGACCATCGCTATTGCGCATCGTATGGACCGGGTCGATCACGAGACCCATCCACTGCATAAAACGGTTCGCGTCGTCACTTACTTTCCGTGGTTGGTTTGTGAAATCGTCAAGGCCAACGTCGACGTTGTGATGGCGATCCTGAAAAAGGACATGACGATCGAACCGCGTTTACTGGAATTGAAGGCCAGCCAACGGTCTGAAATCGGGCGCGTTACTTACGCCAACTCGATAACACTCACGCCCGGTACCGTGACGTTGTCGGTCAAGGGTGACGATCTCATCGTCCACTCGTTGACCGCAGGGGCGCGCGAAGGCCTGCAAACAGGTGAAATGGATCGGCGCGTCTCCGATATGGAGCTGGGCAAAGGGGGGCCGAGCGCCGACGACCAACCGGCGCTCCAAGACGATGAACCGGGCGAGAGCACCGGTGCAGGAGTTGGAAGAAGTCCATGATGTTCGCTGCCGCCGCTGCCGCTATTCTCGTGTCCATGGCCCTGGCCCTTTTTCGGGCCGTCAAGGGGCCATCCGTTTTCGACCGAATCCTTGCCGTCAATGTCTTCGGCACGTTGACCTTTATGTTGATTGCCGTGCATGGGTTTTTGGCCGGCCGGCCGGAATTCCTGGATTTGGCGCTGGTCTACGCGTTGATCAACTTCATCGGGACGATCGCTGTAATCAAATACGTCACATTCGCGTCGGTGAAGGCGCCGGTCGAGCCGGATAACGGATCGAGCGAGATATGATAGACCTCCTGATCGATATCATCAGTTGGCTGTTCATCGTTTCGGGCGGGGTGTTGTGCATTATCGGCGGGATCGGCCTGATCCGGCTGCCGGATGTCTTTACGCGAATGCATGGCGCCGGGATCGTCGATACGTTGGGTGCCGGCCTGATACTGTTGGGGTTGGTCTTCCAGGCCGGATTTACGCTGATTACAGGCAAGCTTCTTCTCATTCTTATATTCGTCTTTTTTACCAGCCCGACGGCATCGCACGCCGTTGCGCGTGCGGCACTTAACGATGGCATGACCCCGCTGACGCCCGGTCAGGATGATGGTGAAAAACTGGCCGACGCCGCGAGAAACGAGGAGGCACTCCGATCGAGGACATTATAGTCACCGTTCTGCTGGCCTTCATGGCGGTCCTCGGTATCGCTATCGCCCGCCTGCGCAACCTTTTCGCCGTTGTCATGCTGACCGGCATCTTCAGCCTTCTCGGTGCCGCCATCTACGTGATCATGGATGCGGTCGACGTCGCTTTCACGGAAGCAGCCGTCGGAGCCGGCATATCAACGGTCCTGATGGTGGGGACGCTCGCTTTGACCACGCACGTGGAAAAAGTGACCCCGGATGCGTCGACAATTGCGTCTGGGCTCCTCGTGCTGTTGACGGGTGGTGTCCTCATCTACGGCACGCTCGACATGCCTCGGTATGGCGACCCGAAGGCGCCGGTCCACCAGCATGTGGCACCGCGATACCTTAAGGAATCGGGAAAAGAGGTCGGGTTGCCGAACGTCGTGACTTCGGTATTGGCCAGTTACCGCGGTTTCGACACGTTGGGAGAGGTCTTCGTGATCTTCACGGCAGCCGCCGGTGTCCTTGCCATTTTGGGACGGAGCCGGCGTCCTCGTCGTAGAGACGGTGACGACGAACCGGAAGAGGCGTCCTCATGAATCGTGACATGCAACAAAAAGTCGTCCTTCGGGTCGTGTCGAAATTCCTGGTGCCCTTTATCCTGCTGTTTGCCCTGTATGTTCAATGGCACGGGGATTTCGGCCCCGGTGGCGGTTTCCAGGCCGGTGTCATTTTTGCCGCCGCTTTCATACTCTATGGCTTGATTTTCGGAATCAAGAAGACGCGGCAAGTCGTGCCAGCGTGGGTTTCGCGTTCGGGATTGGCGGTCGGTGTTCTCCTATACGCCGGCGTCGGCGTTGCCGGAATTTTGCTGGGCGGCAACTTCCTCGATTACAACGTACTCGCCCACGAGGCGACCCATGGACAGCATATCGGAATCCTGCTTGTTGAGCTCGGGGTCGGGATCACCGTCGCCGCAGCGATGATCACCATATTCGTGACGTTTGCGAGCCGGGGCCAATAACCGATGGAATTCCCGGGACTGTACGCCTACTGGGTGGTGATCGCCTTGATGATGATGGGTTTTTACATCGTCATCTCGCACGCCAACCTGGTCAAAAAGATCGTCGGCCTCAACGTTTTCCAGGTGTCCGTGTTTCTTTTCTATATATCCCTGGGCAAGGTTGAGGGCGGTACGGCGCCGATTCTCGCCGATGGGATCGAAGTCTACTCGAACCCCCTGCCCCACGTCCTGATCCTCACCGCCATTGTCGTCGGTGTGGCGACAACGGCTCTCGGTCTCGCCTTGGTCGTGCGCATTCGCGAGGCCTATGGAACCATCGAGGATGACGAGATCCACGCGCTGGAGGACGATACGTGATCGTGGAACACCTTCCTGTTCTGCAGGTCGTGTTGCCGCTCCTGGCGGCGCCGCTTTGCATATTTCTCCGGAGCGCGTTTTGGACGTGGCTGTTGGCCGCGGCCGTGAGTTGGCTTTGTTTCCCGATTTCCATAGCCTTGTTGAGCCAGGTCCTCGATCAAGGTGTCATCGTCTACGAACTCGGTAGTTGGGCCGCACCCTGGGGTATTGAATACCGGATCGACTCTTTAAACGCCTTTGTTCTCGTGATCGTTTCGGCGGTTGGTGCCGTCGTCACCCCATACGCGAAACAAAGTGTGGAGAAGGAGATCGACAGGGACCGGATCTATTTGTTCTACACCATGTTGCTGCTTTGCCAGGCCGGCCTTCTCGGCATCGCGATAACGGGTGATGCTTTCAATCTGTTCGTATTCCTGGAGATCTCGTCCCTTTCGACCTACGTGCTCGTCAGCATGAGCAAAGACCCCCGGGCCTTGACCGCGGCATTCCGTTATCTGGTTCTGGGCACCTTGGGCGCCACCTTCTACATCATCGGCGTCGGTATGATGTACATGATGACCGGCAGCCTGAACATCCACGACCTGTCGCAGCTCATCCCCGCAGTGGCGGAAACGCGGACGATCCAAGCGGCGTTGGCCTTTTTGACCGTCGGTTTATGTCTCAAGTTAGCGTTGTTTCCGCTGCACATGTGGCTCCCCAACGCCTACGCCTTCGCGCCGTCCACCGTCACCGTTTTCCTGGCGGCGACGGCGACCAAGGTGGCTGTCTATGCCCTGATCCGGGTCGTCTACACGGTGTTTGGCGGTGTTGATATCCTCGAAGGGTTCGAAGCCGACAATGCGCTGATGATCCTGGCGATCATTGCCATGTTTGCGGGATCCAGCGTCGCCATCTATCAAGCCAACATCAAGCGGATGCTAGCCTATTCGTCCGTCGCCCAGGTCGGATATATGATCCTCGGCGTCACACTGGGCAACATCACGGGAACCGCCGCCGGTATCGTCCATCTATTCAATCACGCCATGATGAAGGGCGGCCTGTTCATGGCTATGGGTTGCATCATGTACAAGATCGGTTCGGTTCGTCTGGCCGACATGGACGGGCTCGGCAAAACCATGCCGTTGACCATGGCCGCCTTCGTAGCCGGCGGTTTCAGCCTGATCGGCGTCCCGTTAACGGTCGGTTTCATCTCGAAATGGTATTTGGTCATGGCCGCCCTCGAGAACGGCTGGTGGCCGATCGCCGTGCTCATCGTCTTGAGTTCCCTGCTCGCCGTTATCTACGTTTGGCGGGTTGTAGAAGTGGCCTACTTCCGCCCGCCGAGGGATGGCGCTGTGGTCGAGGAGGCGCCGGCCGCTATGCTGGCGCCGATGTTCATCCTGATCGCTGCGTCATATTATTTCGGCATCGATTCAACAACGACCCTCAAGGTCTCCCTGACCGCGGCAAGTGCACTGATGGGCGGTGCACCATGAGTCTCGAATGGGTCATCACGCTTTGTGTCGCCGTGCCGCTGATCGGTGCCCTGGGAATAGCCGTGACGGGCCGCTCGCCGAATTTGCGCGAAGCGGTGACATTGGTGACTGCTGTCGTGCTCTTCTCACTCGTCTTCACGCTCTTCGACGACATTGACGCCGGCGCCAGGCCAAGCGTCGAGTTGTGGCGAATGATGCCGGGGCTCAGCATCACGTTCACGCTGGAACCCCTGGGAATGCTGTTCGCCGGCATTGCCAGTTTCCTGTGGATCGTGACGTCGGTCTATGCGATCGGCTACATGCGCGGTCATCACGAGCGCAACCAAACCCGGTTCTACATCTGCTTTGCCATCGCCATCTCCAGCGCCGTCGGCGTCGCCTTCGCCGGCAATATGCTGACGCTTTTCATTTTCTACGAAGTGCTGACCATATCGACCTTCCCCTTGGTCGCTCATTCGGGAACGGACGAGGCGCGGCGTGCCGGACGCGTCTATCTCGGCATCCTCATCGGTACGTCGATCGGCTTCCAACTGGTCGCGGTCATTTGGACCTGGACGCTTTCCGGAACGCTGGATTTCGTCGACGGCGGAATCCTGGAAGGCAAGGCATCGAGCGGCGTAATCGGTGTGCTGCTGGCACTCTACGTCTTCGGTATCGGCAAGGCGGCCCTGATGCCGTTCCACCGGTGGCTGCCGGCCGCCATGGTGGCGCCGACCCCGGTCAGCGCTCTCCTGCACGCGGTTGCGGTCGTCAAGGCCGGCGTATTCACGGTCCTCAAGGTCTGTGTCTATGTTTTCGGCATCGATTTGATGAGCGGAACCGGGGCCGGCCATTGGCTGTCTTATGTCGCCGGCGCCACCATCCTACTCGCCTCGCTGGTCGCCATGACCAAGGACAACCTGAAGGCCCGGCTCGCCTATTCCACGGTCAGCCAGCTCTCATACGTTGTCCTCGGCGGCATGCTGGCGTCCGGTATCGGCATCGTCGGCGGTGCCATGCACATTGCCATGCACGCCTTCGGCAAAATCACGCTCTTCTTCTGCGCCGGCGCCATCATGGTGGCCAGCCACAAGACGGAGATCAGCCAGCTCGACGGCCTCGGCCGCAAGATGCCGATCACGTTTTTCTGTTTCCTGATCGGCAGTCTTTCGATCATCGGGTTGCCGCCCATGGGCGGTGTCTGGAGTAAATGGTATCTGGCACTGGGCGCGGCCGAGACCGAGCAGGCAATCTTCGTCGCCGTGCTGATGATCTCCAGTCTGTTGAACGTCGCCTACTTGATGCCGATCGTCATTCGCGGCTTCTTCTCGGCGCCTCGCGACGACGATCATGACAATCACCATGGACATCACGACGATCATAGTCCGCAGGTCACAAGTCCAGGTGACGCGGCCGCACCCAATGTCTGGAACGTATTCGGTCTAAATGAGGCACCGGCCGCCTGCGTTGGCGCATTGGCCTTCACGGCATTTGGTTGCCTGGTGCTGTTTTTCCATGCCGATACCGTCTATCGCTTCTTGCTGCCGTTGGCTGGAGGATCGCCATGAGCGACATTAACGGCGAAAAGCCGCGCTGGTTGGACGATAAACGCAACGTCCGAAAGATCATCTGGGCGCTCGTCATCGTCTGCACAGGCCTATTCGCAGCCGACGGTTTCTACCACAAGCACCCCTATTTCGCTGCCGAATCGTTTTTCGGATTCTACGCTATTTATGGTTTCGTGATGTGTGTCGGGTTGGTCGTCGCCGCCAAAATGATGCGCAAGGTACTGATGCGTTCAGAGGACTACTACGACAAGGACGACGACGATGATTGAGTTCAATCCAGGACTGGTCATGATCATCGGCGGCCTGTTCGTGCCCCTGGTCTCGGGCACGGCGCGCCGGGTCCTGTCGCTGGCACTGCCGGTAATCGGGTTCGCCTATACGGTGGCGCTGGAACCGGGTGCTCTCGTCAGCGTCGAGTTCTTCAACTATTCGCTGGAATTCCTTCGTGTCGACGGGCTGGCCCTCGTCTGGGGTTACATTTTCCACATCGCCGCCTTCCTGGGTGTGCTGTACGCCCTGCACGACAACGATGCGCTTCAGGGCAGCATGGCTCAGGTCTACATGGGCAGCGCCGTCGCCGCCGTGTTCGCCGGCGACATGATCACGCTGTTCGTGTTCTGGGAATTGACCGCCATATCGTCCGTATTCCTGATCTGGGCAACGGGGACGGAACGGGCCTATCGCGCCGGCATGCGGTACCTGATCATCCAGGTCGGCTCGGGGGTGTTGCTGCTGGCCGGCGCCATTTTGATCCTGGCCGACAAAGGAACCATCGATTTCGATTTTGTCGGTATCGATACGCTCGGCGGCAAACTGGTTTTCCTCGCCTTCGGCATCAAATGTGCCTTTCCGCTGTTGCACAACTGGTTGCAGGACGCCTATCCCGAAGCGACTGTAACCGGAACCGTCGTCCTCAGCGCCTTCACCACCAAACTCGCTGTTTACGCCTTGGCCCGGGGTTTTCCGGGAACGGAGATCCTCATCTATATCGGCGCCCTGATGACGGCATTTCCGATCTTTTATGCGGTTATCGAAAACGACCTTCGCCGGGTCCTGGCCTATAGCCTCAACAACCAGCTCGGGTTCATGGTGGTCGGCATCGGCGTTGGTACGGAGCTGTCGCTTAACGGCACCGCTGCGCACGCCTTCTCACACATTCTCTACAAGGCGCTCTTGTTCATGTCCATGGGGGCGGTGCTTTTCCGCACGGGGACGATCAAAGGGTCTGAACTCGGGGGTCTCTACAAGACCATGCCATGGACGACCGGCTTCTGTATCGTCGGGGCGGCGTCGATCTCGGCGTTTCCCCTGTTTTCCGGTTTCGTCTCGAAGTCGTTGATCCTGACGGCACTTGGGCACGAGGGACGCTGGTTTATCTGGGCCGTTCTTCTGTTCGCGTCGGCCGGTGTGTTCCATCACTCCGGCATCAAAATCCCCTACTTCGCGTTCTTCGCCCACGATTCCGGAAAACGCCCCAAAGAGGCGCCGCTCAACATGCTTTTGGCAATGGGGATTACGGCCTTCCTGTGCATCGGAATCGGTGTCTATCCCGATCCGCTCTACGCGATCCTGCCGTTCGCGGTCGACTATGAACCGTACTCGACGGCGCACGTTATCACCCAGTTGCAGCTTCTCATGTTCTCGGCTCTGGCCTTCACATTCCTGATGTTGAGCGGCATCTATCCACCCGAACTCAAATCGACCAATCTCGATTTCGACTTCGTGTACAGGAAGTTGCTACCTGGCGCTTTTCGCGCCCTCGCACGGTCCATTTATCAATTCGATCAGGAAATCAGGGCGTCCCTGCTCAATGCGCTTCGCGAGTTCGTCCTGTTGGTCGAGAAGTTTCACGGGGAAACAGGAATCTTCGCCCGAACACAGTCGGCAGGCACCATGGTCATCTGGATGGTGGCGCTGCTTTTCGTATACCTGCTCTTCTACCTGATTTGATGCCGCCGGCATCCGTTAGCTGATCTCATCGCCCCAGGTCGGATTGGGCAGCTCTTCGTATAGTCGCCGTAGTCCCTCCCCCCACTGATCGCTGATGAGATTGAGGTACCGATCGTCATCGGCGAGCCGTTGGTGGACGGCGACTTTGCAGCTGTCTTTTCGGATATCGAGGGGCGGAGCCACGGAACTATTGGAGCGGATGGTCGAATCAAGGGATACGATGGCGCATTTGGCGGCATCCATAAGTCCCATTGTTGTATCCATGACCCGCTCAAGGATCGGTTTCCCATACTTGGTTTCGCCGATCTGCAGGTACGGTGTATCCTCTGTCGCCTCGATGAAGTTGCCGGCCGAATAGATTTGGAACAGGCGCATCCTGCGTCCCTTAATTTGGCCGCCGACGATGAAAGATGCCGAAACATCGGCGTCCTGCGCCAGGGCGTAAGGCGAGTCCGCTGCCGTAACGTCGCGCAATGCCTTGCCGGCCATTCTAGCGGCGCCGTACATGGTCTCGACGGAGAACAAACTCTCGTCAGGGGCCCCGTCCAACCCCTCTTCCAGTTGCGAAACGACCGACTGCGTGGTCGCCAGGTTACCGGCGGTCAGCACAACGATCAGCCGTTCTCCGGGTTTTTCGAAGATGTGCAGTTTGCGGTAGGTCGATATGCTGTCGACGCCGGCGTTGGTGCGGGAATCGCCTGCGAATACCAAACCGTCATCCAGCATCATTGCCAAACAGTAGGTCAAAGAAGGCCCCTCTTCGTCCTGGTTTACGGGTGATGGCACTCAGCTTTGCGATTGCTCGATTTGGACACGGACATCCATTTCCTCGATACCGCCGCCTTCTCGCATCCCGCGCACGGGGCCGGCGCTCGCGAAGTCGAATCCGATGGCCATGCGGATATATTCTTCAGTGGCACTCTGCCGGTTCGTGGGATCGAAGCTGACCCAGCCCAGATCGTCAATATACGCTTCCGCCCAGGCATGGCTAGCAAGATGGCTCTGGTTGCCCGAACCGGCCAGGATGTAGCCGCTCACATATCGGGCCGGAACGTTCAAGACGCGTGCCGAGGCAATAAACAGATGTGCGTGGTCCTGACAAACACCGACCCCCTGACTGAGGGCATGGTCTGCATCCGTTTCCACGTTCGTGAAACCAGACTGATAGCGGACGCTATCCGCGATGCGTGACGTCAAATCGTGCATCGCCGCGAGCTGCCCGTCGCGTTCGATGAGCTCGTTACTGGGTTTTGCAAGCCGTTCAATTGATTGGGTAACCAGCGTGAAACGTGTCTCACGCAAAAAGATCAAAGGTGGGAGGCCGTCATCGGCAGGTAGGATGCCGGTCGTGCTCCAGGTCTCGACCTCTCCGCGAACCGTTACCAGGACTTCGTCATGAGGGCCTTCCTTGAGAGCGATATGGGCTGAGTTTTCGAAACCGTCGACCCAAGGCGTTAGGTGGCTGGAAGAGGTAACTGTCCACGATAAAATTCTTTGACAGGAGTCGTTTCGCGGCGTCAGCCGCAGGTATTGAACCGAATGATTGGCCGGTTCGGCGAACTGGTAATGCGTTTCGTGTTCGACGAATAGTTTCATCGGACCATCATGAAATCGGTTTGTACCTGCACGCTCAGTTGGTCGGCGTGGTTGCGGAAGTCGGCCAGGTATTTGTCGAGGCCGGAACGGAATATGCGGTCGATGCGGCCCGACACCAATCGTGCGCGCATCTCGTCCGCAGATCGGGTGCACGGCGCGGTGCGCCGCAAATCGTAGAGGATCAAGCAAATCTCATCGAGGCAAGTCCTTAGTGAGCGCGGCATATCCGGCTTTAGCAACAGGAGCTCTGCGACCTTCCTCGGTTCTGGTGATCCACGATAAATTTCCAGGTAGGTCTTATACGCGTTCACCGTCCTCTGTAACGTGCCGAGCTGGTAAAAATCCGCGACACTCTCTTGGCGCGCGGCGGTCCGATGAAAATGATCCGCCTTTGCCGCCAACAACCGCGTCGTGTTCTCGGCCCGTTCAATGAACGTGCCGAGACGCCAAAACGCATAGGCTTCACCGCGTCGCATGGTCCCGGCTACGATACCGCCGAACAGGTGGGAGCGTTCCTTGACCCAGGCGAAAAACTCGTACTCGCCCATGTCCCGTATGTCCCTGTAGGTCATCGACCGGATTTCCATCCAGGTCTGGTTGATTGTCTCCCAGAGTTCCGCTGTCAGGACGTGCCGCGTGGCACGAACGTTCTCGCGGGCCGCCCCGATGCAGGAGCGAATGCTCGACGGGTTTTCCGGGTCGAGGGAAAAAAAGGTGATGACACCCCCGGCGGAGAAAGTCTTGCGTTGTGAAAGGTAGGCTTCGCGTTCTCCGTCATTGATGAAAAGCTTCTCCCACTCGTGTCCCGAACCCGTCTCATCGCCAGGCATCAGGGACATTCGATAGGTTCCACCCAACAGGCGCGCGATGTTCTCGGCCCGCTCGAGGTAGCGGGCCATCCAAAATAGATTGTCTGCGGTACGACCCAGCATCCTATGATCTCAATACCCAGGTGTCTTTGGTTCCACCGCCCTGTGACGAATTGACGACCAACGATCCGACCTTCATGGCGACCCGCGTCAAACCGCCCGGCATAACTACGGTCTTTCGACCGGAGAGCACGAAGGGGCGCAGGTCCACGTGCCTTGGTGCGACGCCGCTATTGACGAACGTCGGACAGGTGGAAAGAGACAACGTTGGTTGAGCGATGTAGTTCTCCGGTTTCGCCTTGATCCGTTTGGCGAACTCGGCCTGCTCTTTTTTCGTACTGCTCGGTCCGACGAGCATCCCGTATCCACCGGAACCGTGGACCTCCTTGACCACCAGTTCGGCCAGATTGTCCAGGACGTACCGCCTGTCATTCTCATTCCGCAGGCTGTAAGTGGGTACGTTGTTGAGGATCGGTTCTTCACCGAGATAGAAGCGGATCATCTCCGGCACATAAACATACATCGCCTTGTCATCGGCGACCCCGGTGCCGATGGCGTTGGCCAGGGTCACCCAACCGTTGCGGACGGCGGCCAACATACCCGGTACGCCGAGCATGGAACCGGGCTCGAAGGCAAGAGGATCGATAAAGGCGTCGTCGACACGACGGTAAATGACGTCCACCCGTTGCGGGCCTTCCGTCGTTCGCATATAGACCCCGTCGTCGCCGACAAAAAGATCCTGACCTTCGACCAATTCGATGCCCATTTCGGTGGCTAGGAAGGCGTGTTCGAAGTAGGCCGAGTTGTAGATGCCGGGTGTCATCAATACGACGGTCGGGTCGTCGACCCCGGGCGGTGCGACGGATTGCAGGCTGCCCAGCAGTTGATCCGGATAGCGGTCGACCGGCGCCACGGCCAGTTGAGAAAACAACTCGGGAAAGAGTCGCATCATGATCTGCCGGTTTTCGAGCATATAGGACACGCCGGAAGGTGTCCGAACATTGTCCTCCAAGACGTAGAATTCTTTCTCTCCGACCCGCACCAGGTCGACCCCGGCGATGTGGGCGTAGGTCCGCCGCGGTAGATCGAGCCCGAGCATTTGCGGTTGGTAGGCATCATTGGTCAAGACCAGTTCGGCCGGGACGACGCCCGCATGCAGGATCTCCTGGTCGTGGTAGACGTCGTGAAGGAAGGCATTCAACGCCTTGACCCGCTGGATCGTGCCTTTTTCGAGAAAAGCCCATTCCTCGGCATCAAGTATCCTGGGAATGATGTCGAAGGGAATTAGGCGCTCGGTCCCTTCATCCTGGCCATAAACGGTGAAGGTAATGCCGAGGCGCCGGAACATGAGATCGGCTTGGTCATGTTTCCGCGACAACGTGTCGTTCGGCGTTGAGTGCAGCCAATGCCCATACTGCTGATAGGCCGGCCGCATGTCACCGCCGTCGACGTGCATTTCATCGAAAAACCGTTTGGTCTGCTTGGCGCCCACTCTGTCCCGTTTCCCACCCCCGTATTGACACGGATATTATGGGGGTGATGAGACTTAGCCTCAATCGCAATTCCGGGTGAGGCCGGGGTAAACTGAGCACTGACTCGGGGGTTGTGGCCGATCACCCGCCCAGGAACAGTCGTCCGACATCCGGGTTTTCCAACAGTTCGTCGCCGGGCCCGGCGATGGCAAGTTCTCCGGATACCAGGACGTACCCGATATCCGCGAACTCCAACCCCTTTTTGGCGTTTTGCTCGACCATAATGATGGTTTTTCCCTCGGCATTCTGAAGGTCGTCCAGAATCTCGAATACCATATCGATGAAACGCGGCTCGAGACCGATCGATGGTTCATCGACGAGAAGCACCTCCGGTTCCATGACCAGGGCCCGCGAGATTTCGAGCAGCCGGCGTTCGCCGCCGGACAGGACGCCGGCCGGATGGCTGCGGCGTGCCGCAAGGCGTTCGTACTTATCGAATACCTTGTTGGCGGCTTCCCTGGCCTGGGCCGGCGTATCCATCAGATACCCGCCCATCCACAAGTTCTCTTCGACGGTCATGCCCGGGAACACGGACTTGTCCTGCAGGATGTAGGCAATACCCGCGTGTTTCAACTTCTCCGAAGAGGTCAGGCCGGTGACGTCCATCTTGTCGTCGCCGTCGCCGACCAGGATGCGACCGGAAAATATGTTGGTGAATCCGAAGATCGAATGAAGGATGGTCGACTTGCCGGCCCCGTTGGGGCCGATCAGGCAAAGTGACTGCCCTTTCGAGACCTGCAGGTTCAGATCATGGAGAATTTCCATTTTGCCGTAACCGGCGTTCAGGCCTTCAATCCTAACGTAGGGATCGCCACCGGCCAAGGCGGCGATCTTTTCTTCCCCCACGGGCTCAGCCATGGCCTTGGCTTGACGGTTGACGTCCTCAACCGAAATGACGGTGTCGACTTCTCCCATGTGGTAGCCGGAGGCCTTGCTGTCCGTGTCCTGGTTTTCGTTGATTTGGTCTGCCATGTCCCAGCTCCTCAGTGCGCGCCGAGATAGGCGTCGATAACACGTTGATCGTTTTGAATTTGATCCGGCGTTCCATGGGCCAGCATCTCACCATGGGCCAGGCAGTAGATCGAATCCGCCAGGTTCATAACGACGCGCATGTTGTGCTCGATGACGAATAGCGTGATGCCGAAATCCGTGTTGGCACGTTTCAACCGGTCGATCAGGCCATTGATCAGCGTGGGATTGATACCGGCCGTCGGCTCGTCAAGGAGCAAAACCTCGGGGTCGTTCATCAAGGCCATAGCAAACTCGAGAAGTTTCTGCTGGCCGAAGGATAGATCGCCAGACGGCAGTTTCCTCTTCTGATAGAGCCCCACGTATTCTAGCAGGTGTTCCGCTTTTTCGGTCATCTCCGCCGGGTATTTACGGAACATGTCGAGGAAAGTCGCTTGCCGATGGGGCACCGAGATCAACATGTTCTGGACGCAGTTCATCTTGGAGTAAATACGGGTCTGCTGAAACGTACGGAGCATTCCCAACCTCGCTATCTGCTGGACCCGCATGTCCGAGATTTCTTGGTCCTTGAACTTGATGGACCCTTCATCGATGGGATGGTATCCGACAATGGAGTTGAACAGGGTTGTCTTTCCCGATCCGTTCGGACCGATCAAGCCTGTTATTTTGCCATCGGGGACGTCCAAGGATATTCCCCGATTGGCGACGACACCGCCAAAAGATTTAGAGACGCCTTTTACCTCGATAACGTTTGCCATTACGTCGTCTCCCGCCCCTCGATTCCTTCGACCGACATCGAACGATCGACCTCGATACCGAACATCTCAGGCCACTTTTCTCGCATCCAACCGAGGATACCCTGCTGGAAGAAGACGACGTTGACGATGATGATGACGCCGAGCGCGATCCACTGCCACCCGAGGAACCAAGTCCAGGTTGCCTCTTTGATAATATGGAACAGAATGGCGCCGAGAATGGGTCCCCATATCATGCCCGAGCCTCCTAAAAGACTCATGGCGACCATGAAGATGCCGAAGGTAATGACCGGAAACGCAACCTCCAGAGGCTCGATGAAACCGGTCATGTTGCCGAACAGGGCTCCGGAAATACCGAGGAAGAAAGCGGAAATGGACCAGGCAACCGTCTTGTGGCGGAGCGTGTGAACGCCCATGGCCTCGGCCTTGTCTTCGTCGTCGCGGATGGCGTTGACGGCGAGGCCGAAGCGGGTCGAGTAGAGCCAGCGCAAAAACACGAAAGTAATGATGGCCGATCCGAAACACAGGAAACACAGGAAAAACATCGACTTGCCGTCGCCGGAACCGGGATAAACGGGAATAGCGATTCCGCCTCCGCCGCCGACCCACTCCCAGGCTCCGACCAATTCCCCGGCAGCAAGAGCGATCCCCAAGGTGCCGATTGCGAAATACGGTCCACGGAGACCGAAAACCGTCCAACCAAGGGCTGCGGCAAGTATTGATGAACCGACGGCCGCAAATAGGATCCCGCAGGCCAAGCCGATAAAATACTGGGCGTCCGTGAACTGGATGTTTCCGGCGCCATGGGCCGCGGTATAAACCCCGACATCGTAGAATAGACCGACTTGCGTAACGGCGCTGATGTACATGCCGGCGCCGAAGAAAAAGATGTTGCCGAGCGAGTTGTATCCCATCTGTCCGCCCATGACGTCCCAGGTCTGGGCGAACAGGATCATGATCCACAGAACGGCGATCTGGAAGGTGTAATTGGGGAAAAGGAAAGGCGCCACCAATCCAAAAATAAGAAGACCACCGCTGGCGATTTTTTCGTTTCTCAACATGTCTTACACCACCGCTTGCCGATGCCGTCGCATTTGGATCTGGCGCAAAACCAGGACCAGGAGCAGGAGGCCGACGACCGTCGCCTGCTGGAACTCGGCGCCGAGGACGAAACCGCCGTATTGCTCGGCGACCCCCAATCCCAGGCCCGCCATGATGACACCCGGTAGGTTGCCAATGCCGGCCGCGACGACAATGACGAAGGCACGGATCGAGTGGGTCACCCCGTAGAAAGGTTGGATGACCCAGATCATCGAGATCATGACACCCGCAGCGCCGCAAATAGCGGCGTTCAGGGCATAGGTGAAGGCATAGACTTTCTCGGTGTCGATCCCCATAACCTTGGCGGCGCGGGCATCCTGAGCCGTAGCGCGAATGGCTTGCCCCATGCGGCTCTTTTTCATGAAGATGACGACCATCGTGGCGAGCACCGCGCAGAGAACAAGGGAAATGAACTTGATGTCCGCCACCGTGACATTGCCGCCGAAAAGAAAGCGTGTTTCAAAGCCGGATTCGGCGATCTGAACTTCAGGCCCGAAGGCAAGGTTGAGCGCCTGTTGGATGACGATGGCTAAGCCGAAGGTGGCCAGCAAGGAAATGGGATGGACGCCTCCCACTCCCTGATGTTCGTGGGACGGCGGGTCGAGGTGGACCCTCACGGGCCGACGGCATCAAAGTGCCAAGAGGGAAGAGCAAGCTCTTCGCAGGCA